>ENA-OFCD01000183-OFCD01000183.1-metagenomes-genome-assembly--contig:-NODE-183-length-40880-cov-14.306307_pt1 | contig 40880 bp, 35 predicted proteins | sample MGYA00153392_OFCD01 | MGnify analysis MGYA00153392 | reverse complement strand
GCCGCATTGTGCCGGCATTCGTCGATCAGGCCTTACGCGGTCTTCCCATGACCATCTTTGGCGATGGCACGCAAACGCGCAGTTTTTGCTATGTCGACGATTTGATTGAGGCAATGTTGCGCATGATGCAAACGCCCGCCGGCGTTACCGGTCCGGTAAATATCGGCAACCCGGTGGAAGTCACAATGCTGGAATTAGCCGAGCGCATCATCGCCCTCACCCAATCCAAATCCAGGCTTTGTTTCAAACCACTGCCGCAGGATGACCCAAGGCAGCGTCAACCCGACATCGCGTTTGCCAAAAGCGCGTTGCATTGGCAGCCAAAAGTGTCACTGGAAGACGGATTAAAGTCGACTATCGACTATTTTCGGCGCACGCTTTGAAGCATGATTGTTGATGTGCATGGGCGACTTCTTTGATGATTTCACATCATGACCACTGACAAGAAAAAACATTATTCACGCCTGCTCGGTTATGTAAGACCTTATCGTTTGGCGTTCGCCGGCAGCATTGTGGCGATGGCCATTGGCGGCCTGGCAGAGGGTTCGTTTGCGTGGTTCCTGAAAAACATGTTGAGCACCCTGTTTGTTAACGGCAACGGACAGTACGCGATCTGGGCCGCGCTGGGCATTGTCCTGATTTTTTTCATCAGCGGCTTGTCGCACTTTGTGTCGGGCTACGGTATGCAGTGGGGGGGAAACAAGGGCATCCTCGATTTTCGCAATCAAATGTTTCAGCGCCTTATCCGCTTGCCCATATCGTTCTTTCACCAAGCCACCACCGGCACCCTCATGTCAAAAATCTCTAACGACGTGTACGGCGTGCAACTGGCGGCGACCACGGCGCTCAACAGCATGGTGCGCGGCGGCGTGACGCTGGTGGTGCTGCTGTGGCGGGCGAGGCTGGCCATCGCGAATGCGCCACTGCCGGGGCGCTGGGCACTCGTCGCGGTGTTGATCGTGGCCGCAGCGCTGACCTTCTGGTCGTACAACTCGCTGCTCGGCAAAGAGCCTGGCGTGACGCTCGCGGTCGTGCTGATGGCGCTGAAAACACTCGAGCTGCGCGCGCGCCGCGATGCCTTCGTGGTGTTCTTCCTCGGTTTCTTCCTGATCCTCACGCACTTTTTGTACTCGCAGTCGTTGCCGGTCGCAGCGGCGATGCTGGTCTCGGTCTGGGGGCTGCTGACCGCGCTGGTGCTGGCCCACATGCCGGTCGGCCAGCCGAGCTTGCGCCAGGCTGCGGCGCTCTCGGCGCGCACCGCGCTGCTCGGCGCGCCGATCATGGCGTTGATGTTCGTGCTGTTCCCTCGCGTCGGGCCGCTGTGGGGTGTGCCGCAAGACGGGCAAGCGAAGACCGGGCTGTCGAACTCGATGCGCATGGGTTCGGTCTCGGAGGTCGCGCAAGACAACAGCATCGCACTGCGCATCCGCTTCGAGGGCGCGCCGCCACCGCCGCAGGCGTTGTACTTCCGCGGGCCGGTGCTGTCGCGCTTCGACGGCCTCGAGTGGCAGCCGCTGCAACCTTCGTTCGGCCCGGCCTCGGTGCCGCGACTCGACCTGCGCACCGCCGGCGCACCCCTGCGCTACGAGATGACGATCGAGCCGCTGCGGCTCACGAGCCTGCCGCTGCTCGAAGCGGCGAACAAAGCGCCTGCCATCGAGGGCTACCGCGTGGTCGGTTTGCCCGATCTGCAGTGGCGCACCGACAGGCCCTTGTACGAGCGCGTGCGCTTCAATGCCGAGGCGTTCATCGACTTTCGCCACGGCCCGGCGAGCCACGAGCTGAGCCTGCAGGACGACATCGCGCTGCCACCCGGCTACAACCCGCGCACGCTCGAATGGGCGACCGCGCTGCTGCGCCAGCCGCGCTACGCGACCGCCGAGCCGCGCGTGCTCGCGCAAGCTGTTTTGCAGCATATCCGCACAGCCGGTTTCAGCTATACGCTCGCGCCCGGCGAGTACGGCGACGAGCGCGGCCACGACGCGGTCGACGAGTTCTGGCTCGACCGGCGCGCCGGCTTTTGCGAGCACTTCGCTGCAGCCTTCGTCGTCGTGATGCGGGCGCTCGATGTGCCAGCGCGTGTCGTCACCGGGTACCAAGGCATCGACCCGTCGCCGGTCGACGGCTACTACGCCGTGCGCCAGAGTTCGGCGCATGCCTGGGCCGAGTACTGGCAGCCGGGCACCGGCTGGGTGCGCGCCGACCCGACCGCCGCGGTTGCACCCGAGCGCATCGACCGCGGGCGGCGGCTCGTGCCCGCACCCGGGCTGGTGGCCGGTGCGCTCGGTAACGTCAACCCCGAAATATTCGCGCAGTTGCGCGACGGCTGGGAAGCGCTCAACAACCGCTGGAACCAGTGGGTGCTCAACTACTCGCGCGGCCAGCAGATCGACCTGCTCAAAGAACTCGGCTTCACCTCGCCGAGCTGGGAAGATCTGGCGCTGCTGCTGATCGGCGCGTTGAGCACGCTCGCGCTCGCCGGTGCCGCGTGGGCCTGGTACGACCGCCATCGCATCGACCCGTGGACGCGCCAGATGGACCGCCTGCGCGCCGCGCTGCAACGCGCCGGCCTGAGCGCTGCGCCGCACGAGCCGCCGCGCGCGCTCGCCCACCGCGTGCGTGCGCGCCTCGGCCCACCCGGCGAGCCGCTCGCCGAACTGCTCGACACGCTGGAGCGCCAGCGCTACAGCCGCGCCACGGTCACGCGGCCCGATGCCTCGTTGACGCGCCGGTTCGTCGCCCACGCCCGTGCGTTGCGCACGCGGGGCGCGTGACTGAGCCCTCGATAATCGACCGATGCGCCGACCTGCCCTGCTCTCTGTCCTTGCCATCGCCCTCGTCAGCACCGCACTCGCACTCGCCAGCGCCCAAGCACTGGCCCGCAAGAAAAAGCCCACCGCTGCGCAAGTTCGCGCCGACGGCGCGCCCGACATCGTCACCTACGGTCGGCGCGACGACGTGATGCGGTTCGGCGCCGAGCTCGCCGAGCGCCGCGGCCTCGACCCCGCGTGGGTGCAGGCAGCACTGCAGCGCGCACGCTTTCAGCCGAGCGTGGCCAAATTCATCATGCCGGCGCCGGCGGGCACCGCGAAGAACTGGGCGGCCTACCGCAGCCGTTTCGTCGAGCCGATCCGCATCCGCGCCGGCGTGACGTTCTGGCGCGCGAACGAGAAGTGGCTCGCGCTCGCCGAAGAGCTCTACGGCGTGCCGCCCGAGATCGTCGTCGGTATCGTCGGCGTCGAGACGATCTACGGCCAGCAGATGGGCAACTTTCGCGTCATCGACGCGCTCGCCACGCTGGCGTTCGACTTCCCCACCGGCCGCAAGGACCGCGCGCCGTTCTTCCGCGACGAGCTCGAGAGCTTCTTCGTGATGTGCCGTGCCGAAGGCCTCGATCCGCTGCAGCAAAAGGGCAGCTTCGCCGGCGCGATGGGCATGCCGCAATTCATGCCGTCGAGCTTCAACAAATACGCGGTCGACCTCGACGGCGACGGCCATGTCGACCTGGCGCGCAACCCGGCCGACGTGATCGGCAGCGTCGCGCACTACCTCGCCGAATTCGGCTGGCAGCGCGGGCTGCCCACGCGGTTCGACGTGGCCGTGCCGGTCGACGCCGCCGACCGCGCAGCACTGCTCGGCCCCGACATCCTGCCGACCTTCACGCCTGCCGATTTCGCAACACGTGGCGCACAACTGAGCGAGGCTGCATTCGCCGCCGACGTGCGGCTGATGGAAGCCGGCGGCATCGGCAAGCTCGCACTCGTCGAACTGCAAAACGGCCAAGTCGCGCCGAGCTACGTGGCTGGCACCGCGAACTTTTACGCGGTGACGCGCTACAACTGGTCGAGCTACTACGCGCTGGCAGTGATCGAACTCGGCGAAGCGGTGGCGCGCGAGCTGGCGCGCAGCGCGCGCTGAGCCCAGCGCGCGATCAACGCGTTACACGAGCGCGAGACCGTCGATCCCGAAGTTGCTGAACCCATCGATATGCGTGACTCCCGCGGATGCGGCGAGGGCGGAATCGGCGACATGCAAAACTTGAGTGAGCGCACCGTCCGGCATGGCCGGCGCGAGGCAAGCGGCCAGCCATTCGTGCAGGCGCGCGTCGCCCGGCAGGCCCTCGCGCACGTCGAGGCCGCGGACCAGATCCCAGCTCGAATCGAACCAGCCGGGGCCGTGGGGTTGTGCGCTGCGTGCTTCGGGCGCCTCGTCGAGATGCAGCGCCCGCAGCGCGCGCTGCGCGACGACCGGGTGGTGCACGGCTTGCGACACGAGGCAACGCAGGTTGAACTGGAAGCGGGCCATTTTTTCTCTCTCGGGGTGACGTTCGATGAGTGAGAGTCTTGCTGCGAGCGCCGCTGCCGAACACCCCCGCAAGGGCGGAAGGGGCGACCTAAATCGGGGGTGATGCGACCCCCTCGACCCTCACCCTCGATCGGGGGAAGGCGACGACTCTCAGGCCGGGATCACGCTGACTTCGACATCCATTCGCTGCTCGCCACCGCCGAAGATCACGCCGCGCAGCGGCACCACGTCGGCGAAATCGGCGCCCCAAGTCAGCGTGATGTAGCGCTGGTCGGCGAGCTGGTCGTTGGTCGGGTCGAACTCGACCCAGCCGTGCTGCGGCGAGTACGCCGCGATCCATGCGTGCGACGCGTCGGCGCCCATCAGGCGCGGCACGCCGGGCGGCGGGTCGGTGAGCAAGTAGCCCGACACATACCGCGCCGGCAAGCCGTGGCCGCGCAGGCAGGCGAGCATCAGGTGGGCGAAATCCTGGCACACGCCGCGCTTTTGGTAGAGCACTTCATCGACCGACGTGCTGACGGTGGTCGCGCCCGGCTCGAACTCGAAATCGGCGTGGATGCGGTGCATCAGCTCGGTCACGGCATCGAGCCACGCGCGACCACGAGCGAACGACTCGCTCGCGTAGTGGCGCGCGCCCTCGGAAAGCGGCACCAGCGGCGTGGGCTCGCTCATGCTGGCGGGGATCAGGTCGTCTTGCTGCGGCTCGCGGCGGATTGCTTCGCAGACGGCCTCCCACGCGAGCGGCGGACCTAAGGTCTGAATCTGTGCTCGGGATTGGCTTTGCGTTTGCGACTGCATCGTTGCACTGCCCTGCAACTGCATCTGCTGTTGTACGGGCAGTGCCATTGGCGCATCGACCGACGGCCGCTCGGTCACCTCCACCAAGCACTCCATGCGCACGCGCAACATGCGGTGCGCGCCGTGCAGGCCGAAGTGCGTGACCCGGTTGCCGAAGCTGTCGAGCTCGTCGCGGCGCTCGTCGGCGCGGGGCTCGATCTCGAGCGAGTACGACAGCAGTTGTTGCCACGGCAGCGTGCGCGGCGTCAGGCGCGCAAGTTGCCATGATTGCGAGACCGGCGCGGTGTACGCGTAGCGCGTTTCGTGGTGCACGACGTAGCGTTGCGGGGCTGTCGTCATCATCGTCGTCGCGATTCACCCGCGCGCCGCTCAGGCCACCAACGACAGCACGCTGCGCGACTCGGCATGCTGGAAAAATTTCAGCGTCAGCTCGTCGGACACCGCACCCGCGCATTTGCGCAACTGATCGAGCACTTGCGCGACAGCTTCGCTCTCGGGGTGCAGGTCGTTCGGCATCAAGTCGCGCAATGCAGTCTGCGCCGGCGCGAGCACATCGCTCGCAAACCGGCCGTGGCTGAGTTCGAGTTTGGCGACGTACTCGGTCAGGCCCTTGACCTGGAACGCGATCGAGCGCGGGTTGTTTTCGTCGCGCATCAGGATGTCGAGCACCGGCAGCCACTCGGGCGCGGCGAGGTAGCGCCCGCGGTAAGTGCCGGTCGAATCGGTGAGCTCGAGCAGCCAGTCGAGGTTGTGCGCAGCGCCGTCGGTTGTCGCGACCTGCAGCGTCGCGCACAGGTGCGAGAGCCGCTCGAGGCGACGGCCGATCGAAAGAAATCGCCAGCCGGAACTGCGCGTCATGCCGTCGAGCACATAGCCCGAAAGCGTCATCATCGACGTGACCGCGCGGTCGAGCCAGCTCAAAGCCAACGGCAGCGCCGCACCACGCTGGAACACCGGGTCGGCGGCGAGTTGATTCAGCGTGCGCCAGTTGTCGGCCGACATGCGGTCGCGCAGGTTGAACGCGGTGCGCGAGAGCAGGCGCAGCCGGTTCGCGAGCGCTTCGTCGGGGTGGGTGGCGGCGCGCAGCAGCGCGACGCTGGCATTGTCGGTGTCGTCGATCAGCCCGAGCTTGTGGGCGAGCACGATGGCCGGCGCGATGCCGTCGGACGGCTCGGCCGCGTGGTCGAGCACACCGGCGATCGCGACGCGCAGCACGCGCACCGCGCTGTCGCAGCGCTCACCGTAGCGGCCGTACCAGAACAGGTTTTCGGCCGCGCGCGAAGGCAGGTTGCCGCGCGAGCCGATGAGGTCTTCGGGCTTGACGGTGGTCGAGAGCAGCGAGAACGACGCGTTGACCGGCGCGCGCGAAAGCACCCAAGTGTCTTTCGAGCGCCCGCCGCGCTGCATTGCGATCACGCGCGAATCGCCGTCGACCGCCACGCGCGTGAGCCCGCCGGGCATCACGCGATAGCCGTTCGGCGTCGCGACCGCGAACACGCGCAGGCCGACGGCTCGCGGCGCGAGCGTCTCCGAACCTCCTCGCGGCGCGAGCGTGTCGGTCTTGGCGACGCCACGCTCCAGCACCGGCGCCAGCGACACATGCACCCACTCCTGCGCCACGTAACGCTGCGGCCGCGCCGCGACCTTCGCGCGCAGCAGCACGCGCTCGTCGAGCGTGAGGTCGGCGCCGAAAATCGCCGGCTCGCGCACCGAGCGTTCGAGTGGCTTGATCAGCAGCTTGTCGAGGCGCTTCCAGGCGTCGTCGAACGCGGCCGGCTCGCCGAGCCACCAGGTCGCGATCGACGGCAACTTCAGCGGCTCGCCGAGCAACTGCGCCGAGAGCTTGGGCAGGTAGCCGAGCAGCGCGCCGGATTCGATCACGCCCGAGCCGAGCGCGTTGCCGACGAACACGCTGCCGCGGCGCACGCAGTCGGTCAGACCGGCAACGCCGAGGGCGGAGTCGGAGCGCAACTCGAGCGGGTCGCAGTAGTCGTCGTCCTGGCGGCGCAGGATCGCGTGAACGCGCTTCAAGCCGTCGACCGTCTTCATCCAGACGCAGCCGCTGCGTACCGTCAAGTCACTGCCTTCGACGAGCGCGAAGCCGAGGTAGCGCGCCAGCAGCGCGTGCTCGAAATAGGTTTCGTTGTACGGGCCGGGCGTGAGCAGTACGGCCAGCGGTGGGCCCTCACCGGCAGCCGGCTTCGGCGCCCAGTGCAACAAGGAATCGCGCACGCCGGCGAAGTACGAGGCGAGGTGCTGCACGTTCAGGTCAGCGAACATTTGTGGGAACACGCGTGACACGACCAGCCGATTTTCGAGCGCGTAACCCGCACCGGATGGCGCCTGCGTCCGGTCGTTGACGACCCACCAGCTGCCGTCGGGCGCGCGCGCCAGATCAGCGGCGTACTGGAACAGGTGCACGCCGCCCGCCGGCCGCACGCCTTTAAGCGGGTGCAAAAAGCCGCTGTGGCCGAAGACCACCGGCGCAGGAATGGCGCCGCTGCGCAGCAGCGTTTGCGGGCCGTAGATGTCGGCCAGCACGCGGTTGAGCAACTCGGCGCGCTGCGCGATGCCGGCTTCGATGGTTTCCCACTCGCCGGCCGCGAGCAGCAGCGGCAACGGGTCGACCTCCCACGGCCGGTCTGCGCCTTTCGGGTCGGCGTAGACGTTGTAGGTGATGCCGTTCTCGCGGATCTCGCGCTCCATCAACGAGAGCGTGTCGCCGATCTCCGTGCCCTCGCGTGCGGCCAGCGCTCGCAGGAAGGCATCCCAGTGCACACGTGGCACGCCCGCTGACGCCAGCATCTCGTCGAAGCGGCTGTCGGGGACGGCGTAGGCGTCGAGCAGGTCGCTCAGCATCGGGGAAGGCGAATCAGGGGTCACGGCGCGCATTGTCGCGTGCCATGACGATCGGTCAGCCCCGCGCCCGTCGCAGGTCCAATGTGAACGGGAAGTTCGGATTGCGCTCTTCCTTCGGTGCCGCCATGTAGCCGGGCGTGTGGCCGGTGCGGAAGAAGCGTGCGAGGCGCCGTGCTTCGGCCTCGAGCATGTTGACCGGGAAGGTGTCGTAGCTGCGACCGCCCGGGTGGGCAACGTGGTACTGGCAGCCGCCCATCGAGCGGTGCATCCAGGTGTCGAGCAAATCGAACGTGAGCGGCGCGTGCACGTCGATGCTCGGGTGCAACGCCGACGGCGGGTTCCACGCGCGGTAGCGCACCGCACCGACGAACTCGCCGACCTTGCCGGTCGGCTGCAACGGGATCGGGCGGCCGTTGCAGGTCAGCACATGGCGGTCGCCGACCAGACCCGTCGCACGCACTTGAATGCGCTCGATCGACGAATCGACGAAGCGCGCCGTGCCGCCGACCGCGCCCTCTTCGCCCATCACATGCCACGGCTCCAGCGCGAGGCGCAACTCGACCTTGACGCCCATCGCCGCGAAATCGCCCAGTCGCGGGAATCGGAAGTTCAGGTGCGGCGAAAACCAGTCGAGCTCGACCGGGTAGCCGGCGGCGTTCAACTCCTCACACACGTCCGACAGGTCTTGCCAAATAAAGTGCGGCAGCATGAAGCGGTCGTGCAGCTCGGTGCCCCAGCGCTTCAGGCGCTCGGGGCGGTACGGGTCCTGCCAGAAGCGTGAGACGAGCGCGCGCATCAGCAACTGTTGCGTGAGGCTCATGCGGGCGTGCGGCGGCATTTCGAAGGCGCGCATCTCGAGCAGGCCGAGGCGACCGGTCGGGCCATCGGGCGAGTACATCTTGTCGATGCAGAACTCGGCGCGGTGGGTATTGCCGCTCACGTCGATCAACAGGTTACGCATCAGCCGGTCGACGAGCCACGGCGGCACGTGGCCTTGGCCCTCGGTGATGCGCTTCAGTTCGGCGAACGCGATCTCGATCTCGTAGACCGAATCGTTGCGCGCTTCGTCGACGCGCGGCGCCTGGCTCGTCGGGCCCACGAACAGGCCCGAGAACAGATAGCTCAACGCCGGGTGGTTGTGCCAGTACGCGACCATGCTGGCGAGCAGATCGGGCCGGCGCAGGAACGGTGAGTCGGCAACGGTCGCGCCGCCGAGCACGAAGTGGTTGCCGCCGCCGGTGCCGGTGTGGCGGCCGTCGAGCATGAACTTTTCGGTCGACAGCCGCGTCTCGTGCGCCGACTGGTAGAGGTGCGTCGCTTGCTCGACCAGTTCGCCCCAGCTGTGCGCCGGGTGAATGTTGACTTCGATCACGCCGGGGTCGGGCGTGACGCGCAAGAGTGCCAGGCGCGGATCTTTCGGCGGCTCGTAGCCTTCGAGGATGACCGGCAGCTTCATCTCTAGCGCGGTGTCTTCGACGGCGCAGACGAGCTCCAGATAGTCTTCGAGCTCGGTCGCGGGCGGCATGAAAACATACAACCGACCGTTGCGGGGCTCGGCACTCATCGCCGTGCGCGTGACCGATGCGGCCGACTCGAAACGGCCAGGTGCGCGCGGCGCGGCACCTGTCGTGAGGCTGCTGCTCGGCGATCGATCACCGCTCAACGCCGCACGCGATCGGTCGGCAAAACTCGTCGACGACGGCGCACCGGCAGCGGCGGATGGCACCGCTGCAGACATCGCCGCCGCGCCCATCTCGTTCGCGCCGTTTGCGAAGCGCAGCCGCCGATACGGGGGCAGCGGCACGAACGGTTGCGTCTGGTCGGGCGGGTAGACCCACGGCAAGTCGCTTTCCTTGGCCCAGGGTTGCGAGTCGAGCGGCAGACGGTAGCCCATCGCCGAATCGCCCGGGATCAGGTAACAGCGCTCGGCGCGCAAGAACCACGGGCCCGTCTGCCAACGAGGCGCGCCGCTCGGATTGCGCGCCACCGGCAAGACATGGCCAACGACCTTGTCGAGCCCCTGCGTGAACACCTTGCGAATGCGGTCACGCTCCAATGGATCGGCCAGCCGCGCATCGAACGGGTCGACGTTGGTCGGCAGCTTGCGCTCGCGCCACAGGTAGTACCAGGTGTCTTCGAACGCCGGGAAAACGTACTTCGCGTCGAGCCCGAGCCGCTTGGCCACACCGGCGAGAAAGCGGTGCGCGTGCGCCTCGGTGACGCCGTAATCCTGGTGCTCGTTGGCGAAGAGTTCAGGGTGGGTCCAGACGGGCTCCTTGTCTTTGCGCCAGAACAGGTTGAGCGACCAGCGCGGCAGTTGCTCGCCCGGGTACCACTTGCCCTGCCCGTAGTGCAGCAGGCCGCCCTGCCCGTACTTCGTGCGCAGCTTGTCCATCAGGTCGGCGCTGAGAAGGCGCTTGGTCGGGCCCATCGCCTCGGTGTTCCATTCGTCGCCTTCGCGGTCGTCGACCGAGACGAACGTGGGTTCACCGCCTTGCGTGAGCCGCACGTCGTTCTTGCGCAAGTCGCGGTCGACCTGGTGACCGAGCGCGTCGATCGCCTTCCATTGCGCTTCGGTGTAGGGCAAGGTGACGCGCGGCGCCTCCCAGACGCGGGTGACCGACATCGAATGCTCGAAGGTCGTTTCGCACTCGTCGATCGCGCCGCTGACCGGCGCCGCCGAGCCGGGCTCGGGCGAGCAGGCGAGCGGGATGTGGCCTTCGCCGGCGAGCAGGCCCGAGGTCGGGTCGAGGCCGATCCAGCCGGCACCGGGCAGGAACACCTCGCACCACGCATGCAGGTCGGTGAAGTCGATCTCGGTGCCGCTGGGGCCATCGAGCGATTTGACGTCGCTCTTGAGCTGGATCAGATAGCCGGAAACGAAGCGCGCCGCGAGGCCAAGGTGGCGCAGCAGTTGCACCAGAAGCCAGCCGGTGTCGCGGCACGAGCCGCTCGCCTTCGTCAGCGTTTCTTCGGGCGTTTGCACGCCGGGCTCCAGGCGCACGAGGTAGCCGATGTCGCGCTGCAACTTTTGGTTCAGCGCGACGAGCCAGTCGTTGGTGGCCGTCTTCTCGCGCGGGAGGGTTGCGAGGTAAGCCGCGAACGCCGGCGCGTCGAGCGTGTCGAGCGCCTTGACCGTGTACGGCTCGAGCTCGGCCGCGACCTCGGGCTCGTAGGCGAACGGGTAGTGCTCGGCCGAGGGTTCGAGGAAGAAGTCGAACGGGTTCAGCACCGCCATCTCGGCGACCAGATCGATCTCGATCCGAAAGCCCGTGGTCTTGTCCGGGAACACGAGGCGCGCAAGGTAGTTCGACTGCGGGTCTTGCTGCCAGTTGACGAAGTGCGTGGCCGGCTCGACGCGCATCGAGTAGCTCAGGATGCGCGTGCGCGAATGCGGCGCCGGCCGCAGCCGCACGATTTGCGGCCCGAGGTTGATCGGCCGGTCGTAGCGGTAATGCGTGACGTGATTCAGCGCGACGTGGATGGACATTGAGGCTTTCGGAAATCGGTGAGGTCAGGCGGCGACCGGCACGAGGAAGTCGCGGCTGATGCCGACGCCCAGCGTGCCGACGCGTTCGAGGAACTGCGTCAAATACGCGTGCAAGCCCGTCGCGAGGATCTCGTCGATGCGGCCGTATTGCAGGTCGGCCTGCAGCCGGCCGGCCTTGCGCAATGTGTCGGTCGATTGTTCGTTCGCGACCATCTTGAGGTTGATCACGACCTCATGCATGCAGGCCGCCAGCGAGCGCGGCATGTCGGCGCGCAGGATCAGCAACTCGGCGACCTTCTCGGGCCGGATCACGTTGCGATACGCCTTGCGATACACCTCGAAGCCCGAGACCGATCGCAGGATGCCCGACCAATGATAGAAATCGACCTCGATGTCGCGCGCCGCGGCGCCGTTGCCGTTCTGGCTCTGACTCTGGAACCCGTGGTACTCGCTCTCGACTGCGTGGAACTTCACGTCGAGCAAACGCGCGGTGTTGTCGGCCCGCTCCAGAAAACTGCCGATGCGCAGGAAGTGAAAGGCTTCGTCTTGCAGCATCGTACCGACCGCGACGCCGCGCGAAAGATGCGATCGGAACTTGACCCACTCGAACAGCGTGCTCGGGTCACGCAGGTAAGCCTCGTTTTTGACCATGCGCTGGAACTCGAGCCAGGTCTGGTTCTGTGTTTCCCAGACCTCGGTGGTGAGCGTGCCGCGCACCGCGCGTGCGTTCTCGCGCGCGGCCTGCAGGCAACTGCGGATGCTGGAGCCGTTCTCGGCGTCGCCGATCATGTAGCGCATCACGGCATCGGGCGTGACATCGCCGTAGTGCTCGGCAAAGTCGACAGTTAATTCACTGATGCCGAGCAGGCCCTTCCAGCCCTTCTCGGCGTCTTCCGCGGATTGCGGCATCAGCGACGCCTGGTAGTTCACGTCGAGCATCCGTGCGGTGTTCTCTGCGCGCTCCATGTAGCGCGCCATCCAGAACAGGTGATCGGCAGTGCGTGACAACATGATCAGGCCTCCAGTACCCAGGTGTCTTTCGTACCGCCGCCCTGCGACGAGTTGACGACCAGCGAACCTTCTTTCAGCGCCACGCGCGTCAGCCCGCCCGGCACCATCTGCACCTCCTTGCCGCTGAGCACGAACGGCCGCAGGTCGATGTGGCGCGGCGCGATGCCGCTGTCGACATACGTGGGGCACGTCGACAGGCTCAGCGTGGGCTGGCCGATGTAGCCGCTCGGGTTCGCCAGCAGGGCTTTGCGAAAGTCGGCGATCTCGGCCTTGCTCGCCGCCGGCCCGATCAGCATGCCGTAGCCGCCCGCGCCGTGCACCTCCTTCACGACGAGCTCATGCAGATTCGCCAGCACGTATTTCAGGTCGTCGTTCTTCCGGCACTGGTAGGTCGGCACGTTGTGCAGGATCGGCTTTTCGCCGAGGTAGAACTCGATCATCTTCGGCACGTAGGGGTAGATCGATTTGTCGTCGGCCACGCCGGTGCCGATCGCGTTGCTCAAGGTCACGTTGCCGGCGCGGTAGGCGGCGAGCAACCCGGCGCAACCGAGTGTCGAATCCTTGCGGAACGCGCTCGGGTCTAAAAAGTCATCGTCTACGCGGCGGTAGATCACGTCGACCCGCTTCGGCCCTTGCGTCGTGCGCATGTAGACGAAGTTGTCTTTGACGAACAGGTCTTGTCCCTCGACCAGCTCGATGCCCATTTGCTGCGCGAGAAACGCGTGCTCGAAGTACGCGCTGTTGTGCATGCCCGGCGTCAGCACGACGACGGTCGGCTCGTTGACCGAAGGCGGCGCGACCGAGCGCAATGTTTCGAGCAGCAAGTCGGGGTAATGCGCCACAGGTGCGACGCGGTGCTGGCTGAAGAGTTCGGGGAACAGCCGCATCATCATCTTGCGGTCTTCGAGCATGTAGCTCACGCCACTCGGCACGCGCAGGTTGTCTTCGAGCACGTAGTAACTGCCACTGCCGTCGGCATTGGCGGCGCGGACGATGTCGATGCCGGAGATGTGCGAGTAGATGCCGCCCGGCACGTCGACGCCCATCATCTCGGGGCGGAACTGCGCGTTGTCGAGGATTTGTTCGGCGGGCACGTGGCCGGCCTTGATGATTTCTTGCCCGTGGTACACGTCGTGGATGAAGCGGTTCAACGCGGTCACGCGCTGCGCCAGGCCTTTTTCCATCTCGAGCCACTCGTGCGACGGGATCACGCGCGGGATCAAGTCGAACGGGATCAAGCGCTCGTTGCCGTGGCCGCTTTCATCCTTCGCGCCATACACCGCGAACGTGATGCCGACGCGCCGAAAGATGACTTCGGCCTCTTCGCGGCGCGACAGCATCACGTCGTTCGGCTGTCGTGCCAACCAGCGGTCGTAGCCGCGGTAATGCTCGCGAACCGTGTCGGCATCGGCGCGCATCTCGTCGAAGCTGGGTCTCATGGGCTCGTCTCCTCCGCTGTAGGTTAGCAAAATTCAGGCCAATGAAAGCCGCGGTCAGTCGGGCTGCGCGGCGCGATGATGCCAGTAACGGCGCGCGATTTCACGTTGGCAGGCGCCGGCGGCGGGCGTGGCCGTTGTCCACACCCACGCGCCGCAGTTTGGGGTGGGGTCGACCGCGATGTCGCGCGCCGTGTAGCGTGCCAGCACCTCGGCGGCCGGGTGGCCGAAGCGGTTGCGGTAGCCGGCCTGGAACACCGCGACGCGCGGCTGCACGGCATCGAGAAATGCAGCTGTCGACGAGGTCTTGCTGCCGTGGTGCGGCACGATCAACACGTCGCTGCGCAGCGCCTCGGGCAATGCCGCGATCAGCGCGGCTTCTTGCTCGCGTTCGATGTCGCCCGTGAGCAGTGCGCTGCGCCCGCCCCCCGAGACGCGCAGCACGCACGACATTGCGTTCGATTTCAGCGTGCGCGCGTAGTCGTCGGCGACCGGCCGCAGCACCTCGAACCGCACGCCGTCCCACTCCCACGACTGGCCGGCCTGGCAGCGGGTCGTGTGCGCTTTGTTGGTTTGCGCCTGCGCCACCAGCGGGTGGTCGAGTTCGAGCGAACTGAGCAGGTCGTCGACCGGCATCGCCTTGAGCAGCGCACCGGCACCGCCGACGTGATCGAGGTCGCGGTGGCTCAGCACCAGCCGGTCGATGCGGGCCTCGCCGCGCGCGCGCAGCAGCGGCAGCAGCACGCGCTGGCCCGCGTCGCTCTCGCGCGAGTATTGCGGGCCTGCATCGAAGATCAAAAGGTGCGCGCGAGTGCGGATCAAGACCGACGTGCCCTGCCCGACGTCGAGCGCGATGAGATCGAAACGGCCTTGCGCGGGCAGATCGCGCGGCGGCAGCAGCAACGGCACGAGCAGCGGCACCGCGAGCAAGCGCGCGCGCCACGGCAACGGCAGCACCAGCAGCACCGCGCCGATGAGCCCGGCGAGCTGCGCCCACACCGGTGCCACCGGCACGAGCCACACGGCACCCGGCAGGGCCGCGAGCCCGCCGAGCATGGCGTTGAGCAGCTGCACCACCCAGGCACCGGCCGCCCACAGCGGCACGACGGCGATGCCGAGCAACGCCAGCGGCGTGATCACCAGCGTGATCAGCGGGATCGCGACCAGGTTCGCCGCGAAGCCGATCACCGACACCTGCTGGAAGAACACCAGCGTCAGCGGTGTCAGGCCGATGGTCGCGATCACCTGCGTTCGCAGATCGGCGCGCACAGCTGCCCAAGCGCGCCGCGGCCAGCCGCGCCAGCCAGGCTCGGCGATGGGCGAAACGACAGCAGCGCCTTCGTTTTCGGGCGAACGCGGTGACGACGCCATCAGCAACCCGACCGCAACGAACGAGAGCCAGAAACCCGCCTGCATCAGCGCCCACGGGTCGATCGCGGTGACCACGACGCCCGCCAGCAGCAGCACGAGCAGCCAGGGCCAGCGCACCCCGAGCGTTTGCGACAGCGTGACGACCGCGAGCATCCAGATCGTGCGCTGCGACGGCACGCCCCAGCCCGAAAACACCGCGTAGGCCGTCGCGCACACGAGCCCGCCCCAACGCGCTGCGAGCGGCGCCGGCAGCCACAGCGCGGCACGCCGGCTGCGCCGCCAGAGCCGCCCGATCGCGCCGCCTGCGAGCCACGCGAACATCGTAATGTGCAACCCGCTGATGCTGACCAAATGGGCGATGCCGGTGTTGCGGTACAGGTCCCAGTCTTCCCGCTCGATCGCGCCCTGGTCACCGACCGAGAGCGCCACAAGCACGCCGGCCGCGCGCCGGTCGGGCACGCTGGCCTCGATCGCATCGCGCACGCGCTGGCGCAGTCGCTCGATCGGAAAACCCGCCGCGCGGTGCAGCAGTTCGGGCGCGGGCGCGTCACGCACATACGCTGTGGCCCGCACGCCCTGCTCGAACAATTGCAGTTCGTAGTCGAAGCCGTGCGGATTCAGGTTGCCGTGCGGCTGGCGCAGCCGCAGCGTGAAGCGCCAGCGTTGGCCGGCGCGCAGCTCGCTTTGCGGCTGGCTCAGCGCCGCGTCTTCATGCTGGCCTTTGTACCAACCGACCGCGAGCACTTGCGGCAGCTTCGCAGCTTGCCCATCGAGCGTGGCCGCATCGGGCTCGAAGCGGAATCGCGAGCCGGCGGCGCTGCGCTGCGGCAAGCTCGCGACGATGCCGGTGACCACCAAATCGCGGCCTTCGAGCGCATCGGCCAGGCCATCTGCAAGACGCGCCGAAGCGCGCCAGCCGGCCGCGCCAATCGCGAGCAGCATTGCGCCGATCAGCCCGAGCAAGAACGCGCGCCGCCAGCGCCACGCGACCACGACACCCAATACCCCGAGCCCGAACGCGAGGCCGTATGCCTCGACCGGCCAGAGCGCGCGCTGCTGCAATTGCAACGCCACCCCGGCGATCCACGCGAGTGCGAGAGCCGCCAGGCGCGTACCCGTGTCGGCCCGTGCGTGCATCGCTGCAGTGTAGGATTTGTGCACCGCCAACCGACCCGCGAAAAACCCATGGCCGACACTGCAACTTCTATCTACGACCGACTCGCCGAGCTCGGTATCACGCTGCCGCCGGTCGCAGTGCCGGCCGCGGCCTACGTGCCTTTCGTGCGCACTGGCAACCTTGTCTTCATCTCGGGTCACATCGCCCGGCGCGACGGCAAGCCGTGGATCGGCCAGCTCGGGCGCGACATGACCACTGCCACCGCGAAAGACGCCGCACGCGCGATCGCGATCGACCTGCTCGGTACGCTGCATGCGGCGACCGGTGACCTGAACAGCGTCGAGCGCATCGTCAAGGTGATGAGCCTGGTCAACAGCACGCCCGATTTCACCGAGCAGCACCTCGTGACGAACGGTTGCTCGGAGCTGCTTGCCGACGTGTTCGGGGCCAAGGGCGCGCATGCGCGCAGCGCGTTCGGCGTGGCGCAAATTCCGATGGGCGCTTGCGTCGAGATCGAGTTGATCGTGCAGGTCAAGTGAACAGCACGAGACTGTTCGCTGTCGTCGGCCTCGCGAGCCTGGGCGCGGTCGGTGCAGCGCTCGTGTCGCAGCATGTGTTCGGCATGCAGCCCTGCCCATGGTGCGTGTTGCAGCGAGTGATCTTTCTGGCCATCGCCATCGCTTGCATCGCCGGGCTGGTCTGGCGAAGTGCAGCAGGCCGCACGGTCGCGGCCAGCTTTGCAATCGTGCTCGCGGTGAGCGGTGTGGCTGCAGCGCTGTGGCAGCACTTTCAAGCCGCCGCGTCGGCCTCGTGCAACTTGACGATCGCCGACAAAATCGTCAGCGGATGGCTCGGCCTCGACAGCCTCTGGTCCGATGTATTTTCGCCGCGCGCCAGCTGTGCCGATGCAGCGGTGAACCTGCTCGGCGTGCCCTACGAATTCTGGAGCCTGGCGCTGTTCGTGCTGCTCGCGCTTGCCTTGGTTCGCGCGCTGCGCCCGGCGAATCAGCGACGCTTGACCTGAACGTCGACAAACATCCCCGCGAAGTCGCCCGGAAACCCGTGCCATGAGCCGCTGACCGGCGAGGCCAGGCTGGCGTGGCGAGCCACGCCGACGCGGATCAAATCGGTGCCGCCAATCAGGTTGTTGGTCGGGTCGAACGGAATCCAGCCGGCGCCGGGCAAATAGACCTGCAGCCAAGCATGCGTTGCACCGGCGCCGACGTATTCGGCGTCACCGTTGTCGAGCGCCGGCGTGTAGAGGTAGCCCGAAACGAAGCGCGCCGCGTAGCCCAAACGGCGCACCGCCTCGACCATCAGCGTGGCGAAATCGCGGCATGTGCCGGAGCCGAGCCGCAGCGTCTCGTAAGGTGTCTGCACGCCTTCGTCGAAGCGCGCAAGGTACGTCATCGATTCGCGGATCGCCTTGTTCATGTCGACCAGCAACTCGCGCGTGCCGGTCGGACCGTCAGCTTGCACGAAGCCACGCGCCCATGCGTCGAGCTCGCCGGTCGGGTCGTCGTAGTACGGCGTCAAATAGTGCTGGAGCGCGATGCGGTCTTCGTCCGCGTAGACGAACGGATAAACCGACGCGTTCGGGTTCAGCGGAAGGTCGAGCGCACGCGTGCCGGCGTGCTCGACCGTAAACGTGCACTCCAACTTCAACTCGGCGGCTGGGCTTTGCGGCGTGACGAGCGCGACCGAATTCGAATACGCGTCTTGAATGAGCCGAATCTCGACCGGCTCCGGCGTGACCTTCATGTCGGTCGCGAGCACCCTCACGTCGTGGCTGCCGCGCGGGCGAAACATCACCCGGTGCTCGCCGAGCTGCACCGGCTGGTGGTAACGGTAGTGGGTGGTGTGGGTGATGTCGAACAGGACTGGCACGACGGGGTTTCCCTTTTCGCACTCGACGTCAGTTCATCCGCACTTCAGCGTGCTCGCCGAGGTCGGTCGGTGGCTTGCCGGTGATCGCGGCCTTGGCCATCTGGTAGAGCTGGACCAGCTTGCTTTCTTTCACGTCCCAGTAGTTGGCGTGGGTGATCTTGACGCAGACCAGCGCCAGGTCGGGGTCGGCCGCGCCACCGGGAAACCAGGCCTGCGCCAGCTTCGACCAGAGTTGCTCCTTCTTGGCCATGTCTTCGACGACCGCAGCGTTGCCCGACACCGACACGTAGCTGTCGGCACCCGGGTCGGCATACACCACGTTGACGGTCGAGTCGGCCAGCAGGTCGGCCACCGGATCACCTTTGAGCGACATGAAAAACCACAGATTCGCGTCTTCGTCGAGGCTCGAATTTTGTGTGGTCATCGGTCGTGAATGCAGGTGACCGTTGCCGTGGCGGGTGGTGAACATCGCGAAGCGGATGTCCTTGATCAAGTCCCACAGTTTGGTGCGGGCTTGGGTCGGATCGGTGACGTTGTTCGTGGTCATCGCGTGTCCTTTCGGTGGTGCGTCTGGGAGACATACATTGCACCAAACCGCGCGAGCCGCCGCGATCAGGCGCGAGCCCTGCAGCGTGTAGGACGTGTCCGGTACGCCGCGCCTCCGCGCAGCGAGCCGATCAGCCTGCGCGAAGCACGCGCGCACCTTTTTGCATCACGTCTTGCGCCTTGCCTTTGCGGGCGCGTTTGCTCATGTAGGAGGCGAGCGCCGCCGGCCGCAGCACCTCATCTTTCGGCTTGCCGCCGCGGCCGGTGCCGAGCATCTGCAGGGTGCTGCCGAATGCAGCCACGCTGACCAACGCGTCCTTTGTGTCCAGATCGATCAGCGTCAGGCCACGGCCGCCGTTGGCCTGCAGCTTGAGCTCGTCGATCGAGAACACGAGCAGCCGGCCGGTGAGCGTCAGGCAGGCGACCTGGGTTTGCGCATCGGCCAGGCTCGGCGGCAGCGGCATTTCTGCGGCCTCCAAACTCAGAAATCCCTTGCCGCCCCGCTGGCGCGCGACCAGATCACCGACACGCGCGAGCAGGCCGAAGCCGCCGGTGCCGGCGAGCAGCAAAGTCTGCTGCGCGTGGCCGGCAAAATAGTGCGCTGGCTGCGTGCCGGTCTCGAGATCGATCAGCGAGGTGATCGGTTGGCCGTCACCGCGGCCACTCGGCAACTGCGCGACCGGCGTCGCGTAGACGCGGCCGACGCCTTTGGCTGCCGTGCCGAACACCAGCAGCGCATCGACGCTGCGGCATTGGAAGGTGCCGTACAACGCATCGCCGGCTTTGAACGCGAGCGTGGCCGCATCGACCTCGTGGCCCTTCAAGCCACGCACCCAGCCTTTCAAACTCACGACGACCGTGATCGGCTCGTCGATGACCTTGACTTCGGCGACGGCCTTCTTTTCGGCTTGGATCAGCGTGCGGCGCTCGTCACCATGCGATTTCGCGTCGACCTCGATCTCCTTGATCATCGTGCGCTTGAGCGCGGCCGGGCTGTTCAGAATTTCTTCGAGCTTGGTTTGCTCGACGCGCAGGGCTGCGAGCTCCTGCTCGATCTTTATCGATTCCAGCCGCGCGAGCTGGCGCAAACGAATGTCGAGGATGTCGTTGGCCTGGATCTCGCTCAGCGCGAAGCGCGCGATCAGCGCCGCCTTCGGGTCGTCGGACTCTCGGATGATGCGGATCACCTCGTCGATGTTGAGCAGCACCAGCTGCCGGCCATCGAGGATGTGGATGCGCGCGAGCACCTTGTCGAGTCGGTGCCGGGTGCGGAGCCGAACGGTGGTGGCGCGGAACGCCACCCACTCCGTCAAGATCTGGCGCAGGCTTTTTTGCGTCGGCCGGCCATCGGCGCCGATCATCGTCAGGTTGATCGGCGCCGAGCTTTCGAGCGAGGTGTGTGCGAGCAGCGTGGTGATCAGCTCCTGCTGCTCGGTCGCGCGCGACTTCGGCTCGAACACGATGCGTACCTTGGCCTCCTTGCTCGACTCGTCGCGCACCGCATCGAGCACGCCGAGCACGGAGGTCTTGAGTTGCGCCTGCTCGGTCGAGATCGCCTTCTTGCCGGCCTTGACCTTCGGGTTCGTCAGCTCCTCGATTTCTTCCAGCACCTTCTGCGTGCTGGTGCCCGGCGGCAGCTCGGTGACGATGAGCTGCCACTGGCCACGCGCGAGCTCCTCGATCTTCCATCTCGCGCGCACCTTCAGGCTGCCGCGGCCCGAAGCGTACGCAGCACGGATGTCTTCGGGGCCGCTGATGATCTGGCCGCCGCCCGGGTAGTCGGGGCCGGGGATCAGCGCGGCGAATTCGTCGTCGCTCAACCGCTCGTTGCGGATCAGCGCGACCGACGCCGCGGCGATCTCGCGCAGGTTGTGGCTCGGCACTTCGGTCGCGAGGCCAACCGCGATGCCGCTCGCGCCGTTGAGCAACACGAACGGCAGGCGCGCGGGTAACTGACGCGGCTCCTGGAACTCGCCGTCGTAGTTCGGGATGAAGTCGACCGTGCCTTCGTCGAGCTCGTCGAGCAGCAGCCGCGTGATCGGCGCCAGCCGCGCCTCGGTGTAGCGCATCGCGGCAGCGCCGTCGCCATCGCGCGAGCCGAAGTTGCCTTGCCCGTCGACCAGCGGGTAGCGCTGCGAAAAGTCTTGCGCCATGCGCACCATCGCGTCGTAGGCCGCCGTGTCGCCGTGCGGGTGGTACTTGCCGAGCACGTCGCCGACCACACGCGCACTCTTCACCGCCTTCGGCCCGGCCGCAGTCGTGAACGCCAGGCCCATGCGCTCCATCGAGAACAGGATGCGGCGCTGCACCGGTTTTTGGCCGTCGCACACATCGGGCAGCGCCCGGCCCTTCACGACGCTCAGCGCGTATTCGAGGTAAGCACGCTCGGCGTACTGCGCCAGGCTGACGGCGTTGCCGCCATCGTCGGCCGGTGGTGGGCTGTCGAAGAGATCGGGTTCGGAAGTCATTTGGTTGATTCAGGCAAACGGATTGCGTACCGTCAGGCGGCCATCGAAACGCCGGCCGTGAGAGAAATCTTCGGAGGCGAGCGTCGTGCAGCCGGCTTCGAGCGCAGCCGCCGCGATCATCGCGTCATAGACGTTGAGCTGATAGCGCTTCGCGAGCGCCAATCCTTGGTGATGGGTCGCGAGTGTCAGCGGGCGCACATCGGCGAAGCGTTGAACATCAATCAAGGCCTGTTCCACGGCGGGCCATGGCAGGCCCATCTTGCGCCGCGCGACGTTCAAGAACTCATTCAACACCTGCACGCTGATCACGATCCGCCCGGACAGCAAGGCCTCGGCTCGATCGGCCTTCGTCTCGTCACTTGAGAGCAGGTAGAGCAGCGCGTTCGTGTCGACGAACGGCGATGCCACCACCGTCATCGGCAGCGCTCGTTCGCTTCCATGCGGTCGAACTTGAAGTCGGCCGGCAACGTGCCGCGGAGTTTGCGAAGGCGGGCCAGCGCCTGCCGATCACCTGCATCAGCACGCTCGATGCGGACGGTGCGCGCGTTGGCGACCTCAACCTCGATCTGATCGCCTTCGCGCAAGCCAAGCACTTCGACCACGGCGGCCGGCAGGCGGATCGCCAGGCTGTTGCCCCACTTCGAAACTTGCACGTCGGCTCCTTCACTCGTCAGATATACATAACTGGATTGTATATCCAGGCTCGTGCGAGCCACTCACACATCCACCTCGATCGCATCCCCATGCAGTTCCATCAAATCGCGCCGCGCCTGCGCCTCGCCTTTGCCCATCAGCTTGGTCAACGACGTGACGGTTTCGTCAAAGCCGAGCAGGCCGTATTCGGTTTGCAGCAGGCGGCGCGTGTCGGGATTCAGGGTCGTGTCCCACAGCTGCTCGGCGTTCATCTCGCCCAGGCCCTTGAAGCGGCTGATACTCCACGCGTTTTCGCGCGCGCCTTCCTTGCGCAGCTTGTCGAGCGTGGCGGTGAGTTCGCCTTCGTCGAGCGCATAGATTTTCGCGGCCGGCTTCTTGCCGCGCGCCGGCGCATCGATGCGGAACAGCGGCGGTTTGGCGATGTAGATGTGGCCGGTCGCGACCAGCCTCGGAAAGTGTCGGAAGAACAGCGTGAGCAGCAGCACCTGGATGTGCGAGCCGTCGACATCGGCGTCGCTCAGGATGCAGATCTTGCCGTAGCGCAGGCCGCTCAAGTCGGGCGCATTGCCTTCGGTGTAAGGGCCGGGCCCGTGCGGGTCGACGCCGATGGCCACGGCGATGTCGTGGATCTCGTTGTTCGCGAACAAGCGATCGCGCTCCACCTCCCACGCGTTGAGCACCTTGCCGCGCAATGGCAGGATCGCCTGCGTCTCCTTGTTACGGCCCATCTTCGCGCTGCCGCCAGCCGAATCGCCTTCGACGAGGAACAGTTCGTTCAGGTTCAGGTCACGGCTTTCGCAATCGGTCAGCTTGCCCGGCAGCACCGCCACGCCCGAGCCTTTGCGCTTCTCGACCTTTAGCGATGCACGCTGCCGCGTCTGCGCGCAGCGGATCACCAGGTCGGCAAGCCGCTTGCCGAAGTCGACATGCTGGTTCAGCCAAAGCTCGAGCGACGGCTTGACGTAAATCGAGACGAGGCGCAGCGCATCGCGCGAGTTCAGGCGCTCCTTGATCTGGCCCTGGAACTGCGGGTCGAGCACCTTGGCGCTGAGCACGAAACTCGCGCGCGAGAACACGTCTTCGGGCATCAGCTTCACGCCCTTGGGCAGCAGGCTGTGCACGTCGATGAAGCCCTTGACGGCTTGGAACAAGCCGTCTTTTAGTCCAGATTCGTGCGTGCCGCCCGCCACCGTGGGAATCAGGTTGACGTAGCTCTCGCGCATCGGCGAGCCGTCTTCGGTAAAGGCCACGCACCAGGCGGCGCCTTCACCTTCGGCAAAGTTTTCGGTTTCGCCACCATCGGCGTAATGCGCGCCCTCGAACAGCGGGATCACCGGCTCGGCGTGCAGGCTTTGCATCAGGTAGTCACGCAGGCCGCCCTTGTAGAGCCACTCGGTCTTCTCGCCGCCTTTTTCCATCGTCAGCGTGACCGTCACGCCCGGCATCAGCACGGCCTTGCTGCGCAGCAAATGCGTCAGCTCGGCCTTCGGCAGCTCCGCGCTCTCGAAGTATTTCGGGTCGGGCCAGGTGCGCGCGGTCGTGCCGCTTTTGCGATCGCCGCTCGCGATTTTTCGCAGCACCAACGGCTCGATCACGTCACCGCCTGCGAATGCGATTTTTGCGACCTGGCCTTCGCGCCAAACGCTCACCTCGAGCCGCTTCGACAGCGCGTTCGTCACGCTGACGCCCACGCCGTGCAGCCCGCCCGAAAAGCTGTACGCACCGCCCGAGCCCTTGTCGAACTTGCCGCCGGCGTGCAGCCGCGTGAACACGATCTCGACCACCGACACCTTCTCTTCAGGGTGCAGGCCGAACGGGATGCCACGGCCGTCGTCTTCGACGCTGACCGAGCCGTCGGCGTGCACGGTCACGTCGATGCGCTTGCCGTGGTTGGCAAGCGCTTCGTCGGCCGCGTTGTCGATCACCTCTTGAATGATGTGCAGCGGGTTGTCGGTGCGGGTGTACATGCCCGGGCGCTGCTTGACGGGCTCGAGCCCCTTCAACACGCGGATCGACGCCTCGCCATACGCGCCGGCGAAAGAACTGTTTTGCTTGGTTGCCATGGGCGCGGATTCTAGGAGCCCGCAAAATGGCCGCACATCAACGGACAGGACTGGCCCATGCACTACCGCCAACTCGGCCGCTCCGGCCTGAAGGTCTCGCCGATCTGTTTCGGCGGCAACGTCTTCGGCTGGACCGTCGACGAAACCACGTCGTTCAAGTTGCTCGATGCCTGGGTCGACGCCGGCATGAACTTCATCGACACCGCCGACGTGTACTCGCGATGGGTGCCGGGCCACAGTGGTGGCGAGTCGGAAACCATCATCGGCAAGTGGCTCAAGCACAGCGGCAAGCGCGACAAGGTCGTGCTCGCGACCAAGGTCGGCAAGGACATGGGCAATGGCAAGGTGGGCCTCGGGCCGGCCTACTTGCGCGCCGCTGTCGAGGCCTCGCTGCAGCGGTTGCAGACCGATGTGATCGACCTCTACCAGTCGCACGACGACGACGCCACCGTGCCGCTCGCAGACACGCTCGGCGCCTATGCCGAGCTGCTCCGTGCCGGCAAGGTGCGCGCGATCGGCGCATCGAACTTCACGGCGTTGAGATTGACCGAAGCGCTTGCCGTCAGCGCGAAGGCGGGCTTGCCGCGCTACGAAACGTTGCAGCCGCTCTACAACCTGGTGGAGCGGCCGGCTTACGAGGCCGAGCTCGAAAAAGTGTGCGTCGACAACGGCCTCGGCGTGATCAACTTCTTCGCACTCGCCAGCGGGTTCTTGAGTGGCAAATACCGCAGCGAGGCCGATCTGGGCCAGAGCGCGCGCGGCCAAGGCGTCAAGAAGTACCTGACGCCGAAGGGCATGCGTGTGCTCGACGCGCTCGACGCCGTCGCGCAGCGCCTGAGCGCGACACCCGCACAGGTGGCGCTTGCCTGGCAGATCGCGCGACCCGGCATCACAGCGCCGATCGCGAGCGCGACCTCACTCGCGCAGCTCGACGGCCTGGTCGCCGCGGCGCGGCTGCAGCTCGACGCCGACGCGATCCGGACGATCGACGCGGCGAGCGCCTGACGTGGTCGCCGCGGTCGGCCTGATCGATGCGCACGGCAGTCAGCGCGCATCGGCCTGGGTGCAGCGCTGGTCGCATCTGGTGCCGGTCGGTGCGAGCGTGCTCGACGTGGCCTGTGGCAGCGGCCGCCATGTGCGCTGGTTCGCGCAGCGCAGTGGCCGCGTGACCGGCGTCGATCGTGACGCGGCGGCTGTGGCGCCGCTCGCCGGCATCGCCGAGATCGTCGTCGCTGACATCGAAGGCGGTCCGTGGCCGTTTGCGGCGCGCACCTTCGATGCGGTCGTCGTCACGAACTACCTTTGGCGCGAGCGCCTGCCCGATGTGATCACTGCTGTTGCGCCGGGCGGGCTCTTGATCTACGAGACCTTCGCCGCCGGCAACGAGACCGTCGGCAAACCCTCGAAGTCGGCATTTTTACTGCGACCCGGCGAGCTCTTGAAAGCGTGCGCCGGGCTGCGCGTGATCGCGTACGAAGACGGCTTCATCGAAGGGGACGAGCGCGCTTCGGAGCGCTTCGTGCAGCGAATCGTCGCGGTGCGCGAGAGTGCTGGCCACGCACCTGCGCCGCGCCGCTTCGGGCTGGTTTCGAGTGACTCCGCGGCGCGGGTAAGATCTTGCAATCCAGAGGATTCCGCATGAAACCCATTGTTGGCAGCATCGTCGCGCTGGTCACGCCGATGCAGGAAGACGGCAGCGTCGACTACCCCGCGCTGCGCCGCCTGATCGACTGGCACATCGCCGAAGGCACCGACTGCATCGGCGTGGTCGGCACCACCGGCGAATCGCCGACCGTGTCGGTCACAGAGCACTGCGAAATCATCCGCGTGACGGTCGAGCACGCGAAGGGGCGCGTGCCGATCATGGCCGGCACCGGCGGCAATTCGACCGCCGAAGCGATCGAGCTGTCGCGCTTCGCGAAACAGGTGGGCGCCGATTGCTCGCTGTCGGTCGTGCCTTACTACAACAAGCCCTCGCAGGAAGGCATCTTCCGGCACTTCAAGGCGATCGCCGAAGCGGTGGACTTGCCGATGGTGCTGTACAACGTGCCCGGCCGCACGGTGGCAGACATGCAGGTCGAGACTGCCATCCGCCTCGCGCACGTGCCGGGCATCGTCGGCATCAAGGAAGCCAGCGGCGAGATCGACCGCGCCGCGTGGCTGATCAAGCTCGCGCCCAAGGGCTTTAGCATCTATTCGGGTGACGACGGCACCGCGATCGCGTTGATGCTGCTCGGCGGCCACGGTAACGTCAGCGTGACCGCCAATGTCGCGCCGCGCGCGATGCACGAGCTGTGCATCGCCGCGCTCGAAGGCAAGGTGCGCGAAGCCACCGCCATTCACTTGAAGCTGCTGCCGCTGCACAAGCAGCTGTTCTGTGAATCGAGCCCGGCGCCGACCAAATGGGCAATGGCGCAACTCGGCTTGTGCAAATCGGCGCTGCGCCTGCCGATCACGCCCCTGACCGATGACGGTCAAAAATTGGTCGGGCAGGCGATGCGTGAATCGGGCCTGCTTTGAGCCGGCGTTGCCTCACCGCCGATCAAACCATTCGTTCCGCTCCCGACTTCGATAAAAAGCGCTGCATCGCGTCGCGCTGATCGCCCCGACCCCTTGGAGATGCACCCCGTGATCCGTTCCTTTTCTTTCCCCGCGCTGGCCCTGACGAGCGCTCTCGCGGCAGCCTCGCTGGCGGGCTGCTCGACCCTCGACAACCTGATGTCGGGCGACAAGATCGACTACCGCACCGCGAACAACGGTGGCAAGACGACCGGCCTCGAAGTGCCACCCGACTTGACCCAGTTGACCCGCGATTCGCGCTATCAGCAAACGCCGGGTGGCGCGGTCAGCGCGGCTGCATTCCAGTCGAGCACGCCGGTGGCGGCCGCGACCGCGACGACGGCAACGCCGATCGCTGCGCAAGCGGTGGCCGACATGCGCATCGAGCGGCTCGGCAACGAGCGCTGGCTGCGCACCAGCTTGACGCCCGAGCAGCTTTGGCCGCAAATCCAGGCCTTCTGGAAAGAGCGCGGTTTGGTCATCGTGCAAGACACACCCGCCGCCGGTGTGATGGAAACCGACTGGGCCGAAAACCGCGGCAAACTCCCGATGGATTTCGTGCGGTCGTCGATCGGCAAGGTGCTCGATGGGGCTTACTCGACCGGTGAGCTCGACAAGTTCCGCACCCGCGTTGAACGCACCGCGACCGGCACCGAGGTCTACATCACGCACCGCGGGATGATCGAGGTCTACAACGGCGAGCGCAAGGAAAACACGGTCTGGCAGCCGCGCCAGCCCGACCCGCAACTCGAGGGTGAACTGCTGTCGCGCCTGATGCTCAAGCTCGGCGCGACCGAAACCGTCGCGAAGGCTGCGATCGCCACGCCGGGCGCGCCTGGCGCAGCGGCTCGCGCGCGCATCGTCACCGGGCAGCCAAGTGCAACGCTCCAGGTCGACGACGGGTTCGACCGTGCCTGGCGTCGTGTCGGCGTGGCGCTCGACCGCAGCGGCTTCACGGTCGAAGACCGCGACCGCACGCAGGGCGTCTATTTCGTGCGCTACATCGACCCGAAGTTTGCTGGCAAGGACGAGCCCAACCTGTTCGCCAAGCTCTTCAGCTTCATGGGCAAGAAAGTAGAAACCGGCGGCCCGGCGCGCTACCGCGTGACGGTCAAGAGCGAGGGTGAGATCAGCACGGTCAGTGTGCTGAACGGCGCGGGCGCACCCGAGAACGGCGACGCCGGTAAGCGCATCACGACGCTGCTGCTTGAAGACCTGAAGTAAGCCCGGCGCAGGGATCGCCATGAGCAGGCGCGCGATGCGCTTCTGCAGCCTCGGGAGCGGCAGCGCCGGCAACGCGACCTTGGTCGAAGCGCAAAGCGGCACGACCACCAGCCGCGTGCTGATCGACTGCGGCTTCTCGCTGCGCGAGTTGCAGACACGGCTCGCACGCATCGGCCTGGCGTGCGACGACCTCGACGCCGCCTTCATCACCCACGAACACGGCGACCATGTCGGCTGCGCATTGACACTGGCGCAGCGCCACGCGGTGCCGCTGTGGATGAGCCGTGGCACCTGGCGCGCGATCGGTCGACCTGTCTTGCCCCCGGGGCTGCTCGAGTTCGCGCGCGATGGTCAGGCCATCGTGATCGGCGATCTGCAATTGCTGCCCTACACCGTGACCCACGACGCGCTCGAGCCGCTCCAGTTGCGGCTGTCGGATGGCGCGCGCCACCTGGGCGTGTTGACCGACACCGGCTCGATCACGCAACATTTGATCGCGAGCCTGCAGCGCTGCGACGCGCTGCTGCTCGAGTGCAACCATGACCGCGACATGCTCGCGCAGTCGGGCTATCCGGCCTCGTTGAAAGCGCGCATCGGCGGGCGGCTCGGGCACCTCGCGAACGACACCTCGGCGCAAATTCTCGCGGCGTGCCTGCACGATCGATTGCAGCACGTGGTCGCGGCGCACTTGAGCGAGCGCAACAACAGCCCATCGCTCGCGCGGGATGCACTCGTGGGCGCCTGCGGCGGATCACGTGACGAGATCGTCGTCGCCGATCCGCTGCTCGGCTTCGGGTGGCTCGACCTCGACAAACGCTGGGCGTGAAAAAGCCGCCCGTAGGCGGCTTTTTCCCAAACCGAATCGATCCGAAGATCGGCCGATTTACTTCTTGATGGCGTCGGCAGCCTTGCCAGCAGCGTCTTTGGCTGCGTCGGCAGCTTTGCCAGCTGCGTCCTTGGCGGCGTCGGCAGCCTTGCCGGCGGCGTCCTTCATGGCATCGGCGGCCATCGAACCACCTGCCGAAGCGGCACCCATCGCCGAGCTGGCGCCGGCCATGGCTTCGGTCGCGGCCGAAGAGGCGGCGGTCAATACAGCACTGGCGGCAGCCGAAGCAACTTCAGCGACGGCCGGGGCCGCGGCGGCCGAAGCGGCAGCAGCAGGCATTTCTTCCTTCTTGCCGCAAGCGGTAAGGGCAACGGCGGCGAGCAGGGAAGCGAGCAAAAGCGACTTGGTCATAAGGTCCTCTGAATCATTAGGGTCGAACAATTACCGGAAACTGTGGGAGCCCTTACATGCGCAGAGTCCCAGCGTTCACAGGCACAAAAATGACGGATCTCTTCCGTGCCTAGCCCCTGATTATAGGCAGCTGCAGGGTGATTCCTTAGAGGCCGGTCGTGGTTGCGGGAAACGCTTCTTCCGATCGTTGCAAAACTGCATCAATGTGTTCTTTGCAGCGGATCTCGTCGGCTTTTTCAAAAGACAAGCGCCCGCGGTGGTGCAAGTTGTCGGAGAGGCGCACGCTGACAGTGCCGAGTGCCAACATCACCGTGGGGAACTCGCCCGACGCGAGTTCCGTGTGGGTGCGGCAGCTGACGATGTGCGACCAATTGCGCCGCCACTCGACCCAGCGCGGATGACGCCGCGCGACCTCGTCGAAATGCCTTGCGATCAACGTGAGCTTGCGGCTGGAGGCTGCCCATTGCGTCAGCAACTCGACGATGGCGCGCTCACCGAGCGGCCAGTCGGCGAAGTCTTCATCGCACAGCCAGACCTCGCGTGCGCTTAGTTGCGCCATCGCCTCGAATGCACTGCGCAGCGCCGCGTGAAACTCTGCGCGCGAGGTGATCAGGGTGCCGGGTGCATTCGTTTCCATCGCGTGTCTCCTGGTGTCTGTTCTTCATCGTTGCGCGTCCGGCTGCAGCCAGCCGGATGCGAGCCAGTCGTCGAGCAGTTCGCGCGCTTCGCCGCTCAACGCATCGAGATCGTGTCGGTCGAGTCGACGCCGGTCCGAGAGGCGCCGCATCAGTTTCGCATCGCGCCCCGCAGCGCGAAACGACTCACCGTTGATGAACACATGGCGCTCGTCGTAGAGCATGCGGGTGCGTTGATCGAGGCTGACGCCGTGCGCTGAGGATTGTGTCGAGTCGGCGCGCTGCGTGGCGTCGAACCACACGCCGCGCTTGGGTTCGCTCAGCACCTCGCCGAGCGCGCAGGCGAACGTGGCCGGGTCACGCAACAGGCGCTGCACCGCATCGACCGCGAACGCCTGCAAAGCGGCCGGAATCGCACCAGGCGAATCGCTCGCGGGCTGCTTCGGATCACGGTAGAGCGGACCGGCGGAGTCGGCGTCCGCATCGACATCGGAAGCGTCGAGCATGCGCTGCAGCACCTCACGCGCCAACTCGTTGCGGCCACTGGCGCGAAAACCGATCGAGCAGGTGGTGCATTCGCCTTCGGCCACGCCGTCATGGGCCCAGCCCGGCGGCAAGTACAGCATGTCGCCGGGTTCGAGCAGCCACTCTTCTTCGGGCTCGAACGCGGCAAGTATTTTCAGCGGCGCGTCGGGCACGAGTTCGGGCGAGCGCATGCGCCCGATGCGCCAGCGCCGCCGGCCTTGCGCCTGCAGCAAGAACACGTCGTAGGAGTCGACATGCGGGCCGACGCCACCGCCATCGCTCGCGTACGACAGCATCAGGTCGTCGAGCCGCGCATCGGGCACGAAGCGAAAGCGATCGAGCAGCGCGCGCGCTGCCGGAATGTGCAAGTCGAGGCTCTGCACCAGCAACGTCCATTCGCGCTGCTTCAACAACGGCAGCGCAGCGCGTTTGAACGGGCCTTGGCGCAACGTCCATTGCGCGCCTCGGCGCACGATCAGGCGCGACTCGACCTCGTCGTGCGAGGCCAGATCGAACAGCTGTGCGCGCTCGATCAATCGGGTGCCGCCCGGTAAGGCCTGGCGCACCAGCAGTGGCTTCTTCTGCCAGTGGCGGCGCATGAATTGATGGGGCGAAAGGCCGCCCAACAGCGGGCTGGCGAGAGAGATGTCCATGGGTGATTGTGCGATCATTCAACGATGCAAATCACCACACCGTGTGTCGTCAGCCTGACCTGGAAGCTGCAAGACACGCTGGGCAATCCGATCGACGAACTGGCCGATCCGGTCGAGTTCTTTTTCGGCGGCGACGACCTGCTCGCGAAGGTCGAAGAAGCGCTGACCGACCAAGCCACCGGCTTCACGACCGTGCTCCATCTCGAACCCGAACATGCCTTCGGTGACTACGATTCCGCGCTCGTCTTTTTCGAGGCGCGGTCGGTGTTTCCCGATGCGGTCGAGGTCGGCATGCAGTTCGACGGCTTGCCACCGGGCGCGGTCACACCCGACATGCCGGCCGAGGCGATCTACACCGTGACCGAGGTGTACCCCGGCCATGTGGTGCTCGACGGCAACCACCCGCTCGCCGGCATCGCGCTGCGCCTCGACCTGGTCGTGCGTGACGTGCGTGCCGCGACCGAGGTTGAAATCGAGGCCCGCAGCGTCGGCGAGCCCCTGTTCACGCTGATGAACACAGCGCCCGGCGGCTCGGCGCTGCACTGAGGCTCAAACGGGCTCTTCAACGGCCGCCCGTCCCTCGGCCGTCGTCACCGGCCCGGTGCCGCTGAAGCGGTCGAGCGCGAGGTAAATCACCGGCGTGATGTAGAGCGTGATCGCCTGCGAAAACACGAGCCCGCCGACGACCGCGAGGCCGAGCGGCTGACGCAACTCGGCGCCCGCACCGAGCCCAAGCGCGATCGGCAGCGCGCCCATCAGCGCGGCCAACGTCGTCATCATGATCGGCCGAAATCGCAGCACACAGGCCTCGCGGATGGCCGCCTGCGCACTCATGCCGCGGTGGCGCTGCGCATCGAGCGCGAAGTCAATCATCAGAATCGCGTTCTTCTTGACGATGCCGATCAGCAGCAGGATGCCGATGGTCGCGATCAGCGTCAAGTCCATGTCGAACAGCCTGAGCATCAAAAGCGCGCCGACGGCCGCCGAAGGCAGACCGGCGAGAATCGTGAGCGGGTGCACATAGCTTTCGTACAGCACGCCGAGCAGCACGTAGATCACCAGCAGCGCACCGATGATCAGCACCGCCTGGCTGCCCTGCGAGCTCTTGAACACCGCGGCGTCGCCGCCGTAGGTCGTGATGATCGACGAGGGCAGCGCGATCTCTTCGCGGTACTTGTCGATCTTCGAGGTCGCGTCGCCGAGTGCGGCACCCGGCGCGAGGTTGAACGACATGGTCACGGCCTGCAGTTGCCCGACGTGGTTGATCGAGGTCGGGCCGATCGTGCGCTCGACGGTCGTGAAGCTCGACATCGGCACCAGCGCCCCGCTGCTCGACCGCACGTAGATGCCGTTGAACGCGCCTTCGTCTTGCTTCGCACCGGCCGCCACTTCGAGGATCACTTGGTAGCTGTCGACGCTGGTGTAGATCGTCGAGACCTGGCGCTCGCCGAACGCGCTGTACAGCGCGGAGCGCACCGTGTCGATCGATACGCCCAGCGTGTTCGCGCGGTCGCGGTCGATCTTGAGTGAAGCTTGCAGGCCGCGCAATTGCGAGTCGCTCGTCACGTCGCGGAAAAGCGGGTCGGGCCGCAGCTTGTCCTGCAGCTTGGCGGCCCAGCCATTGAGCTCGTCGACGCGCACGCTTTGCAGGATGTACTGGTACTGCGCCTTGCTCAGGCGCCCGCCCAACTGCAGGTTCTGGATCGGCCGCATGAAGACCGTGATGCCAGCCACCTCGCGCAGCTTGCGGCGCAGGCCTTCGATCACCTGCTTCATCCGACCGCGCTGGTCTCGGGCTTTGAGCGTGACGAACATGCGGCCGGTGTTCTGCGCGCCGCTGCCGCCGTTGAACGAGCTCACGGCGAGCACGTTCGGATCGTCGCGGATGACCTGCGCGGCGCGTGCCTGCAGCCTCACCATCTCGGGGAACGACGTGTCTTCAGCGGCCTCGGTCGAGACCGAGATTTGGCCGATGTCTTCCTCGGGGAAAAAGCCTTTCGGGATCGTCACGAACAGGTAGGCAGTCGCGGCGAAGGTCAGCAGCGCGATGAGCAAAATGATGCCGCGGTGTGCAAGCGCTTTGTCGAGCGAGCGCGCGTAGGCGCCGAGCACCGCGTTGAAACCGCGCTCGAACGAACGCACAACCATGCCGTGCGGTTTCTTGTGCGCATCGTCGGTCAGGAAGCGGCTCGCCAGCATCGGCACCAGGGTCAGCGAGACGAATGCCGAGGCCACGATCGCGAGCGCCACCACCACCGCGAACTCGTGGAACAGCAGCCCGATCACGCCAGGCATGAAGAAGATCGGAATGAACACCGCGATCAACGAGGTCGAGATCGAGATGATCGTGAAACCCACTTCGCGCGAGCCGCGCAGCGCAGCCTGGAAGGGCGGCACGCCCTCTTCCACGTGCCGCATGATGTTCTCCAACATCACGATCGCATCGTCGACGACTAAGCCGACCGCCAGCGTGATGCCGAGCAACGAGATGTTGTCGAGCGTGTAGCCGAAGGCCCAGAGCAGCGCGATCGCGCCGACCAGCGAAACCGGCAGCGAGAGCGTCGGAATCACGGTCGCGACGAAGCGGCGCAGGAACAAAAAAATCACCAGCACCACGAGTGCGATCGTGCCGAGCATTGTCAGCGTCACGTCGTGCAGCGCGTCCCGGATCGAGACCGAGCGGTCGTTCACGGTCGTCATCTTCACCGACTGCGGCAGCTGCGCCTGAAAGCCCGGCAGCGCCGCGCGCACCGAGTCGACGACCTTCACGGTGTTCGCATCGGGCTGGCGCAGGATCGCCAGCGTGATCGAGGTTTCGCCGTTCAGGCTGGCGGCGGTCTTGACGGTCTCGAAACTGTCTTCGACCTGCGCCACGTCGCGCAGCCGCACCGGGTTGCCGCCGCGGTTACTGACGATCAGCTCGCTGAATTCAGCCGCGTTCTTCAACTGCTTGTTGGCCTGCAGCGTGAGCGTTTGCGTCGGGCCGTCGAGCGTGCCGACGGGGGTGTTGACGTTGGCGGCGCGCAAGGCCGTGTTGAGTTCGTCGAGGCTGATGTTGCGCGCAGTCAGCGCCTCGGGCTGCGCGCGCACGCGCACCGCGAAACGCTTTTGGCCGTAGATGTTGACCTGCGCCACGCCGTCGAGTGTCGACAGGCTCGGCGAGATCAGGTGCTCGGCGTAGTCGTTCAGGTCGGACAGGTTCATCGATGGCGAGGTCAGCGCGATCAACAGCACCGGCGCATCGGCCGGGTTGACCTTGCGGTATGAAGGCAGCGCGGTCATGTCGACCGGCAACGTGCGCTGCGCCCGCAGCAGCGCAGCCTGCACATCGACTGCGGCCGCGTCGATGTCACGGCCCTGGTCGAATTCGAGCGTGACCGAGGTCGTGCCCAACGTGTTGGTCGAACTGATCACGTTCAGCCCAGGGATGGTCTGAAACTGCTTTTCGAGTTGCAGCGCGACCGAGGTCGCCATCGTCTCGGGGCTCGCGCCGGGCAGGCTGCCCGACACGTTGATGACCGGCGTGTTGTAACTCGGCAGCGCCGCGACCGGAATCTTGCCGTACGCGATGACACCGGCGACGACGATCGCCGCGTTGAGCAGCACCGTCAGCACCGGCCGGCGGATGAACAACTCCGACAGGTTCACGGCGCGATCGCTCCGGCATCGGACGCCGCCGGCGTGCGCGCCGCGGCGCTCGCGAGCGCACGCTCGACCACCGGCACGCCCGCGCGCAAATTTTGCCGGCCGTCGACCACCACCTTGTCACCGGGCTCGATGCCGGAGACGACCGCATCCAGGCCCGCGGCATACAGCAACTCGACCGGCCGCGCGGCTGCCTTGCCGCTTGCATCGATCGTGTAGACGAGGGCGCCGCGCGGCCCGCGAATTACCGCGGCCTGCGGCACGACGATCGCGCCCTTGAGCGTGCTCAGCGCGAGGCGCACGTTGACGAAGGCACCGGGCCACAATTTCTCGCCGGCATTGTCGAACACGGCCTTGACCTTCACGGTGCCGGAGTTGGCATCGACCGCGTTGTCGATGAACTTCAGTTTGCCCACCACCTCGCCACGCGCCTCGGGCAGCACCGCGACCACCTTGCCGCCGCCCGAGCGCATTGCTTGCAGGGCATCGTTCAGGTTGCGCTGCGGCAAGCTGAACGCAACGGCGATCGGGTCGAGTTGCGTGATGGTGACGAGCGCGGCGCCGCCGGGCTGCACCGTGCTGCCGGCGTAGACGTTGATCGCACCGGCACGGCCGGCCGAGGGCGCGACGATGCGGCTGTAGGAGACGACGACAAGCGCAGACTGAATCGCAGCGCGGTCGCCATTGACGACGGCCTGCTGGGTGTCGACCAGGGTCTGGTTGGTGTCGACCGCGCCTTGCGAAATGAAGTTCTGGGCCAGCAGTTCGCGTGCACGGGCGAGCTGGCGCTGCCCGTCGGCAAGCGAGGCCTGGTCTCGCGCGAGCTGGGCCTTCACCGCGGCCAACCTGCCCTCGTCGGTGCGCGCGTCGAGCGTGAACAACAACTGCCCCGCCTTCACGAACTGGCCTTCGCGGATGTTGACCTGCGTGATCACGCTGCTGACCTGCGGACGAATATCGACGCTGTTGAGGGCGCTGATCGTGCCGGTGGCCTCCAGCGTCATGTCGACATCTTTGGCGAGCGCGCGCACGCTGCTGACGCTGACCGCGCCGCCACCGGATGCCGCGACCGAGGCCGGTGCCGCTCCCGCTGCGGCCGGCGCAGGCTCTTTGCTGCAGCCCGCCACGCTGACTGCCACCGCGAGCGCGGCGGCCAGAAACATCCAGTGCTTGTTCATGCGGATTTCAATTGACCCAGACTTGCGCGTTCCGCCGGCATCAGCCCCGACCGGTCGAGCCGAAGCCGCCCGCACCGCGGTCCGACGCGCTGAACTCGGCCACCGCACGAAAGCTCGCCTGCACCACCGGCACGATCACGAGCTGCGCGAACCGGTCGAGCGGCTGCAGCGTGAACGCCACCGAGCCGCGGTTCCAGCAGCTCACCATCAACGGGCCTTGGTAGTCGGAATCGATCAGCCCGACGAGGTTGCCGAGCACGATGCCGTGCTTGTGGCCCAGGCCCGAGCGCGGCAGGACCATCGCGGCCAGTGCGGGGTCGCCGATGTGGATCGCCAGGCCGGTCGGGACCATCACGGTTTGACCGGGCTCGATCACGAGCGCTGCATCGATGCAGGCGCGCAGGTCGAGGCCGGCACTGCCGGGCGTGGCGTAGGCGGGCAGGTGATCGGCCACGCGCGCATCGAGCACCTTGACGTCGACCACGCTCATGGTTTCGCGCTCAGCCGCGCTGCGATTTCGGCAACAAGCTGCCGCGCGAGCGTGAGCTTGTCGGCACGCGGCAGTTCGCGCTCGCCGTTCGCGTCGACCAGCGTGAGCAGGTTGTCGTCTTGCCCAAACGTCGCAGGGCCGAGGTTGCCGACGATCAACGGCACGCCCTTGCGCGCAAGCTTTTCGCGCGCATGCCTGAGCAGATCGTGGCTCTCGGCCGCGAAGCCGACGCAGTACGGCGGCTTCGGCATGCGCGCCACCGCGGCGAGGATGTCCGGGTTCTCGGTCAGCTCGAAGCTCGACGGAGTTTTCTGGCCGGGCTGCTTCTTGATCTTGTGGTCGTCGACGTGCGCCGGCCGCCAGTCGGCGACCGCAGCGGTCGCGATGAACACGTCGCAAGCACCTGCCGTACCGGTGACTGCGCCGGTCACCGCGTCGAACATTTGCTGTGCCGTGGTCACATCGATGCGGCGCACATGGCGCGGCGTCGGCAGGTGCACCGGGCCCGCGACGAGCGTGACGCTCCCACCCGCCTCGACCGCGGCGCGCGCGATCGCAAAGCCCATCTTGCCGCTGGAGTGGTTGGTGATGCCGCGCACCGGATCGATCGGCTCGAAGGTCGGACCGGCGGTGATCAGCACGTGCTTGCCGCGCAGCGATTTGGGCTGGAAAAACGCGACCAGTTCGGCGAGCAACTCGGCCGGCTCCAGCATGCGACCGTCGCCGGTCTCACCACAGGCCTGGTCGCCGTTGCCGGGGCCGAGCACCAGCGTCCCATCGGCCTGAAGTTGCGCGAGGTTGCGCTGCGTGGCCGGGTGCGCCCACATTTCGCGGTTCATCGCCGGAGCCACCAGCAGCGGGCAGCGTTCGATCGGCCGGGCCAGGCACATCAGGCTCAACAGATCGGAAGAGGCGCCCTGCGCGAGCCTGGCGATCAGGTCGGCGCTGGCGGGGGCGATGACGATCGCATCGGCCTCGCGCGTAAGGTTGATGTGCGCCATCGCGTTCGGCTCGCGCGCATCCCACTGGCTCGTGTAGACGCTGCGATTCGACAGCGCCTGCAGCGTCACCGCGGTGATGAACTGCTCGGCCGCTTCGGTCATCACGACCTGCACCGTTGCGCCGGCCTTGACCAGCTCACGCGTGAAGTCGGCGGCCTTGTAACAGGCGATGCCGCCCGAGAGGCCGAGCACGATGTGCTTGCCGGCCAGGTCCATCGGTTTGCTCATTGAACAAGGCGCATCAGAGCGCCGTCCAGAGGCGCGAAAGGTCGTGCAGGTTGAACAGCACGCGCACCGCCTTGCCATAGACCTGCTCGTGCGGCAAAAAGCCCCAAACACGTGAGTCCGACGAGTTGTCGCGGTTGTCGCCCATCATCAGGTACTCGCCCTTCGGAACGGTGCACTCCCAGGCCGTCGGGCCATCGGTCTTGCAGCTCGTGCCCATGCCGCTCGGCGCCAGGCGCCCCATCACGAACGGGTTGACCTTGATCGTGCGGCTGCGGCCAGCGGTGGTCTCGTCCAGCAGCCACTGGCCGCGGTCTTCGGGCGCGACGTTGGCACCCGTGCCTTCGCTCACCACCTGCACATCGAACGGCGCGCCGTTGACGCTGACGGCACCGCGCTCGAAACGTACCACGTCGCCCGGCAGGCCGATCAGCCGCTTGACGTAGAACTCCGACACGTCGACCGGGAAGCGGAACACGACCACATCACCGCGCTTGGGTTGCCCGAACTCGATCGCCGTGTTGGTGAACGGCAGACGCGGGCCGTAGGCCAAGTGGTTGACGAGCAGGTAATCACCCACGCGCAAGGTCGGCTCCATCGAGCCCGACGGCACCTTCGGCCAGTCGGCCACCGCGATGCGGCAAGTGAACATCAGCGCGACGACGACGAACAACTCGGCGCCGAAGCTGACCCACAGCGGCTTCTTCTCGGGCTCACGTCCGAGCCGCCGCTTGCGCACCTTCCAGGCGACCCAACACGTGCCTGTTGCGAGTGTGGCCAACGCCAGGATCTCGTTGATCGAGAAGCCGAACTGCACGCCGCCGCTCATCGCATCGAGCCCACGGTTTCGCGGTGTGTCGGGTTCAACATGCGCAGGGCTCCATCGAAAACAGGTGGCCGATTATCGACGTGGCGGATTGCCGCCGCGTTGCTACTGCGTCAAGCCGTTTTGGCCGTGACGAACAGCGGCTTGATCAAAACCCGCGCGGCCTCGCCCATCCAGTCGAGTTCGCCGATCACAGAGCTGCGCGCCGCGCCGCTGCGGTCGATCAACACGGTGGTCGGGAAGACGCGGGGTGTCCAGGCGTTTGCGGCGTCGCCGTCGCGGTCGAGCAAGATCGGCAGCGAAAACCGCAGCACCTCCAGAAAGCGCTTGATCTTCGGCAACGGCTCCTGGTAGTTCACCAAGAGCACCACCAACCCAGCCTTCTCATGACGGGTTTGCAGCAGCTCGAGCGACGGCATCTCGGCGCGACACGGCTCGCACCAGCTGGCCCAGAAGTTCAGCAGCACCGGCCGGCCCTTCAGTGCGGCGAGCGACCAGGGCCTGCCGTCAAGATCGGTCAACGCGAGCGATGGCGTGGGCTTGGCAGCGGGCCACGGCCGCACGGTGTAGGCCGCGAACGCGGTATCGGGAAGCGTAAGAGCAGTGGCCCCCAGTGACGCAGCAGCTGAGGTGACGAGCCACTGTCGGCGCGTCGTCCTACCGGAGCGAGGTAAATCCTTGCGCTGCATTTCGAGTCGTGCCGGTATAAGGTCGGGCAGCGTTCATAGTCACCCTCGGGCCTTGTCGGCACGATTGCACCACATCCCGCCATGACCCCATTGCGCACGCCCCGATTCATCCAATGCCACGTGGCCAACTCAGAGGCCGACCGCCGCGAAATCGAAGCCGGCCTGTTGCGGCACCCGGCGCACGCATCGCCCAAATACCTGTACGACCGACTCGGCTCGCACCTTTTCGAGGCCATCACCGAGCTGCCCGAGTACTACCCGACCCGCACCGAAGCGGCGATCATCGCGGCACACGGCGCGGCCATGGCGCAGCGCATCGGCGCGGGCTCGACGCGCACCTCGACCGGTTGCGTGAGACGCTGCATGCGCAACGCATCCATCGGCTGGACGCCCAACAGCAGCCGGCTGAAGCGCTCCACAAAGCGCGACGGCAGCAATGCGTTGGCCATCACACGCCCGCACTTGGCACAAGCCCGGCCACCACTGTCGTAACATCGCGCGCACCAAATCGTTGACGGCTGTCGATGCGCGTCACGCGCGCCACATATGGAATGCTCAATTTGAAATCGGTTGGCAGGGAGTCGAACGTGCGCATCACCCACTCCGTCGGCACATCTTCCAGCAGTACTTGCACGGCTTCGTTGGGCGCCCACCCGCCGGCTGGCGTGAGCAGCGGCCCGGAGAGAATCGGGGTCGTCTCCAGCACCTGCATCGTCCGCCCGATAATGCGATGCTCGAGTTCCGGGTCACTGGCCCATGGCGTCAGCATGTAATGCAGGTCGAGCGGCAAATGTCCCATGCCGTCGACGCTTCCCACTCCCGACCACGCAGCGCGCATGGTCTTGTTGAAATCGACACGATACAGAAAAATCGAAAGACACGGCGGGGTGATGAGCCCACCGCCGCCGTTGTTGAAGTCCTCCGTGCGCGCAAGCACAGCGCGCGTGGTGGACCCGGGCACGGGAACGGGCACCAGCGGGTCGGTGAAGCACGACGAGAGATAACGCTCGAGGCTTTTCCCAACCGAGGCAATGGCGGTGAAATCGGCCACTACGTGCTGCTCCCGTATCCCGACGGCGCGCGCACCGCGTCCACGAGTGTCTGCGGTGAGAGTTCGCCCAGGGGAATGCGACACGGCCGCAGCTCGTACAGCGCGGCACTGCGCCCATCGCCCGACACGGCGACCAGACGCAGGCGCGGATTCCCGTACAGCAGCGATTCGTAGTTCATGCGCAGAAACTCGGGTTCCGTGACGATCACGACATGCGCGTTGCGCACGTCTTCCAACGACATGGGCGCTGCCGAATGACTCGACCCATCATCCACATCAATGTCTGACTCGGCGGTCAGAATGCTGTGTACGATGTCGTGGAGCAGTCGAGGCATGTGGGACAGCACGACGCGAATGCGGGGCAAGGAGTGTTCTCCGTCGTGACTGGCAGATACTTCACGCTTGCGTTGCGATTGCCAATGAGCCGCAGCGGTTCAATAGCGATGCAGCTGCGGGTGCACGTCGGCTGCATCCAACGGCAGCACCGATCCATTTCGACCTGCATCCAACGGTCTACGCCGTGGTGCGGGCAGGCCCAAAAAAAACAGGCGCGCTCACTTGGAGGGCGACCGTTCATGTGACATTGGTGCTGTTCGTTCAGAATGATCTACATCGCGCGCTACATCGCGCGCGGCTCAACGCAGATGCATGGTGTTTAGCGAGGCACGCCGCCGCACGGCCACCGCACTCTGCGCCGCGCGCTGTTGACTGAGTTGCGCGGCAGCCTCCGCGCGTCGACCGACCTTCAGTTTTTCCAGCAACTTGTGCACATGATTCTTGACGGTCGCGGTGCTGATGTTGAGCTGCGCCCCGATATCCTTATTCGACAGCCCGCGCTCGACCAGATGTGCTACGTCCCGTTCGCGCGGCGTCAGCGCCGACAGCGCGGACAGCGGCGCTGTTGCAGACACGCCGGCGCGATACGATAGATGCCTGA
>ENA-OFCD01000182-OFCD01000182.1-metagenomes-genome-assembly--contig:-NODE-182-length-40904-cov-6.624691_pt1 | contig 40904 bp, 32 predicted proteins | sample MGYA00153392_OFCD01 | MGnify analysis MGYA00153392 | reverse complement strand
GTTATTTGTCGCCTCTGCTACGGTCAGCAGCCAAGCACAAGCCGTCCAGCGTGCCCACGTCTCAGCTCTAGTTGGGCTTGATTCCAATACCTCATTTAATTGCGACGTTGCCCATCCCTGTCGTTTCTTTCAGGCGGCGATGACGGTGGTTGACCCCGGTGGTGAAGTGGTCGTGCTCGATAGCGGTGGTTACGGCGCGGTCACCATCACTCAATCGATTTCACTGATTGCGCCGAATGGGGTGTACGCAGGCATCTCGGTATTTCCCGGTGGTGACGGCGTCACCATCGCTACTCCAGGTGTGAATGTGGTGCTGCGTGGCCTAACCATAAACGGCCAGGGCGGCAACAACGGCATCAATATGACGGCGGGTAACAAACTCACCGTGGAGCAATGTGTGATTGCCAATTTAGGCCAATCGGGCATCAAAGTTAGCGGAACTGTTATTGCGCGGGTGACGGATACAACTGTTCGTGATAACGGCACCAATGGTGTTTTACTCCAAAACGGCGCACAAAGCACCATTACTCGGACAGTAATCAGTGGCAACGTATCCGATGGCATTTATGTGTATGGATCGACCAGCAGCACGACGACCGCGGATATTGCGGACACCACCGTTGATGGAAACAGTCAGGGCATCCTTCTGTATTCAACTAATGCAGCCGCAGTGCTCACTGTTTCGGTTCGCGATAGTAGGGCTGTGCGGAATTTAGCTCATGGACTATATGCAAACAGCTTCGGCGGCGCTTCGGTTTCCCTTTCAGCCAGCAATAACATCGTCTCGAACAATAGTATAGGTATTGAGGCAGCCAATGCCGGTGTCCAAGTCTGGGCGAGTGGTAATACTGTTAGCAACAACAGCAACTTTGGCCTCCAAAACAGCGGTGGCGGTCTTTTTGAAAGTGCCGGTAACAATGCCGTGCGCAATAACGGCACCAACACATCGGGAACCATCACAGTCCTCCCGACGATATGAGCGTTGAAGGAAAAAAGTTATTGCACATCGTGTCGCTTCGAGCCGATTGCCACCCGCTTATGTAATGCGTGTGCTCCTTAAGATATTCTGCCCCTTTCGTTTCAGGAGCGTAGTAGGCCACGCTGCGAACCTACGTGGCGAAAACTTTAGGCGACATTTTAAAGTTCTGTAATGCGTCGGGTAACTGTGCAACCGAACCTACCAGCTTAAATTTTCCATTCGAAACGTTAATAGCCATGGGGTCTTTGAGCCATTGTTGCTTGAAGACGCCCGCTAAATAACGACCTGTTATTTCCAATGGATAATAATCTTCGCCGGAAAAGCATGCTCCGGTATGCTTAAAGCCGGGGCGAAACGGCTTCTCGTTTCGCGCATGTTAAGCGCCCAAGTCCGTGATGCCACGATTGCGATGCTGACACCACACCAACTACCCAAGCGGCTTTTGAAAATAAAGAAATACCCCTAACTCGCCGCCATGATCGGTAAATTCGGTATGAAACCGATGCACACCATTTACTTGCATTAAAAAAAACAATTCATTGAGGTGGTAAGGGTTCATTTGCATTTCCGGGTCTGCATTCGGGTCTTGCGCCACCGCTTTTGCTTCTGTCTTTGCTGGCTTGTCAGTGATAACAGCAGGTGCCGGTGGCAGCCCATGGGTTGGTGCGTAATGGTCTTTCGAGTATGCAAAATGCATCGCGCCCACACCGCCTGCGTCCAGGTGCGCCAGCAGTGCTGCAAATATTTCGCGGCCTCGCTGCGGGGGGATGTGCTGAAAAACAATAAACGAATGAATGAAATCAAAGCGCTCGTCCAAGGCTGAAAGTGCATCGTCTGATTGCACCAACCGCACGTTTTGAAGGTCAGCTTCTACGCAGTTTTTTTCGGCCTCTAGCAGCATCGAAGGCGAAACATCCGCCCCCACTACGTTTGCAACCATCTTGGCCAGTGGCACAATAAGCCGGCCTACACCGCAGCCAAAATCCAGCGCCTTCTGCGCTCGAAACGCGGGGTCGATGTACTGATGAATCATCTGCATGACATACTCTGCATGGAGTCGGCCTGACTCAAAAAATTCCGCTTTTGTTTCCTTCGTCAGCTCTGTGCGGCGAAACTTCTGGTCGGTAATCACACCAAAATACGGATCTTTTTGGCCCCATGCTTCCCATGCCTGGTCGGTGCTTCCGGAAGTGATCTGATTATTAATCGGCATGGGTTTTATGAGTCTTCAGGGTCATCAGGTATTGTTGCCATACGGGTAGGATTTTTTCAGGGGCGTAGCGGGCGGCAACAGTAGCGCCCCGTGTTACCAGATCCTGGCGGCGCACAGAATCAGTGGCAATAACATGCGCAATGGCATCAGCCGCCGCTGTCACCGAGTAGGGGCTAAAAAACTCAGCCGCATCATCATAAATCTCGCGATGCACACCAATATCAGAAGCCGCCACCGCACCGCCGCAGCGCATCGCTTCCACACCAGAGAAATCAAAGCCTTCGCCAAAGCTGGGGCAAACCGTGGCGCGTGCGTGGCGGTATAACACCCGAAGCTCGGCGGCGGGTACATCCTCCAGCATGAAAAGTTGACCGCGCTCCAGCCAGGGTTGAAATTTTTTGATAATAGATTCGTGATGCCAGCCCAGCATGCCGACGATAACCAGTTTTAAATCGGGGAAGCGCTCCGTCTTTAATAGCTCCCACGCCGAGAGCAGCGTTTGATGATTTTTGCGTGGCTCAATGGTTGAAACCATCAACAAGTAATCGACTGTTCCATCGCGACCTAATTCATCAATCTTTTTTGTTTGATGGGCGATTTTACGAATTTCTGACGACACATTAAGCCGGTTGCGAATAATTTCCGGTACACGGTTTGCGTCGGATTCTTCAGCAAAATAATGATGCGAAACCATATTGTGAATCGTTACCGTGCGTGCCTCGGCCTGTGGAAAAATGGAAATCAAATCACGCTGGGTCGCATCCGACACACACGCAAAATGTGCACCGCTGTTGATGTTGCAACGCAGTGCATGGTAGTGCGATGCCTGATGGTAGCGCTTGTCTGAAATAGTGTGAGGCATCAATATCGGGATCGCATCGTGATAGCGCACCACCAGTGTCGTATTGCCTGAAACCCGCGCCGGATAAGGCGTTTCAGCAATCATCACATCAAAATCAGCGGTATTAAGGCGTGGATAAATCGGATACCCCAGCATTTTGGTAATGAGTGCAGCGCGATGCATGGCTGTCCATGGCACTTGTGCAATTCGGAAGTTTGCGTGAGTCACCGTTGCAAAATCATCATAGGGCAGGGTGCGCGCAAACAATGCACGCCAGATGAAATCCTGAAAATGGGTTGCATCAAATTTGGTTAATTGTTGATGCCCGCCGACAATGTGTTTTAGCACCATGAAGTAGGCCGCGAGGAACGGGCTACCAACAGACTGCTGTAGCGAGATCACCGTTTTTGAGAGACGATTCAGCTGCTGGTCAATAGGAAGTGTGGTGCTACTGCCGGAGGTTAACCCCGCTGGCAATCCTTTTCCCAGTACATGGCCACTGCTCTGGATTAAACCTTCAGCATCGATGCCGTCGAGTGTGCGCAGGCCGCGAAACAGCAGCCGCGTTTCTTGCGGAATGCCCGCATGGCCATCAAGGGCGGGGCGCATTTCCAATAATATTTTTAAGCTATTCATCGATATGCTGGTAAAAATCGTAGGCCTCATCCACGCTTGCGAATGGGATTAGTTTGCCCTCATGCAATACACACGCGCTTTCACAATAAAGTTTGATCACGCTAGCATCATGGGTGACCAAAATAAAGGCGCGGTCTTTACGTTTTTGAAATAGCTCTACATGGCAGCGTTCATGAAAGCGCGCATCACCCACCACCATCGCTTCATCGATCAGGAAGCAGTCAAATTCAATCGCCATCGACAGCGCAAACGCGAGCCGAGTCACCATGCCCATTGAATAGCTGCTGACCGGCTCGCGAAAATAAATGCCCAGCTCGGTAAAATCCTCAACAAACGGAATCAACGGCTTGTAATCCACGCCATACACGCGACAGATAAATTTGAGATTATCGAGGCCCGTCAAATGGGTCTGGAACGCGCCGCCAAACGCCAGCGGCCATGACACGCTCATATCGCGCACGATGCGCCCAGAACTGGGCTGTTCCGCACCTGCAATCAGCCGTATGAGTGTAGATTTTCCCGCGCCGTTGCGCCCGAGAATACCAAGATTTTTCCCACGACCAAGTTTGAAATTGACGTCGTCCAATATTGTGCGGGGCCCAAATCGCGTGTCGTAAGTTTTGCAGACGTTTTCAATCGAGATCATTGCTGCTCCACTCGCCGCCCGGCATCACGAACTAAAAACAAAGCCGCCAGCGACAATAGGAGGCAACACATGGCCATATAGCTCATATCGTAATGGGTGCGCACTGTATTGCCAAAATAGCCGTCGCGAATCATCTCCACGCCGTGAACCATCGGTAACAATAAAACCACATTTTGTGCAGCTTGGGGCAGCCAATCGACCATAAAGGCCGCGCCAGCTAACGGGAATAACAGGTATGAGGTTGGCCCCCAGAGGCGCTCGAAAATCTCGCTGTAAGCCGTTGCTGCACCAATGAGTAAAGCCAGTGAGATCCCAAACCAGGCTAGCATCAACCAGCCAAACAACACCTTTAATGGATCAATCGGCGCTGACATCATGCCAAGTGAAATAAATACGGCTGATAAGACGACAAACGACATCGTAGCCCCCGCCATTTCGAGCAAGGTACGTGTCAGGAACACATCAATCACCTGCACATTGCGGTGATACAAAAGATTGAAATTACTCTGCAACGCGCTTACACAGCGGTTCACGCTATTGCGCCACATCAAAACCGATGAATAGCCGGTAATGGCGAACGCCGCAATCGGTAGCGATGAGCCATGATTAAGGCCTGCGAAGCTCCACAGTGCGGTAACGCCGAGTGTAAAAATCATCGGCTCGCCCACCACCCACAATACGCCTAGATTGTCGCGGCCAAAACGCGTAATCACTTCGCGCATCATGAGCGCGTGCATCACTCTTCCCTGTATTGTCAGGGATCGAAAAAATGAAATCTCTTTCGTCATGGTCGAGCTGTCACAAATATTTTTTTTTCAAAACGATTTTAATTGGTGTGTTCATTAGTCCGTGTGCTCTTTAACGCTCGCCACCAGCAGGCTCACCACGCCCCAAGCAATCAGGCCCACTGCGAACACCATAAAAATCGAGCGAATCCGGCGTGGCTCCAATGCTTTATCGGGCAAGTTGGGCTGTACTAATCGCTCAAGGTAGAGCTGCTTGCGCTCGGCTTCGCTGCGCGCGGACTCCAGCGACGCGAGTGTGGATGCGAATTGTTTATCGGCAAAACTTTTTTCTAAAACCAGGCGTTCAAAATTGGCCGATTTGGAGGTGAGCGAGGTGCCGCCACCGGCGACCTTCGATGTTTCATTGGCGATCGTATTGCGCAATGATGCCACCCGGTTTGCCAGTGAAGCGACCTGCGGATTTTTGGGCGACACCTGTCTGATTTGGTTTAGTTGGGCTTCGGTGGCAAATAATTCTTCCTGAAGTTTGGCCACGCCTTGGAGTTGAATCGCGGATTGTCGATCCGGGTCAAAAATAGTTTGCGCGGTACGAAACGAAGATAGCGCCAGTGCGGCGGCCGTCGCGTTTGTTTTGGCGGAATTTACTTCCTGCGTTGCAAATTTAATTAAATCCTGGCGGCTGCGGTCATTCAAATTATTGACCAAGCGTTCGCCCATTTTGAGCAACAAGTCGTTAATGCGCTTTGCATCTTCTGCCGTGAATGCACGTACCGTCAGGATCGAGATTGATGACGCGGTGTCGTAATCCACGCCAACACGTTTTTGGTAGTACTTGTAAAACGATTCAAAACTGTCGTCCCAGTCCAGCCCCGGAAAACGGTTAATGAAATCGGCGTCTTTGCTTGAGTACGCTCTGCGCACACCCAGTTGTTCGTCAAGTTCTTTCAATGCATCGCGTGACAATACAAAATCATGGACGGAATACGTGTCGTCTTGAGAGCGGGAAAAACCAGTGCTCTGCAGCAGTGCGCCCAATCCCGTTTGGGTCTGGCGCTGTGGGCTGCGGACGACGAACCGGGATTCCGAAATGTATACGTCAGACGCAATCACCCCATAGTAAATGCAGGCCAGAATGGTCGGAACAATGACGGTAAGCCACAGAATTTTATTTTTGACCAGAAAGCCGAATTTGCTTCTGCTGGTATGGGCGGTATTTTGGTTCATGTTTTGATTTGTGCTTTGATTTTTGCTTCAGCGGCGTGGCGCGGCTGGATTTTTTCGAAGTCGATATGACAGTTTATGGACTGCCTAAGCCCGACCATAAACGTCCTGGAATCGAACGATATCATCTTCTCCCAGATACTCGCCGCTTTGCACTTCAATCATCACCAGATCAATCACGCCGGGATTCTCGAGTCGATGGCGGTGACCGGCCGGAATGTAGGTGGATTCGTTGGTCGCGAGCAACAAATCTTGTTCCCCATTCACCACCTTGGCCATGCCATTCACCACAATCCAATGCTCGCTGCGATGATGGTGCATTTGTAGCGAAAGTGATGCGCCCGGTTTAACTTCGATGCGTTTAATTTTGAACTGTTTACCTTCTTCCAAAACGGTATACGTGCCCCACGGGCGATGCACGGTGCGATGCAATTTATAGCTCTCATGGCCCATCGCCTTGAGGCCGGCATAGATGTGTTTTACGTCCTGCGCGCGTTTGCGATCCGCGACCAGCAAGGCATCCGGCGTATCAATAATGATCAGATCACGCACGCCCACCACGCCTACCATGCGGCCATTGCTCTGCACATAGCAGTCGGTGGATTCATGCAGCAACGCGTTACCTTGCACACGGTTGCCATCTGCATCCGGCGCTTTCAAATCGCCAATCGCGCTCCACGAGCCGATATCGCTCCAGCCGATATTGCAGGCCACCACCGCGACCTGATCCGATTTTTCCATGACCGCATAGTCAATTGAAATATCAGGTGCTAACAGGAACGTTTCGCTATCCAGCTCTAGCTGCGCCACGCCACGACCTTCAGCGAAACGTGATTTTTCCATGCAGGCGCGGGTAGCGGCGAGCACCTCGGGACAATATTTTTCCATCGCATGCAGCATCGCCGTGACTGAAAAACAAAACATGCCCGAATTCCACAAATAACGACCCGACTCGACGTAGGCCTTGGCTTTATCCAGGTCAGGTTTTTCGACAAATCGCAATACGCGTGAGCCTTCAGCTTCGATATAGCCGTAGCCGGTTTCGGGCGCTTCAGGCTGTATACCGAATGTGACTAATTTGCCGGTTTCAGCTAGCGTGGCCGCGGCCGCAACCGCTTTTGCGAAGGCCGCCTGATCGGCGATCAAATGATCTGCCGCCAGCACCAGCATGATGGCGTCGTCGCCCTGCATTTTTTGGACTTGCAATGCCGCTGCGGCAATGGCGGGCGCGGTGTTGCGGCCAAACGGTTCCAGTACAAACGAGGTCGCGCGTTTTACTTTATTGACTTCGCGATATTCATCTTCTGTTTTGAAAAATAATTCACGATTGGTCACCGTCATTACCTCGACCACGCCGTCAAGCATTGCGCCGCGCAAAAAAGCTTTTTGCAGCAGGCTTTCGCCATCGGCCAATCGAATAAATGGTTTGGGATGAAGCTCGCGCGACACGGGCCACAGGCGTGAGCCTGCTCCGCCGCACAGAATGGTGGGCACTAATTTCATATGGGGAGCCAATGCAGGCGTTGTTTTAGAGGGATATTCATCGACAGCCTGCAATAATACTATGAGGGGCAGATCAATCAACATTGTGTCGCTGATTTGCGCCATGTTGTTCAGGCCGTACCGTTCGCGTCATGCTGCGGTGGGTACAGGGGCTAATAATCAGCGGCGATAGCGGCAATATTTACTCAAAGTCTAGCATCAGCGGGTGTTTTAGAGCATTTTTGCTCGAAGGTGGTCGTAAATAGGGCGGGTTGTACAGGAAGTTAACGTCCCGCTGGCCATTGATCGAAAGGGCGTTCGCAATGCCTTGGTTAGATCAAAGCGGCCAGATCAAATGACCACCACCATTTAGCGACTATTTTGCCTCAGCGGTAGCTATGCACAAGTGCGCAAAATCGGCCTTAGAGTTAAGTATAAATTGCCGGACGGAGATGGTTACGCGTCAATCTCTGTATAGGCTAAAAACTTTTCGGGAGATACCCGCAGCGCCGCACCTGTCGGGCATGCGCGGACACACGCAGCACCGCCTTTTTGGTCTTTGCACATATCGCATTTCACGGCTTTTTTTGCTGCAGTTTTGTCGTAATGCTTTTCAGTGCGTCCCGGTTCATCACCGAGTCCGAACATGAGCCAGGACATCAGCGACGGACGATTTTTCTTAGCATCAACGGGGGCCAGCTGGATCACGCCGTAAGGACAATTTTTCTCGCAATTGCCGCAGCCAATGCAGGTGTCTTGAATATAGACTTCGCCGTTGGGTGACCGATGAATTGCATCAGGCGGACAGTCTTTCATGCAATGCGGATGCTCGCAGTGGCGGCATGAGGTCGGCACATGAATTTCTGCAAACGTCGGCCCCGCCTCGCGGTCCAGGCGCGACGTGCCATCGTGGGTGTCGGCGCAGGCTTTCTCACAATTGTCGCAGCGGATACAAAGCGATTCATCAATCAGCAATACATCGGTGGCTTCACCCAATCCCTGCTGCATGAGGAACGAAATAAGGTTGCCCGATTCAGATGATGCTTCCATTGCCTCGTTGATACGCATCCGATTGAGCAGTTTTTTGTCGATGCGGCCCCGTACGGTGGAGTGAGACGCCATGACTTCGATAAAGCGTTGCGCTTCCAGCATGATGACTTCCGTCGGCACTGCCGCGCGGATCGTGGCGGAGCGCGGCGCGTTGGATAGCAGTGCCATCTCACCCACATAATTTCCGGCGGCCACATATGACAGCACAATCTCTTTGCCGGCGATCTGCCGCGAGACCGTCACCGAGCCGCGGCGGATCAGATACAAGCCGTCGCCGGGATCGCCTTCGTTGAATAACGTTTCGCCTGACGCGTAGGACTTGATTACCGCTGTGTTCACCAGATAATCCACCTCATCCTCACGAATGGTCGGCGAGAGGTATTGGCGAATCGCTCGCTTCATCATGACAGTATCAAGGGTGCGGCGAACCGATTCCACCGACGCCAGCAGCTTCAACATTGAGCGACGCGGGGTTTCAATAATCAAGGTACGTTTTTGCGCCTTGATGGTGGCGGTGCGGCGACGTCCCGAAATCAAACCCAGTTCGCCAAAAAACTCGCCTACCCCCAGCTGAAAGGCCAGCATATTGCCTTCCGAGGTAGGTGTTTCGACAATCACGCCGCCCTCCACAATCGCGTAAAAAGAATTGGAGTAATCGTTGCGCGCGAATACAACGTCGCCCTCAGCCGGGCGAATTATTTCGCTATCGAGCAAAAATTCGCGAAGCTGTAACGCGGTAAGTCCCGACAGCAACGGCACGTTGCGCGCGATGTGTGCGACCGCTTCAGAGACGGTGGTGATTTTGACGTTTTTAAATTTTCCGCGCAGTATCGGCTCATCCGCAGGCTCAACATCATTGCCCAGGATATATTCAACGACTTCGTAACCTTGATTCATGGCCTGCTTGATCAGCGGATAGCCACCCAGTGCCCCGACAATGTATAGGCCCGGCACATTCGATTCATAGTGAGACGATAACGCCGGCACGGCACCGGGATCAGCGGATGGAAATTTCACCCCAAAACTTTCCACCAGCTTGCGCGGCGGGGTTGCCCCCAAGCGCGCGATGACGCGGTGGCAGGCAATATTTTCTACGCCGCCCGGCGTTTTGGCAACAAATAGTGCGGGGCAGGCTGCATCGGCCGCAGTATCGAGCTCAACGCGTTCAGCTTTGGTGCCGTAGCGACATTCCACCTTGCCGTCTTTGACGGCTGCAAGAATGGCCGAAAGATTGCCGTCTTTGCAGCGCGTAAATTCATCATTGCGATTGACCATGATGACGCGATTGTTTTTCGACAGTGCTATCGCGTTTTCGATCGCGGCATCGCCCGCACCCACTACGATGATGGTTTCATCCGAAAATTCATCAGGGTCGTTCAATTGATATTGCACCATCGGTAAATCTTCACCTGGCGCACCGAGTTTGCGCAAATTACCCTGCAGGCCAATCGCCAAAATAATGTGCGCCGCTTCAACCGTCGCGCCGCTCGCCAGAGTGATGATGAAGTTTCCCTTGGTGCCGGTCACGGCGGTCACCATGGATTGATAACGAATATTGACGCTGTGTTTGGCGAGCTCGTCGTCCCATTTCCCCAAAATATTTTCGCGCGTGCCTGCGCCAAAACTCATTGGGCTGCGCAGCGGCAGCACGCTGGGCTCGGCCATCACATGCTTGCCTTTTTGATACTTGTAAATCGTATCGGCAAAGTGCCGCTCGCCCTCAAGCAAAACGTGCGTAACTTTTAGTTCCGCCGCATGTGCCGCCGCCGACAGCCCGGCGGGGCCGGAGCCAATAATGGCTATTTCGAAGCGTATGCTGATCGATTCACTCATAGGTTCACCATTTCAGTTTTGTATTTTCGTGTTACCTGACCAGCGTTGCGCGCACATCGCGAAGTCGCGCGATAAATTCCTGCGGCTTGTAACGTTCATCGTTTGCCAGAGAAATATTGAGCTTGCGCAGATTGTCGTTAAAGTTCGCCGTGTTGCGTAGCCCGCCTTGCTTGCCCAGAAAGCTGCCCACACTCGAAATCGCCATTGCCGCTTGTTCAGCCGCCGCGTAATCGCTGTAGTAGCCGCTCAAACCATCGTCTACCAGCCGCAGGGCAATAGCCCGAATGGTATTGATGTCGAGCGTGCGTTCAGAAATCAGCGGTACCAAATCAGCTGCTACTTTCTTGAGCGCCATCGCTTCAACGCGCGCATCGCCTTCGCCCGCCACCGCGCGATGCAGTTTGCGGGTCTGGTTACTGATGCGCTCGCCCGCGTTGGCATCCAGCGCAAAGGCTACCGCGCGCAGCATCAACATATTTGAATCGTTTAGCCGTACTAAGCCGGGTGCCACGCTGGGCCCAAATGCGGTTTTGGGTTTCCAGCGGCCTTCCGACATGGGGTGGTGGCAAGCGTGACAATCGAACAACACCAGCTCTGGAAACAAGCCATCGCGCCCCTGCTTTTCGTCCACCAAAATATCCATGCTGTCCGTCACTGCGTAGGCTTGACCAATCGCCCAGACTTTCGCGCCTTCCCACACTCTTTTGCGTTCGCTGTAGTCTTTGTCCACCACAAAATGTTTGGGCGCAATTTCGGTAAATGTATCCAGCTCAAAACTCATGCGGGGATGGCCTGCGCCCATCAGCCGGTGGGTGACTAATTTGTCCTTGTTTCCAAAATGACAAGCCAGGCACAGTTTGGCGCGGGAAGCCGCGTCAGAGGTGGGATACAAGCCATTTTCAATATTGCGTGCATGGCTGGCGTTAGGCTCGACGTGGCTCTTGACCCACAGCTCCGCAGGGCCGTGGCAAGCTTCGCAGGTAATGCCGTCGGTCGATTTAAAACGCTCGCCCTGTCGCTCCACTGGTATGGAATGCGCGTGACAATCGAGACAAATTTTTGATTCATGGGCGGCTTCTTTGAGTCCCAGATTGCGGGCAATTTTTTGCGATTGTGCATTAAGCAATTTGTTATAAGCCTTCGCGTGCTTGTCGGTGCGCGACCACGTTACATATTCGTTTTGCAAAACGTTCGAATCTTTCCACCGCTTGATCGAGCCGTGACAAAGACTGGATGCGCAGGTCACGGTGCCAAGCGTCTGATGCTGAGATAGATATGGCAATGGCTGCGGTGGCTCAATCGGAGGTGCGGCTGACAGCTGCGCTAGTGCAGGAGTTATCAAAAATGTTAATACGATTGTCGGCGCTATGGGTGTCATCACCCTAACCCATGAAAGGCGTAAAAATTCGCGCTTTAACAAAATCCAAAACTGTCTCATTTTTTCACCTCTGCGCTGGCTACTGTCTTCATTGAGGCGTTAGACGATTTGGGCGCGGGAATAAATCTTGCCCGCTCAATTTCGTCGGTAACGCTCCAGGGTTTACCCTCGGGTGTCATATAGAACTTGCGCATTTCGCCGGCGTTAAAGGGGCGTGCGCCGATGCGACCGAATACCGCAATTTGCCCGCCGGTTTCATCCACACCACGATCACGATCCAGCCCTTTTGACAGCGCCAATGCGGGCGATGCCGTCTTGCGCCACGCAATAAGCTGTGGCTTGGGCTCTGGCGAGAACCCATAAAATTTTGGCTGTGAATCAGGTGATGTGAGCTGAACCACCTTGAGGCCATTAACCCCGTCCGCCACATACGCAAACAGCGATGCATTGGTCGAGCCCACCACCACATCGCGCGCGTCGTTCAGCGCTCCGTCCGCGTTAAAGCGCTGATATTCGCGTGGTGCGGTGGGCTTCTCAATATCGATAATAACCAAGCCATCTTTACCTGCCGCCACATAGGCATAAGTCCTTGCGGCATACACTCGCTTGGCGTCTGCGAGCGGTATTGCCGCCACCACCGCCGGGCGCTCGGGATAAGTGACATCGATGACTTCCAAGCCTTTTGCGGTCGTGGCAAAGAGATAGCGAAATTGCAACGCGGACGCGCGCATGTCGCTGACCGCCAGAGTTGACACCACCGTCGGTTTTAGCGGGTCGTTGAGGCTGAGCACCACCAAACCCGTGTCGGTGGCGATATAGGCGTAATAGCCGCCCAGCGTGATGTGGCGTGCACCTTTGAGCACATTGGCGTCGTTCCAGGTCAAGGCACGCTTGAGGAAATTATTGCGCGGCTCTCCATCGGCGAAAGTGTTGACATCCACCACGATCAAACCTTCAACCGCATCCACGATAAACGCGTAGTTGTACATCGGGTGAAAAGCCTGTTCCTGATTGGTCACACGCATCAAATCGCCCTGGTTGCGCAACGGCGCGATCGGTTGATTGGTGGGCAGTGCCATACAGGTGGCATTGGTGGTGGACACATGTGCGTCCTGCCCCAGCGGTGAAAAAGGCGCGGTGATAATGCGTTGCGAAACCCCCTTGTTTGCAATATTGGCCACGTCATAGACGCGGAAGCCTCCTGCGCCTTCGGCAACGAACATATATTCGCCGCGAAGTGCGATGCAACGTGCTTCGCCATCGGTGGTGTGCGAATGCGATTCCGGCAATTGCTTCCCACGCTTTTCGTGATTTTGAAACCAATCCGGATACGCGTATTTGTGCAAATAACTGCCGATGACGGCCTGTGGTTCATCCCATTCAGTCACGTTCACTGCTTCAATATGTTTGCTTGAGCCTACCCACGCGTTGAAGCCTACAAAATTAACAAAGTTGGTGCCCTGAAGTAGTAGCTGCGCCATGATCGCGTTGTTGTCATTGGCTTTGCTGACATGGCAATCCGAGCAGGTTTTGGTTTCGGTGGTGCGCTCGGTATGCGGATAATGCGGCGCGAACGCTTGTGATGAAAAACCGCTGGCGGCAATCGGCGGCTGCTGGATGTAAATTTTTTCGCGGTTCGCATTGGTGGAAGAAAGGATGAGCGCGGACGAAGATCGTACCGGCGTAATGCGTCCGCCTTTTACCTCGCCGTGAATGCCGAGCTGGAACATATCGTCACGCGCAACTTGCGGATTGTAAGTCGCATAATTACGCGTCTCGCCGCCTTCGTAATGCAGGCGCTCGGTTTTTGCGTTGGCCTGAATCGGCAAGTGACAGCCCGCGCACGACGTTGTCCACGATAGATGGCAGGTGTAGCAAGTCATTTTTTCGTTCGAGTGCGCGAAGGTCGGATCTTTGCCGCCCGCACCTCCGGGCCCCCATTCGCCATCACGGCCTGATGCGCCAGCGTGCATGAGCTTGGCGCGCGCGGCTTTTTCGTTGTATTTCGGGTGGCCTGCGGTGACGCTGTCCTTCACCAGACTCATTTCCCATTCTTTGTTCGCATCCAGGGCGGAGCGTTGATAGAGCTTGCCTTCGCGCCATTCGAATCGCGCGCGACCATCCTGGGTGCGCAGCAGTTTCAAATCGCGCCCGCCCGGCGATGCCGCGGGCCCGCTGGTAAATAGCGTGGGATATTTATCCGAGGTGCCATGACAATCCGCGCAATCAATTTCAATCGCGGCCGCGACCTCGCCATAAATATGCCCGTTACCATGCCCATCCTGCGAGAAATGGCAATCGACGCAGTGCATGCCGAGATCGAGGTGAATCGAAGTCAGATGCACCGATTTTTCAAATTTTTTCGGGTCGGTGTCTGAGACCGGTTTATTGTCTTTATCGAGCAAGGTGCCTTTGCGGTCACGCTTGAAAATTTTGCGGAAATTCCAGCCGTGACCGTGGTAATCCGCGAACTGGGTGTCCTTCAATTTTGGATTGAGCAATGACACGTTCTTGGAAAAGTCCTTATCGCCCCATAGGCCGCGGGTGGCAGCCTCTTCTGGATTGCGATTCAAAATTTCACGCGATTCTGCGGCGGTGGGATATTTCTGTTTGGCCGGCCACATCGAAGGTGCATCCGATTCGTAATCCCACATGGTGGTGCCATAGAACGAATTCACAAATACGTTGGGCTGATGCATATGGCATGTCATGCATTGCGACGATGGGATCGCGCGGGTGAATTCATGCTTGAGCGGATGTCCGGATTGATCCTTGGGGATGGTTGGATCCTTGGTTTGTGTTTTGCCTTCGTTGCCGAATTTCGCGTACGTGCCGCTATGTTTGGGGTCGCGATCATTTGCATACACCGTGTGGCACGCCGTACAGCCCGATGAGCGGTAATCGCCCGGCTGTTCATTGGTGCCCAGAAACCAGAGGTGTGGATCATTCAAGCGGGTTTTGGTGATGTTGATAACCGGGACGGCGATTCGGCTGCCAGTGCCCGGACCGCGATTTGATTGCTTGATGTCCGGCCGCCCCGGTTCATCGAGACGTTGTAGCGCACCGGTCGAATTCGGCAAACCGACTTCTGGAAAGCCGGATGAAATCACTTTTCCGCCGCGCTCAAAGACGCGGAAAATATCGCCGGGCGGAATGGTCTCCCATGCCGGCAGCGGCGCGAGCGCAGGCAAAATGCCCATTTTGGTCATGTGCTCATTGACCGGAATTGGATTCTTGATCGTGGCACCCTGGCCGTCTGACGTATAGGATTCGCCCAAGATGTAGCGCTTGTACGGCAATATTCCATTGTTGTATGAAGCTCCGCCCCATAACATCGCGCTCGACGCCATCAAGCTGCGCTCAACGGCCTGCACGGTTTCCAGATGACAGGCGCCGCAAGCTTCGCGCGCCACCCGCAAGTCACCTGGATTCATGAAACGCACGAACTGATTCGCTTCTTTATTGAGCAACGTATAGCTGCGTTCCGGATTGGCGCTGGACGGGTAATTCCACGCCTTATCGAATTTTGGCAGCACATGCGATTTCGCCATCGCGGCGCGGTAGCCGGACTCATCTTGCCCCGAATATTGAGCGTCTTTAGGCTTCAACACATTCGCGTCACCACCATGACAATCAGTGCAGCCCAAGGTAACGCCTGGATTGGCATGCATCGTATGGCGATCTGTTCCGGTGTGACACGATACACAGCCAAATGATTTTTTGTCGGCATCCATGACCGATTGGCGCTCGGGCGCGGCGGGTGAAACGGCGTAAGACCGGGATACGGGTTTTGCCTCTGATGCCGCATTGGCCAACCCAGAAAACGACACGAGCATGGGCGCCATGAATGCCATGAATGCTGCCGCGCGCCCATGCATTAATAATGCTTTCAAAATTTTAATGTCAGTGTGCATGTTGGTTGCGCTATGTTTTCACTTTATGTATTTACGTGGTGGCGTGATCAATACGTCAATAAAAGATTGATCAGCACTGAAAATTGCGGCCCGCGCTTATCTTCGTCATACAGTTGCTTCAAGCCTTTGCCAGGGACGAGCGCGGCAGCAGACGCATTGAGCACCACGTTCTGCGTCATGTAAGGCCGAAACTGAATGCCTGCCGACATATCAACGCCCAGGTCTTTCGAGCTAATGTTTTGGTTGCGCAGTACGCCAAGCGACGATGTGTTCACGAAATCGAGCTTTGAAATATTGCCGAGTATTCGTATTTGTGGTGTTAAATCAGCATCCGCGCCGATGCCAACTAACGTCAGTCCCGGATTCACGAAGTTCGACTGGCCCTGATCTTTTGAAGAGCGCAACGACGGCAAAATGCCGTTACGTCCGCTGAGTGCCACGCCGCCGCCGCCGATCAACGGCACGGCCTGACGGATAAAGAAGCTGGTATCCGCACCAGCGAATTGCGGATTTTCAAGAATCGCGTCAAAGCCGGTTGCTTTACCGTCGAACGGATTTTTATCGCCGCTTGCATACAGCGCATTTGCACGTATCCGCAGCCATGAAAAATCACGCGATAATTCGGCTGCGGCAAAACCCGCGCGTATGGATTGCGAGCGTTGCGCCAGCGGGTTGCGGTCATCGTGTCCAAACACGCCGTAAATCGAGCTCGTCAGATTCCAGGGGCCAAAATGGCCGTCGCCATTCAGGCCAATATAGGTGGCGCGATAGTTGTGTGGCCGAACGTCGCCGAGCACCGCCGGGCGCACCAGGAAGCCATTGTTGTCGTAGTAATCCTTGCCCGCTTCGCGATTGATGTTGTGGATAATCGTGCCTTGCACGGTGTAACCCAGCACCGGGAAATCCTGCTTGTATAGATTCGCGACAAAAACATGATCACGGCGCAGCGATCGATTGATGTCGTTCAAGCCGCTGTTGGTGTCTTTTTCCAGCCGGCGAAAATAGCCGATGTTGTACTGCCACTGATTGTTATCGCGGATCCCGAACAGACGCACGCCCAACGGTACATCCTGGAAAATAAAGCCACGAAAATCGGATTGAAATGGCTGAATACCCACTCGAATTGAATCAAAATCGAAATTGTCAGAGACATTGCGCAGGTGCACATCTGCAAACAGTTCCTGTATACCCACATGATTGTCGGTGCGGGTTTTGCCTTCGCGCGGGTCGACGCGCACGCCGCGAACTTCATCCAGCCGTGCCTGATTTACTTGAATGGCCGGCGCAAAACGGAATTCATAATCCGGTGGCTTGAAGGTGGTGTTGCCCTTGATGACAGACGCCGAAAGAATAATGGTTTGCACAAACACGGTCTGATTGGCGCGGCCAAAAACATCGATGGCGCCGCTTCTGTCCGACGACTGCGCACCGACCGGGGTTGGCAGGCGGCGAATTTCAACCAGTGAGTCTGAAATCGCCGATACCGCTAAAAACCAGTCTGGCCCCCATTGGGCGAATGGCTCAAACGGTTTGTCGCCCTTCAGTACATTGTGGTTATAAGGGTCGTACCAAGGAAATTTGAAACCCAGCGTATCCATGATCCGCCAGCGATCCGGCACTGATACCGTTGCCCGCGGCTCAAACGGCGAGGGTGGCGGAACCTGCTTGGGATCAATCGGTGGGAGCGCGTATTTCAGCGGTTTGCTGATCGGGCGCTCGCGCTCGACTTCAGGGGGTGCCACCACGTTGCCAGGCACATCTATTTGCTGGCTGTAAGCGGAAAATGATGACGCAATCATCACCAGCAACGCCATTTTCTTGAGCGTTGGCGCATGCGCATGCGTCATCTCACAACCCATTGCACACATTTTGGTCGCTTGAGTCGTTGAAAGGCGCTTGCGGACACTGCACATAGCGCAAGCGTGTGCCCAAACCCTGCGGCTCAATGTTGTCCGCACGGATACCGCGCGGCGCGTTGCCGATGCCGGTGTTTAATGCCTTGCCCGCGTTTGCGAGCCCCAGAAAAGCCACCATGTCATCCTGATCAATGCCATCGCCTGAAACGCCAATGGCGCCGACCAGCACATTGCCTCGATATATGGGCATGGAGCCCGCAAAAATCTGGATGCCATTTTTCGCCCGCGCAAGTCCCGTGCAGCCTACTGCGCCTTTGCCTGTGGCTGCGGCCACGATCGCGTTGTAATCCAGATCGAGCTGAAAGCCCAAATGAAACGGGCTCCAGTTTGAGTACGGCGTGGACAATGGACCGGCCCCCGTGCCGCTTATCCCATCGGGGAAAAATGGCCGCGCCAGCCCGCTGATGGCACGATTTGAGTACGCGATATTGCCCGTTAGCGCGTTGGGATCATTAAGAAACGCGCGCATTGTCGCGATGTATTGTGCAAAGCTGCGAAAAGGTGCGACCGGATTGCCACCCGCGCCGAGGTAATTTGCCGATGGCAACGCCGCTATTTCAACCGCTGCATTGGGATGTGAAAACAGCAACGCCGAACGGGCTTTTTGTAATGAAACATCAGTGCCAAAAACCGGCGCATCCGGTGTGCGTGCGAGCGCCAGCACTTCACCGTTAGTGTCCACCACCGAAACAGTTACCTGCGCCTGAGCGCCGACCGGACGTCGGATTTGCGCTCTGGCGTGGTTGGCGACTTTCAATGCTTCCGCAAGAATAGTGCTTGCTTCATTCGCGGTGATGAGACTATCGGTGCCCGCGCGGGTGGGATAGCGATTGTTATTACTGCTATCGACCAGCACGAATGCGGCTTGGGGGACAAAAGCGCCGGTGTCGGCACGGAATCCCGAGGCCGCATTACCGAAGGACGTGCCGACTTTGATGGTGCCATCGGTAAAGCCACTTACAATCTTAAAACTGCCCGCGACCGCGGTAAATGAGGGCGCTTGCGCTGGTGCTGACATGAGCGATTCGCTATCCACATAGCGAAATGTGCGGCCATCGGCAGTGATACGGTTGGCGCGAATGTCGTCGGGCGCGCTAAAGCTATTGGTGGCCGCCACCGCGATCAGCTCATCCAGGTCCTGATCGATGTCGGTAATGTCAGCATCAAGTCCATAAATGCCGTCAGCAATAATGCCGACGCCGCCCACCAGGCGGCTATTTTTATAAAGCGGCAGGCCACCGGGGTCCGCAGAAAGCCCCAGCGGTGAGGACTTCGGACCCACGCTACCGTCTCCTGGGCCACGCATCAGATCTGAGCACGGCAACTGTGAAAATTGAACGCCGTAAAGCGGGCCAGAGGGCTGATTATTTTCGCGGGGGTTAAAATTTTCTTGCACAATCTGGCTGGCGGTACGAGTCGAAAACGCGTTGCCATTCGATGACAAGTAGGCACCCGTCACGGCTTTACTGATGGCGGCAAACGTATCAGGAAGAATGTCGATATTCTCAAGCCCGCCAGTCACGCCCTTGTTGCTGGTAATTCGGAATGTCGGCGATGCGCCGGTCATGCGAAACACGGCGAGGATATTGCCCGCCCGGTCTGACACGGCAATGGTTGCGCGTGCATTGCGCGCGGTAGCTTCAAATGCAGCCTGCGAAATAATTTTTTGCACATCGGCGACGGTCAGGAAGTCTGCGATCCCAGCTGGCGGCATGCAGTTGCTGCTGCTGCAAACCGGTGCGTCGTTGCTGCCACCGCCACAACTCACGATCAAGGTGGAAAAAAATGCCACCGACAGAGTTGACCATGTCTTAAGCAGTTGACGCACGCTCATGGGTGCGCCCTTGGTTGAAGTACGGCAACTGATTTTGCGGCGCGTTCTTTCGGGTCGTGCGGGACACCGCCAGGTAACGGGATAGGCACGCCGCTCTTCGACCCGCCGACATGAAAGCCGTGGCATGTTTCACAGGTGCCGCGCACTTTGTCAGTGGTGGTGATGTTGCCTGCGTGGCAACCCTGACAATTTTTTAGATCAGGAATGGCAATATCCGCACTGGTTTTTGATTTCTCGACCTGATGACATTCCTTGCATTCGTACGGGCTATGCTGATTGTGCGGGAAGCGGGATTTCGGCAACCAATGTTGGGTGACCGCAATCGGCTCTACTTTCCAGGTTTGTGATGGTGGTGTTTTGGGTTCGCCCGCGGCGTCCACCCCCGCGCCGAGTGCGACCCGCTTGATTTCATGGCAGGTAAAACATACGCGAACTTCCATCAGCTCCTGTGAGATCGCCGCGCTTTTTTTTCTCGCCCACGAAAGTGCAGCCAGACGTTTGGCGGGATCGGCCACATTCAGTCGTTCGCCGGGCCGCCGCGCGCCCTCATCAAACACCACATCAATCGGCGTATCGGTCAGCACCGCCTGCGCGTAGAACTCATTTACCGTGGCCAGTACATCGGCGACATTGCCATGCGGTACCTGCCGGTCGGTGGCCTTCGGTTCAAATTCCAGCGAATGGCAATCCTGGCAATGTTCTTTCATCGTGGTGGGTTTGAATCGCGAACCGGTTTCATCTGGAACGTGGCAGTTTTTGCACTCCATGACCGTTTTTCCGTTCTGGCCGCGAACGCCTTTTTTCTCCATGTGCACATCATGCGGAAATTTCAGGTTCGAGTTCTCGGTAAGCTGCGGCGTGTCTTGAGAGACTCTGACAATACCGGCTGTCCCGGTCTTGCCGGGAACCAGCATGGAAAGTTTGAACGGCGGATGGTCTTTGGAGAAATCGCTGATGTTGGCGTTAGTAGTCTGCGGCGCCCTGGTTTTCAGGTCAGCATGACATTGCGTGCACAGCGGGGAATCCTGCCGCACCAGGCCCATCGGGCCTTTGTGGTCGCGATGGCATGACGCGCATTGGGTGGCGTCGCCCGGTTTTTCAAACACGGCCGCATGCATAGCCTTCGCTTCTTTGCTATTGCGCGCAAAATGCCAGCCAATTACTTGGTGGCAGCTCTCGCAGGCGGCATTGGTGGTATGCACGAATGGCTGCGTATGGCATTGCGCGCAATCGCGTCCGAAGCCCTGGTGGGGGCTCGCGAGCTCACCCGGATTCCATGACGCATCGGCGGTGATGGCAGATGCCAGCACGGGGAATGCCATCGCTTGGGCACCGCTCATTTTGGCGGGTGGATTAAGTGCGCTCACCACCGGCCAAATCAGAAACACAGATAAGACCGCTGCCGCGCCCGCCCATGAAAAAAAACGTTTTGAAAGCCAAGTGTTGCGAAGGCCGACTTTGACGTTTGCTTTTACGCCCTCAAGGTTGTCTTTGAGCGGATCCAGCAGCTCCCATGAAAGCGCCAGATCAACATCTGCATCGTGCTGCAATACAGTCAGCTCAAACGGCCCCAAATGAATTTTTTGGCCGACTTTTAATTTGGCCGCACGCTCGATGGTGCCATCAATCGTTACCAGACCTGCATCTGCCTCTATAAAGCAGGTGCTGTCGTTGGTTAAATCGCTGCCGCTGCTGCCGATCACGGCGTGATGCATCGCCACACGTGGATCGGGCAGATGGAATTTGCAATCGGAGCCGCGTCCGATTCGCACCTGGTCTACATTCAGCGTTTGCTGCGTGCGGGTAACCTGGCCGAGTTTGTTACGGGTGAGCTGTATAAGGAGAAGTTTCATTCCGCTACCAGTAAAAAAATACCGAAATGATGTGCGCCGCTAATGCGGCCAGTAGTGCAAACGAAACAGGCACGTGAAGGTAGAGCCACAAATCCAGCAGCGCTTTGAAACGCACATCTGCGCGCGCCCGATCGACCCATTTTTCTTTGCGCAGCATCAGCGAGTAAAGATCGCGGTTCTGCTTTTGTTGATCGCCTTTAAGTGTTTTGCCGATACGCTCAAGAAAGATTGCCGCGCGTTTAGTGGGGCAGTTGCTGGGGCGGTGCAAGAATTGTGCAAACACCCCGCCACCGATGCGGGTATTTTTTATCGATTCCATCGCCACCGCGTTAATTTCGTCCGACATCGACATGGCGGTACGCCGAATCTCCCGGTCAAGATCAGCAATCTTTTGTACCAGACTATCGAGCGTTTCTTCGCCCATGTTGGCCGTCATGAGCGCCGGGAAGCGCAAATACGCGAATACGCCAAAGAAGCCTGAAAAAATGACAATCAGCATCAGCACATAGGCCAGTGTGTGAATGTTCCAGCCGACCTGAAAACCAGCGTGAAGCGTGGCTACTACAATAAGTGCACCCCCAATGTAGACGTGGGCGGAAAGCCAGCCCTGGATGCCGCTGACATTGGCTTTGTAACGGCGTTTTTGGACGCCCAACCACATGAGCCACACGACCAGCAGCGCGCTGATGGTGCCCAATACGTAGCCCACCGCGGTGCCACCGTAACGTCCTACGGGAAAGGTGTACCCGGCATATACAAAGATCGAAATCAGCGCGAGTAATGTCGCAACTTTGAGATATCGATATCGTCGGTATTCAAGGAACGTTCGATGTTTCATCTAGGTCAAGGCCTCCCTGCTTGGCGTCCATTGGGTCCTGCTGGACAAACTTTTATCGGTTTCTTTTCGTCCGCAACCTGCCGACGACGAGACCAGTCTATTTGTCCAAAGTTTAACTGTTTTGTCCAAAGCAAAAATAGTGTTTTTGCCCAAATCGCGCTAAAACCATACCCCGATTACGGTATAGGTAGTGGATTAGCCTGTCGAGTAATCTGCACAGGTCAGCCTCATCAAATCGTGCAGGCTATAATTCAACGTGGTTAAAAATTAGCAAATCGTCATGATCTACCGTCTATCTATGGACGACACTTAATCTCTTTAAGAACACAACTTTGATCCCATTCCTTTTAGTTGCCAGCTTGATGTTGATTGCGGCGCTCGCGTTCGTGCTGGTGCCGCTGCTGCGAACGCGCGATATTCGAGGTAAACACCATGCGCAAGGCAGCGTGATGACGGACAGCGCCAGCAATGTGGCCATTTTCCGTGCCCAAAAAGGCGAGATCGAACAGGATTTTGCAGGTTCGCTTATTTCACAAGACGAACGCGATCAGGCCCTCAAAGAACTATCGTTGCGCGTTGCGGCAGAGGTCAAAGGCGACACTGCCTCAATCAGCGCAGCGCCACCGGTTACCAACATCGTCTCTAAAGGCGTGTGGGTGGTTGCAGTCATTGCGCTGATGGGATTTCCGCTGACGGCGGTATTGATGTATGCGAAGTTGGGAGCGCCGATGGTGATTACCGGAAACACCGCCGCGCGCGGCGTCTCGGCGGGTAACGTGGCGAGCGCAACCACTGAAGGCGCTAATCCGGCGGCAAGCGCCTCCACCGCATCGGGCGCTGCCGAGCCCAATCCGGCAGTGACTGACAAACAAATTCTGGCGATGGTCGATAGTCTCGCTGAAAAGATGCGGCAAAATCCCGGCGATCCTAAAGGCTGGGTATTGCTGGCGAGATCGCAAAACGCGCTGGGTCGTTTTGTTGAGGCTACCCAATCCTACGAACGTGCCGCGGCGCTACTGCCCAATGATGCACAGGTTTTGGCGGATTATGCAGATGCCACCGCCATGACGCAAGACGGGCGCTTTGATGGCAAGCCGTTAGCGCTGATCAAGCAAGCGCTACAGGTTGATCCCGCCAATATGAAAGCGCTGGCGCTGGCCGGCACTGCAGAAATGCGGCTTGGAAATAAAACGCAGTCGTTAAAGCATTGGGAAAAACTTAAAACCCTGGTCGCCAAAGATTCGGAAGATGCTCGTGAAGTAGATTCCATTATTGCGGAGGTGCAGGGTTCTGCGGCGGGTGCGCCTATCGCGGCTCCGGTTACCGCTGTTTCAAATCCTAATTCGGCCCCTAATCCACAATTAAATCTGCAATCAAATCAAGCATCGCCGTCGGTCGCAAAAGCACCAGGAAAAATGACTTCCGGCATGGTCTCTATTGCGCCAGAATTGGCGGCAAAAATTACCACGGGCGATACGCTTTTCGTATTTGCGCGAGCCGTGAATGGCCCCAAAATGCCGCTGGCAGTTGTGAAGGTAGCGGCCCCAAAATCATGGCCGTTTCAATTCGCGCTGGATGATTCAATGGCCATGGCACCGGGCATGAATTTGTCGGCCTTTCCGGAGGTGACGATTGAGGCGCGAATCTCAAAATCGGGCGGCGCACAGCCGCAGGCGGGCGATCTGGCGGGTCAAAGTGCCACGCTGAAACCCGGCACCAGCAACATCGGCGTGACGATCTCGCGCGTATTACCTTGAGATTGCCTTGAGATGACCGCGGTTGTGCCATTGAGTTTGCGAGCCGAAAACCTGACGCTTTCACGTGGCAGTCGTCCGCTGTTTACGCAGCTGGGATTTTTAGTCAAAAGCGGCGAAGCATTGATTTTGCGAGGTGCTAACGGCAGCGGCAAGACCAGCCTTTTGCGCGTGTTGGCAGGCTTGACCCAGGCTGATGAAGGTGTGATTATTTTCGATGAATCAGTGTGTAAAACGGCCTCCGTTCAATTGCGCCAGAGCGCGCTTTATCTGGGCCATGCCAACGCGCTAAAAGACGATTTGACGACGGCGGAAAATTTGGCAGATGCGTTGAGTTTTGACGGCGTCACCGTGACAGAGGAAAGGCAGGTCGACGCGCTTGAAAAAGTAGGATTATTGCCGCGCCGCCATTTGCCCGTGCGGCACTTATCGCAGGGCCAAAAGCGTCGAATCGGCTTGGCTCGTTTGGTGCTGGCAGACAAGCCGCTGTGGCTGCTTGACGAGCCGACTAATGCGCTGGATGCGGATGGTGTGGCGTTGTTTACCCGCATTATCGACGAACATCTTTTAGCGGGCGGCATGGCGTGCATTGCCACCCATTTGAGCATTCAGATTGATGCGCAGTTGTGTGAGCTACGACTGGATGAGCAAGCGTCGCTTGAATCGCCCCAAGTCACGGCATCCGCTACGTTAGCGGGAATAAATGGAGCCGCGAGAGCGGCGGAAGTGGCATGAATTCGCTCGCAAATACGGCCCCAGAAATGCGGGCAATATCCGCGGAGAATGGCGTCCTGCTTGCTTTTAAGCGAGATTTGCGTCTGGCTGTGCGAAGTCGTGGTGAGATTATTCAGGCGCTGGTTTTTTTTGTCATTGTCGTGAGTTTGTTTCCGCTCGCGGTTGGGGCCGAATCGGCCTTGTTAAAGCGCATCGCGCCCGGGGTGGTGTGGGTCGCAGCGCTGCTGTCGGTATTGCTCACGCTGCCGCGAATATTTGCCAGCGATTATGCTGATGGCACGCTTGAACAGCTCGCGATGTCTCCCTATCCGATGGCGACGATTGTCGCCGGCAAAATGCTGGCACATTGGTTCACGACCGGGCTGCCGCTCGCGCTGGTCGCGCCCGTATTGGGCTTGCAATTTGGCTTGGAGACGAAGGAACTTGGCGTGATTATAGCCAGTCTAATTTTGGGAAGCCCGGTTTTGTCCATGATCGGCGCGATTGGTGCGGCGTTGACGCTGGGTGTTCGCGGCGGCTCGATACTGATGGCGTTGTTGGTGCTACCCTTATATATTCCCGTGTTGATTTTTGGGGCTGGTGCGGTGGAAGCGTCAATGGCGGGTGTTGATTACGCTGCAAATTTATCCCTGTTGGGCGCCGGATTATTGTTGGGTGCGTTGGCATCGCCGTTTGCGGTTGCTGCTGCCGTCAAGATTTCATTGGATTAATTTTTATCAATACCGAGTAGATATCGTGAGCATTTTCAAATACGCATCGCCTTCGACGTTTTATCCGCTTGCGGGGAAAATAGCGCCATGGTTCGCCGTGATTGCCGTCATTTTGGGTGCCGTGGGGCTCTACCTGGGATTGTTCAGCGCGCCGGTTGATTTCCAGCAGGGCGAAGTTTATCGAATTATCTTTATTCATGTCCCGACCGCGTGGATGGCGATGCTGATTTATATGGTGATGGCGGCCTATGGCGTGATGGCGCTCACCCTTAATACCCGGCTCTCGTCGATGATGATGGAGGCACTGGCACCCACCGGCGCAATGTTTACCGTGCTGGCGTTATGGACGGGTGCGTTGTGGGGCAAGCCCACCTGGGGCACGTTTTGGGCTTGGGATGCGCGGATGACATCGACCCTGATTTTGCTGTTCTTATATGTTGGCTATCTGGCACTCATCAATGCCATCGATGATAAAAAGCGTGCCGACAAGGCGGGCGCTTTGTTGGTCATTGTCGGTTCGGTAAATGTGCCGATTATTTATTTTTCGGTGAAGTGGTGGAACACGTTGCATCAGGGCTATTCGGTTGCAGCTTCGGGCTCCAGCATGGATCCCACCATGCGCTTGCCGATGCTGCTCATGACTTTCGCCTGCTGGGCCTACGCAATTGCGGTGGTGCTGTGGCGGGTGCGTGCGATTATTCTGGAACGTGAAGGCGAGGCCGCGTGGGTGGCTAATTTGCACACCACGGCTTCGCTCAAGATGTCAGGAGTAGGCGCTTGAACTGGAATGAATTTTTCTCGATGGGTGACCGCGCGTTCTATGTGTGGGGCTCGTTTGGTGCTGTTGCCTTGGCGATGATTGTTGAGGTTGTGCTGTTACGCATGCAATTAAAAAAGGTTAAGAAATGAAAGCCCGTCATAAACGATTTATGTGGATTGCGGTAGGCTTGGCAATCATTGCGGTGGCGGTCACGCTGGTATTGCGCGCCTTTAATTCAAACCTGGTGTTCTTTTTCACACCGACCGAAGTAGCCGAGCAAAAAGCACCGAAAGATCGCACCTTTCGTCTCGGTGGTTTGGTCACGGCAGGCAGCTTGGCGCGCACTGCCGATGGGCTCACGGTAAAGTTTGATGTCACCGATACCGCCAAAACAATTCCGGTGACTTACACCGGCATCCTTCCCGATTTATTCAAAGAGGGGAAGGGTGTGGTCGCGCAAGGCAGAATTGGCATCGACGGTGTTTTTAAAGCGTCTGAAGTGCTCGCCAAACACGATGAAAATTACATGCCTCCCGAAGCAGCCGAAGCGCTGAAAAAAGCCGGGCATCCGATTGAAGGCAAAGTATTTGCGGGCCAAAAAGCGGTCGTCACGCAAGCCGGTTCCATCACTAAACCATAGCCACAATCCTAACCTGAGCCAAAAAAATCATGATCCCTGAACTCGGTCACTTCTCACTCATTCTGGCGCTCTGCCTCGCTGTCACCCTCGGTGTGGTGCCATTGGTAGGTGCTTTTCGCAGCAACGAGCGGATGATGAGCCTCGCCCGCCCGCTTGCTCAAGGCCAATTTTTGTTCATCGTTTTTGCGTTCGGCTGCCTCGTCTATTCGTTTATTAGCAGCGATTTTTCGGTGGCCAATGTTGCGACCAATTCGAATACCAAGTTGCCGATTTATTACCGCATCACCGCAACCTGGGGTTCGCATGAAGGCTCACTTTTGCTATGGATGCTGATGCTGGGGGGCTGGACATTCGCGGTATCCATCTTCAGCAAAAATTTGCCGCAGGAAGTGATTGCACGTGTACTCGCGGTGATGGGTTTGATCGCGATTGGCTTCTTGCTGTTTATGCTGGTCACCTCGAATCCGTTTGAACGCCTTATTCCCGCCGCCATCGAAGGCCGTGATTTGAACCCGCTGCTGCAAGACCCCGGCATGATTTATCACCCGCCGATGTTGTACATGGGCTATGTGGGTTTTTCTGTCGCGTTTGCATTCGCCGTGGCGGCCTTGCTCGGGGGCAAACTGGATGCGACCTGGGCGCGCTGGTCGCGCCCCTGGACGACTGCCGCGTGGATTTTTCTCACCATCGGCATCGCGCTCGGCTCGGCGTGGGCTTATTACGAATTAGGCTGGGGCGGCTGGTGGTTTTGGGATCCGGTCGAGAATGCATCGTTCATGCCGTGGCTGGCCGGCACCGCGCTGATTCATTCACTCGCGGTCACAGAGAAGCGCGGCATATTCAAAAGCTGGACGGTGCTGTTGGCGATCATCGCGTTTTCACTGTCTCTGCTTGGCACATTCCTCGTCCGCTCAGGCGTGCTCACGAGTGTGCATGCGTTTGCGACCGACCCGACGCGTGGCGTTTTTATTCTCGCGTTTTTAGTGATTGTGATTGGTTGCTCACTGGCGCTCTACGCATGGCGTGCGCCCACGCTCGGCCTCGCCAAAGCGCCGGGTGCGTTCACCCCAGCGTCGCGCGAATCGTTTTTATTGGCGAACAATATTTTGATGGTCGTGGCGATGTTGGCGGTCGCGCTCGGCACTTTGTATCCGCTGTTTATGGATGCGCTAGGCTACGGCAAAATTTCTGTCGGCCCGCCGTATTTTGATCTGGTATTTGGCTTACTGATGCTGCCTGCGCTGTTTTTAATGGCGGTGGGGCCGATTGCGCGCTGGCGCAGCGCGACCCTGCCCGAGCTGGTCACGCGCTTGAAGTGGGCAATGGCAATTGCAGTCATTGCCGGCATCGCTGTGCCACTGTTGATGGGCAAATTTTCGGTATGGATCGCGATTGGATTGACGCTCGCGGTATGGATTGTGGGTGCCAGTGTCACCGCAATTGCACATCGCTTCAAGCAAACTGCCGCCCCCGGTTTTTTTGCAAAACTCAAAGCCAACAACACCTCGTTTTACGGTATGCATGCAGGTCATATCGGTATCGCCGTATTTGTGGTGGGCGTGACGATGGTCAAAGGTTATGAGAGCGAACGCGACATTCGCCTGGCACCGGGCGAGACTGCCACGGAGTCAGGATATAGCTTCAAATTCGTCTCGCTCGCCGATGAGCCGGGACCGAATTACACCGCCATCAAAGGAAATTTTGAAATCAGCAAAGATGGCAAATTAATTCGCGTTCTGAATCCTGAAAAACGCCGCTATTTTTCGTCCGGGCAAATGATGACCGAAGCCGCCATTGATTCGGGCCTTACGCGTGACGTGTATGTGGCGCTGGGCGAGCCGGTTGAGGACAGTAAAAACGGTGCGTGGAGCGTGCGAATTTATGTCAAACCATTCGTCGACTGGATCTGGTTTGGATGTTTGATCATGGCGTTTGGCGGCATGCTGGCGTTGGCTGATAAACGTTATCGAATGAAGTTAAAGGTCAAGCAGGGTGGGGCGATTGAGCCAAATATAGCTGGAAATGAACGTCCAGAGCCAGTCTTGGTAAATGCGACTGCAAAAAATATTGTAAAACCGCTGGGCGGGGATTGAAGCTATGGCCGAATCGACCACCAACGTTCCAAGCAGCGTTGCGCCCACCGGAACGTCATCCGCGCCGAATACATTGACGAAAATCTGGCGTTATTTTTTGCCGCTGGCGATCTTTGCGGGCCTCGTCTGGTTTTTGTATAAAGGGCTGAGCCTGAATCCGCGCGAAGTGCCGTCTGCGTTGATCAACAAGCCCGCGCCAGAATTTAAATTAGCGCTGCTGCAAGATAGCGAAAAATCGTTCTCGCCTGCCGACATGAAGGGCCAGGTGTGGCTCATGAATGTGTGGGGGTCGTGGTGCGTATCGTGTCGCTATGAGCATCCGGTGTTGAATGAATTGGCGAAGCAGCAACTGGTGCCGATCGTCGGTTTTAACTGGAAAGATCAGCCCGAAGATGCAAGGGGTTGGCTGAAGAAATTTGGCGACCCTTATGCGAAATCGGTGATGGATCGGGATGGCCGCGTGGCCATTGATTTCGGCGTTTACGGCGCGCCGGAAACCTTCGTGATTGATAGAGTCGGCGTGATTCGCTACAAACACACCGGCCCGATCTCGCCAGACGATATGAAGGATATTATCGTGCCGCTGTTGCAAGACTTGAAGAAAACTTAATGGCGAGAAATGTGAAAAGCGTAGATATTTTGAACCTAACTTCGTTCTCGATTAATTTGAAACACAATAAAATACGAGGCGAGACGGGCATTTTTGCCTCAATCGCCTCGCCAGTGCTAGCGTTTAATTTTAGAAAAATAATTATTGCGATACTGCTCGCGTGCACATGTTCCGCCAATCTTTTTGCGCAGACCGCTACACCTTCGATGCCGCCCATGCCGCTGGAACAAGAGCTGCGTTTAAAGAAGCTCGAAACCGAATTACGCTGTCTAGTTTGTCAAAATCAAACCTTGGCTGAATCGCCTGCGGGCCTCGCCGGTGACCTGCGCCGCGAGATTCGCCTGCTCGCCGACAGCGGCAAATCGAACGACGAGATCAAAGAGTTTTTACGCGTCCGTTACGGTGATTTCGTCCTCTACAATCCACCCGTGAGCCGCAAAACTTATTTGCTGTGGTTTGGCCCGTTTGCGCTATTGGCCGGCGGAGCCATGATTGCGTTTTTGATGGCGCGACAGCGGCGGTTAAAGCTGGGTGCGCCGCAGCCGTCAATTAGTGAGGCAGAGCAAGAGCGCGCTGACGCTTTACTCAAAGGCGATGATAAGAAGTAATTGAGCGGCGCACTGGCATCAAATCAGCGTAAGCCCGAGTATAAATTTGCGCCCCAAACAATTCTCAGCAAATCCTTGATGGATGACTTGACTCAAACACCTGCATGATGAATCCAGAAAATCAGTTGCTTGACTGCATCCGGGAGGGTGATTGGCCATCAGCTTTGGCATTAGTGCACAGCCAAAATTTCACAACAAAAATAGCGACACCAGGCTCATCTGTGTTTGCGTGGTTAATTACACTTGAGGCGCCAATTGAGCTGGTGATCGCGTTACTCCAATACGCCGCCGAGCATGAATCGATTGACCTTAATAAACTAGGGTTGCTCGAACTCTCTATGCATGAGTCAAGTACCAAAGAAAATGCGTTTGAAATATTTTCGTCATTACTCAAGATGGGATTGACGCCTAACGTGTTGATAGGTGGGAGGGGTTGCACGCTATTACAGCTTGCAATGGATCTGAACAAAGTGCGAGAGGTTAAGGAGCTTCTGCGTTACGGAGTCGATCTTCATCAGATGAGCGTGTATGGAAGCGAAAGCACGAGCAATTTGGAAGAAGCGAAGCTCATCAGCAACGCTGCCGCTCAGCTCGTTCTTGAGTCAATGGCCTAGTGTAGTGCTTCGCAATTGATGCGACTTATTCAATTGCCCACCGAACCGCTCCTTCCCCTGGCGATGGGGAAAGGAGATATATCAAGGCGAAATTGCACAGCTATTGGGATAAGTTCTAAACAGAATGAAGCACTACACTAGCTCTTTAAGCCTGGCTCGTTTCATCAAGCCCAACATCGGCGACAGAAAAGTTCTAATTGGCCCGCGTAATTGCTTAGCATCGCCGTAATTCGCGATAAGCTATTGGGCTGCGTGTTTATGCCGCAATCGCCGCATCTGTACAAGGCGCAATTTTTCGAATTGCGCTTCCCGCGGCATCTTCTGCGCATTGAATATCGTAATGCGTTTGCAAATTCATCCAACTTTGCACATCGGTTCTGAAAAAACGCGCCAGCCTGAGTGCAGTATCAGCGCTAACGCCGCGCCGTTCTCGGACTATTTCATTAATGCGTGCTGGCGTTACGTCGAGCGCGCGCGCTAGGGCGTTGCTGGAAAGACCCAGCGGCTTCATGAATTCCTCGCGCAAAATTTCGCCGGGATGAATAGGAGGTAATTTTTTGCCCATGTTTAAACTCCATCAATGGTAATCAACAATTTCGACATCCTTGGGACCTTGGGGTGTCCAGATGAAACAAACACGGAACTGGTCGTTAATACGGATGCTGTGCTGACCTTTACGGTTGCCCGATAGTGGTTCCAGCCTGTTGCCAGGCGGCACGCGTAAGAAGTCTAGTGTCGCCGCTGCATTTATCTGCTCGAGTTTGCGGCGCGCAATAGATTCAATATTCACAAATCGCTTAACGCGATTGCGCTGAAACAAGTTTTGCGTATCGGCGCACTTGAAAGTCAAGATCATTCATGCATTGTATATCGATATACGATATAGGTTCAACAGGCATTGTTACTAAACGCATGGGTGCAGTGGCTATCGTGGATATTTACGCTCAAATCGGCGCACACATCACCTGTGCATCCGCACGCCAGCCATTGCTCACCAAATCCTTGATGAATGAATTGCTGGTCGAATAGCGGTATTGGTAATCGACCGGAGTGGCCTTGTTGTTGAACACGCGCGTCACGGCCAAGAGCCCATCTGCGCATTGCCCATTGGTGGGTTGGAAAAGATAAAACGGCGCGCCGCGAAATTGCCAGCGGTTATCGGCTTTCAATTGCGCGCATTCGGTAGCGTCCAGCGTGAGCAGCGTGGTGGTGGTGGCTACACCTGTGCCGCCAGCACCTGCACCCGCACCAGAAAAAACGCAGACGGGCGCGAGTGACGATGCCGTCGCAGCTGAGCCCAGCGGAAACGGACGGCTCGGGCTGCGCACCACTCGAAATGCGTTGCGAGTTTTTTGCGTGCCCAGAGCTGCGCCGGTGATCGGCGTCAATATACCGCTTGCATCAGTGACACCTAAGACTTCGCGGCTGACCTCGCTGTTAAAGGTTTCTTCTACGGTAGCGGCCCCAGTCCACAACGCAGTCGGTGCCGTGTAATCGATATGCATTTGGTCATCAATCCCGCCCTGAATATTGCGGGTTCGGGTGAGCTTATTCATGGCGCCCGCACTGCCGCGCAAGTAGGCATCAAAAAACGTGACCGACCAGCCGAATACATCATTGGCGTAGCGGGTTTCGTAGCCGTGCGTCACATCCGTCAAGGCAACAAAATAACGCGATGCCTGAAATTTATTCATCGCCTGTTCCATTAAATAAATCGGCGCGGTGGTGTCGGCGGTGCCGCCAATGGCGAGATAGGGCGTCTTCACTTGGTCGGCGGTGGCGTTATCGTTCCCGTAAGCCGGCAGCAGGCGCTGACCAGCGTAGGGCACATAGCCAACCATCGCTTTAATTCTGGGATCCTGCACCGTAGGCCGCGCGCTGAGGCTTGGGTAGCTAGCAGTCAAGTGTGCGCCAGCCAGCCACGTCATGGTCGCCCCGCCCATGCTACCGCCGATGCCGCCGATTTGATCTGCGTTGATGCGCGGACCAAAATCGGGATGCGCCAACATCGTGTCCACAGTTGCCTTGATCGAGAGCGGGCGCAACGCTTGTAGCTCCACAAAATAATCAAAATTGCGGATCACGTAAAGCACGTCGTTTAGTCCATCGAGATGGATTTTTGAAAATCGCGAATCGCCATGAAACGGGGCCGCCACAATGTAGCCATAAGCGGCGAGCTTAACCAGAAAATCGACCGATTTACTGTCCAGCGGGCTTGAGCCCAGGCCATGTGAAAACACCAGCAGCGGCAACTGCGCGCGCTGAACTCCTGTTTGTGACGTTACTAGTCCTCGCACCGGCATACCGCTTGCGTTCAGGGGGAGCAGGGGCTTGTCGCCCGTGCGCTGCATTTTGGGCACCAATTGGCCATCGGGCAGCGCATAATCCGCACGCTTGTTGTCAGCGGTGGTCGGATAGCAAACAAAAACAGTGAAGGTCAAATCCTTGTTAGCGGTTTGTGGATAAAAATTATTGTCGTTGGGTATGCGGACAATGGAAGTCGGCACATCGCTGGGCTCTGCCAAAATCTGTGTAATGTAGCGATCGTTGCCCTCCCAATAGTCTGATGCCAGACCGCCCAGCTGGGCAATTTTGGCGGGGTCTTGCGCGATGTTTGAACACGCGACCGGATAAGGGCCGGGTGCTAATGGCGCCATTTCGGTGGCTTGATTGGCGGCGAAGGCGGGATTCAGGAACATGTTTGCAGCGGTCAGGGCGATTGCCGCCGTGTGTGCTACCGCTCGGGTCAAAAATAAATTCGTTAATGTCTTTCGCACGTCACACTCCTTGATGCATTTAAACACGCATTCGAGCCCACAATATGCATCATAGTTCAGCTCCCACAGGCCCAATTTCGTGTAACGTTTTCAGCGTAATCTCGCGGACTGGGTTTAGTTGATTTTTCAAATGGGGGCACAATCTACTGGCCAGAAAATGATGGGTTAATCGCGTGAGAATCATCAGCATGTCATATTGGCAATCAAATATAGAAATATCATTCGGCAGCGTTAAACAGTAATCAATGAGGAGCGAGCATCATGGCTACTTACCTTTTGTGGGCAATTGCAGGATTCATCCTTGTCATTGCAGAGCTTTTATCCGGTACGTTTTACCTGCTGGTGCTGGGCATGGCCGCGCTGGCGACCGCTTTGGCTGCCTACTTGGGCGCAGCTTTTTGGGCGCAGGCGATGGTTGCAGCGGCAGTCGCACTAATAGGCATATATGCCGTGCGCCGCTGGTGGGCCACGCATCCCAAGTCGGGAGAAGCGTCTAACAATCTCGACCTCGGCCAGGCGGTGGTCATCGAATCGTGGGTGAATCAGGCAGCAGGCACGGCTCGAATAAAATATCGGGGCAGTTCGTGGGACGCGCAGATTGTGAACGCCGCAAATAGTCCGAATGGCACAAATGCCACGACTAGCGCGCCAAAATTAAGCGATGTGCTCTATATTTGCGGGCAAGAAAACGGCGTGTTTCATGTCGGCGCAAAACCTTAAATTCGCAACTTCTACAAACAAACTTAACCGGAGAGCACTGTGATCCCTAAAATTATCGGCATCATTATCGCCACCATCATCATCGCGTATTTGCCTGAAACGCGCGCTTATGCGGTGCCGTTCTTCTTCCTCGCCGCGGTGATTATTTTTGTGATCGAAGGCGTGCGCATCGTACCGCAGCAGAGCGCATGGGTGGTGGAGCGATTGGGTAAATTTCATTTGGTGCTGGAGCCGGGCCTGAACGTGATTGTGCCGTTTTTTGATCGTGTTGCGTATCGCCATATTTTGAAAGAAACACCACACGATATTCCTGAACAAGTGTGTATCACCCGCGATAACACCCAGCTTGCGGTGGACGGCGTTATTTACTACCAGATCGTTGATCCCAAACTCGCCAGCTATGGGTCCAGCGATTATCTGGCCGCGATTTCGCAGCTCGCACAAACCACATTGCGCAGCGAAGTCGGCAAGATGGAATTGGATAAAACGTTCGAGAGCCGCGACGAGATCAATCACAAGCTCGTCAGCGTGCTCGATGAAGCCGGCCGCACTTGGGGTGTGAAAGTATTGCGCTACGAAATTAAAAGCCTTACGCCGCCTGAGTCGATTCTACGTTCCATGCAGGCACAGATTACGGCCGAGCGTGAAAAGCGCGCGCTGATCGCGAAATCGGAAGGTGTGCGGCAACAGGAAATCAACATGGCCGACGGCGAGCGTCAGGCAGCGATCTTGGCGTCGGAAGGTCAAAAGCAAGCCGCCATCAACAAAGCCCAAGGTGAAGCCACCGCGCTCACCACAGTCGCCGAAGCAACCGCCAGTGCGGTCCGTCAAGTCGCCGCCGCGTTGGAAGCGCCCGGTGGTCAGCAAGCCGCGAATCTGAAAATTGCCGAGAAATATGTCGAGCAATTCGGCAATTTGGCCAAGGCAGGAAACACCTTAATCGTGCCCGCGAATATTGCGGACGTGGCGTCAATGTTATCGACGGCGATGACGGTGTTGGATAAGACCAAGGCGGGGGGAACGTCGGCGGTGGTGAAGTAGATGCGACGTCTTGCTAGCTATTTGCTCGCGGTTGCCCTAGCCGTCGTTGTTTCGGGCTGCGCTGCACCGAAGTCGTCATCGCTAAAAAGGATAGTTTCTCAGCGGCGCTTGCTCTAATAAAAAAACAAGATCGCCCGTTAGCCGGCGTGTCGATGATGGAGAGATTAATCGAGCAAAAACAGCTCGACAATCGGACGTTTGCACAGTTTTATGCGATCACCGGCGACGGGCGCGGCACGTACGCGCTGATCGATCAGGGTTTGGAACCGAACGACGAAAAGCCACTGGATACATCAGGCTACATGCCGCAACCAGCGATAGAAGCGATCGTCAATGCAGCGCGGGATCGGCGCATTGTGATGCTCAATGAAGACCATACCACGCAGCGCCAGCGCGCATTTGCGTTCGACGTTGCCAAGGCGCTACGCAAAATCGGGTTTACTCATTTTGGTGCAGAGACATTCACCCCCGACGTGTCGGCAAACATGAAAGATGGCGTGCCAAAGTTGAGTATGGGCGTTTACACGCTTGATCCTGTTTTTGCAGATTTGGCGCGGCATAGCGCGCAACTCGGCTATCAATTGTTCGACTACGAAATACGCGAAGCACAACAGGCGAGCGAAAGCGCTGACCGAAATATTCAAATCGCCGCGCGAGAACAAGCACAGGCTGACAACATCAAGAAAGTGCTGGACGCAAATCCCGACGCACGATTGTTTATCTACCTTGGCGGTGGGCACGCGTCCAAAATTCCAGAGGAGGGCGGGCGTGAAATGATGGCCTTGCGGTTGAAGCGCATGACAGGGATTGACCCGCTGGTGGTCGATCAACAAATCGGCACGCCGCGTTCAAACGTTGAATATGACGGGGAGTTATATCGTGGCGTCGCCAATCTCGCTGCCTCGACAGTGCCGTTAGTGATGACGAATGCGTCGGGACAGTGGCTCACGCCTTACGGGCATGATTTGGCTGTTTTTCATCCGAGAATGCCTGATATTGCGGGTCGTCCCGGTTGGCTGGCAATGAATGGACACCGCAAACCGTACGCGCTAAAACTTGAGCCCATGCCAGCGAGGACACTACTCCGTGCCTTCGTCAAAACGGAAACGGCCGGCTCCATCGCGATGGATCAAATTTTGATTGCGGCAAATCAAACCGAGGTTTCGCTAATGTTACCGGTGGGAGAATATTCTGTCGTGCGACAAAACGAAGCCGGTGAATCTACACCGCTTGGTAATGTTATCGTCCGTTAGCGGATCGATATTATGAACCCCAATAAGGAGAAGCGGTTTCAGCCATTTATGTCTGTAAAGCCTCGTCAATGTTAGTGTTTTAAATTAAATTAAGCGCCTCATCCAAATGCTGAATCAAGCGATCAATTTCGGCGCCAGTGTTGTAGTGCGCGATCGATACCCGCACCACGCCGCCATGCGATTGCAGTTCCAGCGTTTCGATTAAACGCTTGGCGTAAAAATCGCCGAAGCGAATGCCAATATTGAATTTGTCCATATGCCGGACGATGGTTTCGGACGCTGCGCCCGTCACCACGAAGCTCACGGTCGGCATGCGGTTGCCGTCGCTGACGTGGTCGTGGCCGATGATGCGAACCTGCTTTTTGCTGCGCAAATAGTGCAGCAGTTTCTCGGCGAGTGCGTCTTCGTGTTGGGCAAAATGATCGAACGCCAACTGCATGCGTTGACGGTTGTTGCCCGCGCTACCGAGTTGGGTACCGACGTCAATTAGATAGTCGGCAATGCCTGCGCAGCCATACGACAACTCAAAATTCACGTTGCCCGGTTGCAGTTTGTAGGGCAATACTTCCGGGCCGATGAAATGGTGGTTGAGCGTGGGCAGCGCCAGCAATAAATCGCGCTTGCCCCACAGCACAGCGTAATGCGGGCCGAATACTTTATAAAAACTGAACACATAAATATCGGCGTTGCTGGCTTGCACATCCACCAGCCGATGTGGCGCATAGGCGACCGCATCCACGCACAGCTTGGCGCCAACCGCATGAACGCGCGCAGCGACCTCTGCTACCGGATTCACGGTGCCCAGTACATTGGAGGCGTGGGTTATGGCGACCCATTGGGTGCGCGGGGTCAGCAGTGTGTCCAGGTCGGCGAGGTCGAGAGCAAGCGAGGCATGATTCACTCGCCAGACTTTGATCATCGCGCCTGCAGTTTTGAGCCGCATCCAGCCACCGATATTGGCTTCATGATCGCTGTCGGTGACGATGATTTCATCGCCCTCACGAATACTTGGCAAAATCGCTTGCGTGAGCAAAAACATGAGGCCGGTAGTAGAGCCGCCCATCACCACTTCCTCATCATGATAGGCATTGATGAGCTCTGCGATTGCGCGGCGCGCAGATAGGACTTTTTCGGACGCCGCTTGTGATTTGGCGTAGCTTGCGCCGAGCTGCACGCTGCTGGTAAGCAAATAGTCGCTGATGCGATCCGCGACCCGCTTTAAAACTTGTGAGCCGCCGGCGTTATCGAGGTAGACACAGTCGTCGTTGAGTGCCGGAAATTCAGCGCGAATGAGGTCTAGATTGAGATTGCTCACTAACACCTCATCGTGATTGATAGGGCCAACCCCTTTAGCTTGCTTGTGCCTATGCGCGTTTATTCGAAACTGCCGAAATTTGCGCCCCGCACCAGTGCTAGCTGCGAAAGCTGGGTTCGCGCGCTTTGCAAAAATGCGTCGCGGTATTGCGGCAGAATTGGATCGGCTTTCGGCAGCGCGACTTTCATCGGGTCCTGATGCACATTGGCAATTTTGAATTCATAGTGTAGGTGTGGCCCAGTCGCCCAGCCGGTCGCGCCGACGAATGCCAATGTCTGGCCTTGGCTGACTCGGGTGCCAGCCCTCACGCCTTGCGCGAACGCGGACAGATGCGCATATAGCGTGGAAACGCCGTTGCTGTGGCGAACTTCCACCACGTTGCCGTAGCCGCCCTTGACGCCGACAAAATCCACGATGCCATCCGCCGTGGCCCAAACGGGCGTACCGCGCGGTGCGGCAAAATCGACACCGGTATGCGCACGCCAGTTTTTCATGATCGGGTGCATGCGGCCACCGAAACCAGACGATACGCGTGAAAACTCAAGCGGCGAACGCAAGAAGGATTTGGCTCGATTTTGGCCAGTCGCGGTGAAATAAGACTCGCTACCGCTCGCATCTGAGAATAAAAAGGCCTCGAACTTTTTACCGTTGTTGACGAACTCGGCAGAGAGTACGCGGCCCGGACGAAGATATTCGCCCTCAAAATAGAGCATTTCATAGATCACGGAAAAGCTGTCACCTTTACGCAAATCGACGTGGAAATCGATGTCGGTGGAAAAAATTCGTGCGATTTGTGTAGCGACGGCGTCGGGAATTCCTGCATCGTCGGTTGCGCCATAAAGTGATGATTTAATGATGCCAGAGCGTTGTGCGGTTTGACGAGAGGGTTCTAAAATCAATTCCTTCGCGGAAAAACCATTTTCTTGGCGACTGATTTCAAGAAATTGCTCAGGGCTATGAAGGTAACGTAGTTTTTGCAACTCGCCATCGGCATCGGTGATGGCTTGCAGGTTGCGGCCAGGACGAAGCTGGAAAATGTTTTTTGCGGCGGGTTCAGTGCGCAGAAAGTTGAAGGCTGCCGGATCGTTCACATTCAATCGTTGAAGTAGTGTCGCGACGGTGTCTCCGCGTAAAATGCTTTCGCTGGCGCGGAATTCTTCTTCATTTGATTCATCTGTTTCAAATGCGGGCATGGCAAGTGCCTGTATGACTTCGGCGCGCGGCACGTTTTCGAGCGGCGTATCGGACGATACCCCGAATGCGGTTAATAAACCAAAAACGGGCAGCGCTAAAAGCACGCCAATGGCGATCAAAGCCCGCTTGGGTGCTGATTGCCACGCGCTTTTGTTCAGTTTTTCAGCTACCATTTTGAAGTCAGTAAATTGCATAGGAAGTAATTTGTTTGGTCAATGTTGTGACCAAAAGATGCGCTGGGATGCTGAACGATAGCAGAAATATGACGCTTTTGTCATTTCGAAAATTAGGCTTTGCCAGGAATTAAATATGAATCAAGTGGTTGATGTAGACGCAGCACTGGAAATCATCAAGCGTGGGGTGGATGAGCTGATTGTTGAATCCGAGTTACGAAAGAAGCTCGAAACAGGGCGGAAACTGCGGATCAAATTGGGATTGGATCCTACCGCGCCGGATTTGCATCTGGGGCACACGGTGGTGTTGAATAAGATGCGGCAATTGCAGGATTTGGGGCATCAGGTTATTTTCCTGATTGGTGATTTCACATCTGCGATCGGTGACCCAAGCGGCCGCAATGCGACTCGCCCGCCGCTGACCAAAGAGCAAATTGAGGTCAACGCCAAAACTTACTTTGCTCAGGCAAGTTTGGTGTTGGATGCTGAAAAAACTGAAATTCGTTACAACTCCGAATGGTGCGACCCGCTGGGCGCGCGCGGCATGATTCAACTGGCGTCGCGCTGGACCGTGGCGCGGATGCTGGAGCGCGATGACTTTACGAAACGTTATCAGGCCAATGTGCCGATTTCGGTGCATGAATTTCTATATCCTCTGATGCAGGGTTACGACTCGGTTGCGCTGAAGTCAGACCTTGAGCTGGGTGGTACCGATCAAAAATTTAATTTGCTGGTGGGACGTGAACTGCAGAAGCAGTACGGCCAGGAGCCGCAATGCATCCTGACAATGCCGTTATTGGAGGGATTGGACGGCATTGAAAAAATGTCGAAATCCAAAGGCAATTACATCGGCATTACCGATGCCCCTAATGACATGTTTGGCAAATTGATGTCGTTATCGGATGAACTTATGTGGAAATACATTCCGATGTTGTCCTTTCAACACCCGGAAACTGTTCTGCTATGGAAGCGTGAGGTTGAAGGTGGGCGAAACCCGCGAGATATCAAAGTCGCGTTTGCGCAAGAGATTGTGACACGCTTCCACTCTAGCGCTGACGCCGAGCTTGCATTGGTGGATTTTGAACTGCGGAGCCGCGGTGGCATTCCAGACGAAGTGGAGGAAATTACGCTTATCACTGACGGGCCAACTCTCGGCATTGCGCAGATGCTAAAACGATCCGGCCTCATGCCGAGTACTGGTGAGGCGAATCGCATGATTGAACAAGGCGGCGTGAAGCTGGATGGAGAGAAGGTGAATGACAAAATGCTCGCGCTGTCAAAGGGTGTCACGGTGGTTGCACAAATCGGGAAAAGACGGTTCGCACGGGTCACGTTGAAGTAAGCAAACAAATTATTTTGCCCTTATTTTGAAGTTATTCGACGAAAAGGGTTGACCAAGATTGTGCAGCGCGGCATAATGGCAATCCTTCGAAGCACAACGCAAACAACTTAGCGATGTGAGCATTATTCGAAACGTTCTTTAAAAATAAGACAACCGATTAAGGTGGGTACTGTTTACTAGGGTGC
>ENA-OFCD01000181-OFCD01000181.1-metagenomes-genome-assembly--contig:-NODE-181-length-40932-cov-3.856986_pt1 | contig 40932 bp, 39 predicted proteins | sample MGYA00153392_OFCD01 | MGnify analysis MGYA00153392 | reverse complement strand
GGGATTCGATACTCTGCAGAGGAAGAGTTTGGAAGCAGAGTTGGATGCTTAGTAAAAAGGACGCTTTACTGCAACAAGCCGATCGACGAGGTTCCCAAGCCCGAGGTGCCGCATCCCGCGCCGCCCGAGTCAGGTCGCCAGATCGCCGCACAAGAGCTCAGCTTCGAGGACGATCTCACGGGCGTCCGCGAGGCACGCAAGGACGTGCCCCCCGAGCCCGAGCTGGAGCACGATCGAATCAGCCTGCAGTCCGTCGAGCCCGCCGTACAAGCGACGAGCCCCAACTCGATGGAGATGGATATCCCGACGCTAGGCGCTCCCGGCGCGTTCACTTCGGAAGTCGTCGCGCTACCCCTCGCCGCGCCTCCGCCCGCCGCATCGCAGGTGCAGGTCATACGCGCCGAGCTTCGCGAAGTAGAGGTCGCGCAAGTCAGCGGCGTGCTCCCCGTGAGCTTCGAGCCGAAGACGTTCGGCGAACTCCTCGACGCTACGCTCGCGCTCTAGCTCCGACGCAGCAGCGTGTCTTGATTGGACAGTACCCCCGAGAGCACCTGCTTGTAGGCGCGCGTGGACTCGTCCACCCAGGAGAGATCCACGAAGCGAAGGACGTCTTCTCGCGATGCCGCGGGCGTCGGGATTGGCAAGACCATCGCGAGGTCTTCGTCCGCGTCGATCGACATGCCGTACCCCAAGAACTCGCGCTCTTCGCCCGTGTCGCGGGCGAAGATGCGTGTCTTGCTGCCGCTTCGAACCGAGCGCGAGAACATGCACATGGCTGCGAGTGTACGCGCGACCTCGAGAGTGCGCAGGTCGGCTAGGCGGAAACGGCCGTCACTTGCACGTGACAATGATCGTCTGCGTTGGCGCGCCGCAGGTCGCGGTGTTGACGCCGCCCCAGTTGAGGTTGCCGATGCAAGGGCGCGAGGTGTAGCCAGAGTTGCAGGTGCAGGCGCTTCCAGTGCTGCTCAGCTCGAGGCCGGGACCGCATGCATCGGTCACCCACGTTTTGGCGTTGCACGAGACGCTCGTCGTCGTGTTGTTCTTGAGCGCCTTGCAGAGCTGATCCGCCGCGGCACCCGTGCACGTGGAGCCGACCATGTCGTTGCTCCCGGAGATCGTGATCGATGAATAGGTGCCGGTGAGCGCCGCCTGGAAGGTCTTCCAGTTCGTGCACTGACTGCTCGGCGTCCCTCCGCTCGTGAAGCTCTCGCTGTACGTGACGCCTGCGCTGCACGTCCCGCCGCCGCACTGGGGGAGGTTGTTGGGACACTTGATGTTGCAACCGCCGCAGTTGGCGGGATCGCCGAGCACGTCGACGCACATGCCGTTGCAAGTCTGTTGGCCGATCGGGCAGCAGCGACCCGCACTGCACCACTCGGTGTCTTGCGCACACGCGGTGGTGCAGTTGCCGCAGTGGTCGTGGAAGTTCTGCGTGTCGTAGCAAATCTTGTCGGCGCACGAGGTGAGGCCTATCGGGCACGCGATCGCGCACATGCTCTTGGTGCACCCCGGAGTGCCGAGCGCCCAGCCGATGCCGCCGTCGTAGCCGCCGTCGAAGGGGATGCCTGCGTCGGGGTTGTTGGGGCCCGGCGCGAGTCCGCCCGCGTCTCCGTTCGTGCACGCCGTGCTGCAGTTGCCGCAGTGCTTCGTATCGCTCGTGAGATCCGCGCAGCCACCGCCGCCGTCTCCCAGGCACTTGATCGTTGGGGCGTCGCACGCCGACTTGCACGCGCCGCTCGAGCATACCTGCAAGTCGGTACACGCCTTCGTGCACGAGCCGCAGTGCTTCGGATCGGTGTCGATGTTGTATTGCGGGCACCCTGCGTCTGCTGACCGTCCGCTGTCAGTGCCCGCCTCCGGCGAATCGATCGTCGGGTCGGGTTGATTGAGCCCCGTCGCGCACGCCGCGGCCAACGCACCCACCGAAACGACCACGGCCGCAGCCACTAAGCGCCAAGACATCGTCACATGATCCCAAACGGCGGGCCCGCACGCAAGGAGCGCCTCAAACAAGCCCCAAATGGTGGCTCATCGCAGCACGTCGAGCACACCCGCCATGGCCTCGACGACGTCGCTGGCCAGCTTCATCGATCGATCGGGCGACCACCCGCGCTCTTCATCGGGCGCGTTGTCGTTGTCCTTGAATGGCATCTCGAGCGTGAGTGAGAGGCAGTCGAACGCCTCGCCAACGTAGTTGCCCGCGCACCGCAGATCGCCCTTGCCGGGAGCGTCTTTCGGGTAGCCCTCTTCGGTCTGAAAATCCGAGCTCGCCTCAAGCAGCGCGGTGTCGAACTCGTCCTCGAGGGCCTCGATGCGATCGCTGTAGTGTGGGTTCCCCTCGGCGCCCGCCGTGAAGACGTAGGGCGTGTGTTCGTCTCCGTGCACGTCCAAGAAGAAGTCCACGCCACTGTCGTAGAGGGCCTTGCGCACCGCGAGCACTTCCGGAGACGCCGTGTCCGCCTCCCACCACGAGCGGTTCAGGTCCTTGCCGGCCGCGTTCGTGCGGTGGTTTCCGATCGTCGCGCCGTCTGGGTTCATGCACGCAATGACATTCACTCGTGCGTGGAGGAGCAACGCGGCGACGAGCGGATCATCGGTCGCCAAGAGCCGCCCGATGAGTCCTTCGGCGAACCATCCGGCCATAGTCTCGCCCGGGTGCTGTTGGGCGACCACCCACAGCTTCATCGCGTCGTCGGACTCGCTCCCGAACGTGAGCAGATCCATCCCGCGCCCCTCGATGCTCTTGCCGAGCCTGCGCACGCGAACTCTCCCGCTCGCTCGCGCTTCCTCGATCACGCGGTTGCGACGCGTGCGCGGATACGGCGCGAAATAGGCGTAGCGTACGAGCTCGGACCTTGGTGTGTGAATCAAACGAAGTTGCCCGTTGTGGAACTCCGTGTCCACGCGGAACCAGTCGGGCCCCTCGGGCTCGTAGGACGCGCATACGCTGTAGCCCTCCAGGGCGTCGGCGTACGTGGTCTCGCCGGCGTTCTCCAGAATGATGACTCGCTCTTTGTCGACGTCGCCGTGCGCGTCGAAGCAAAACCATTGTTTGTGCTCGGGCGCGACGCTGTCGCCGACGATGACGAGCTTCACGTCGCCCTGGGCGGGCGCTTGGAGGACGCGAACGCGCCCGGTGTCTTCGGGGACGGTGATCCGCATGGCCCGACACGATCGCACGCCGGAGGCTTCTTCGTCCACGTCGACAGGACGCCGCCCTACGCGCTAAAGGGTCCGGCGATGCCGAGCTCGCGCGTAGACCGTCCCGTAGTGCGATCCTTCAAAGCGAAGTACGAGAAGAACGCCGCCGCCTGGGCCAAGCGCGGCGGTCACGCGGTCGTCTGGTACTCCGAGAAGCGCGTGCGCCTCGGCCTCGTCGTCGGTGAACTCGTGCGCTACTGGGCGATCCTCGACCTCGGCAAATCGAGCTGGCGCGTGTCGCTCGACGGCGTGCTGCTCGGCCTCGCGTTCATGACTATCCCCGCGGACTGCATCGACATCGTGCGCGGCTGGTGCACGCGCGACTCGATCCACGAGGGCCCCACGCGGACTCTCCGGCTCGACTGCCTCGAGTGCGGCGCGTGCTGCCGGAGCAACGAGGTCGTCCTCACCCGCCCGGACATCAAGCGCTTTCGCGATGGCGGACGTCCCGAGCTCGCGGCGCTGCCCTCTGCGCGGCGTCGCAAGGACGGCAAGCTCGTGCTGAGGCTCCTTGCCGGTGGCGACTGCCGCAATTTGGGCAGCGACAACAAATGTGGAATCTACACGCTTCGACCGGACGCCTGCAGCGAGTTTCCAGTGGGCAGCGAGTGTTGTCTGTATGCGCGCGACGTAGAGCTCGGCGTCTTGGACGGCGCTCGCACATAAGGAAGCGTAGCTTGAAGAGATGATCGTCGAAGCTCTCCGTCTAGCGCGCCCCGGCGACGCGAACGCGATCGCCGTCATGTCACGCGATCTCGTCGAGAACGGCCTCGGTTGGTCGTTCACGCCAGAGAAGGTACGTGCGCACGTCAAGGACGAACACACGCTCACAGTGGTCGCAGAGGCGGGCTCTCGGATCGTAGGCTTTGCGATCGTCCATTACGGCTCGGAGGTCGCGCACCTCTCGCTCTTGGCGGTAGAGCCCTCCCATCAGCGCACCGGCCTCGGCGGCAGACTCATGGCGTGGCACCTCAAGTGCTGCCAGACCGCGCAGGTGCGCGCGATCAGGCTCGAGCTCCGCGCCGACAACGTCGTCGCGCACATGTTCTATCGCGCGCACGGCTTCGTTGAAGCGGGCGTCGTCTCTGGGTACTACGCGGGCGTGGAGACGAGCATCCAGATGCAGTTGATGATGCCGAAGGCATGACCGATTCACCTGGCGCGCGCGCTTGGTTGCGACGTCCGCGCGATGTCCTCACCCTTGGAGACCGGCGCGTTCTAATCGACCCGTCGCGACTCGTCGTGAGCTTCGCGCGCTTCGTCGCCCGGCGCGCGGCGCATGAGGAGGGGCCGAAGGCGGAGCTGCCAGCGCGCGATCCCGCGGTCGTCGCGCTCATCGCCGACGGAGTGCGCGGGATCGCAAAATCGTATTTCAGACTGCAGACGCTCGGCGTCGACAACGTGCCCGCCTCGGGCCCAGCGCTACTCGTGGGCAATCACTCGGGCGGGCTCGTCGTGACCGAGGGGTTCTTCACGGGTCTCGCGATCCACGACAAATACGGCCCGAATCGCGCGCTGTATGCGCTCGCGCACGACTTCGTTTTCGAGGATCGGCAGGTGCGCGAGTTCTTCTCGCGCGTCGGCCTTCTGCGCGCCGGACACGAGCACGCGCGTGCGGCCCTCGACGCGGGGCACCTGGCGATCGTGTATCCCGGATCGGACCTCGACACGTTTCGCCCGTTCACCGATCGGAACAAAATCGTCTTGGGTGGTCGCAGGGGCTTCATCAAGCTCGCGTTGCGCGCGCAAGTCCCGATCATCCCCGTGGTCACGATAGGCACGCACGAGCAGCTCATCGTGCTCGCGAGAGGTGAGCGTCTCGCGCGCCTGCTCCGCATGCACGTCTGGGCGCGTGCGAACGCGTTCCCCGTCGTGCTCTCCTTGCCATGGGGTCTGACGACCGGGCTCCTGCCGTACTTTCCGTTGCCCGCTCAGGTGACACAAGTGTTCGGCGCGCCGATGCGGTGGCCCGAGCTACGCAGCGAGGCCGCGGACGATCCGGACGCAGTGTCGAGGTGCTACGCCGACGTCTTATCGACGATGCAGCGGATGCTCGACGAGCTCGCCAAAGGCCGCAGATTTCTACTGGGAAAGCCCCGCGCAGGACGCGACCACGTCGGAGCGTAGTAACGGGTTGCGGCAGCGCGGTGTTGGCCGCGGGCTTCCGGGCCTTGGAATCGGGTTCGTGGGCATGTCGCTCGCGTTCGGTCTCACCGTACTCACGATGGCCTACGCGCTCGGCCACGTCTCCGGGTGTCACCTCAATCCGGCCGTGACGCTCGGCCTCGTGGTTGGCAAGCGGTTCCCCGCGCGCGATCTCCCGGTCTACGTGATCGCGCAAGTGCTCGGAGCGATCGCGGCGCTTGTATTTCATCGCGAGCGGCAAGAGCGGCTTCGACGTTCACCAGGGCTTCGCCTCGAGCGGCTACGCCGAGCACTCCCCAGACCACTATGCGATGCCGTCTGCGCTCGTCGCCGAGGTCGTGCTCACGTTCGCGTTCGTCTTCATCATCCTCGGTGCCACAGACGAGCGCGCTCCCAAAGGCTTCGCGCCGATCGCCATCGTGCTCGCATTGACGCTCGTCCACCTCATCGGGATTCCCGTGACGAACCTCTCCGTGAATCCCGCGCGCAGCACCGGCCCCGCGGTGTTCGCCGGCGGTTGGGCGATCACACAGCTCTGGCTCTTCTGGGTCGCGCCGCTCGTGGGCGCCGCGCTGGCGGGGGTGGTCTATCCGCTGGTCGCGCCGAACAAGAAGGCGTGACGCGCGAAGGCGTCACTTCTTCGGCGGCGGCTTGTTCTTGTCGGCGTTGAGCGACTTCTCTGCATCGAGCGACTGTTCGATCGCCGCGAGGCGCGGCTTGAGCGTCGCGTTCGTGTTCGGATCAAGGAGGGCGGCGTCGACGACCTTGCGTCCGTCCGTGCCGCCGTACCGCAAGAGCGCGTGACCTGCGCTCACCGCCGCCTGTGCGACCTCGTCATTGTCGGCGCTCGATCGATACAACCCGAAGAACTCCTTGAGGGTCGGCACTTGCGCAGCGTCGCCGACTTCGACGAGCGCCGCGGCGGCTTGCTTGAGGTCGTCGTCGGTGTCCGAGGGATCGAGCAGGTGGCTTGCGAGGAGCGGCGCCGCCGTCTTGTCGCGCATCGACGCGAGCGCCTGCGCGATCGGTCCGACCGGCGGTCCGCGGAGCACGTCCTTCATGAAGTCGTAGTGGCGGCCGAGCGCCTCGACCATGAAGCGGGCACCGTTGCGCCGAGCCGCCAGCGCAGAGCGGGCGTCGCTCACTAGCAGCGGGGCAGTGCGTGGGTCGCTCGCGAGATCGATCAGCGTCTTGGTCGCGCCCTCGTCCTCTTGTTGCGCGAGCTCGCGTAGGAGCAACCGTTGACCTGTCACCATTTCGGGGTCGTTGCTCTGAACTGCCGCCGAGAGCTGCGCTGCGAGGGCGGGGGCAGGAGTGGACGGCGCGCCTGCTTTCAGCCCGTCCGCGCTCACGGTGCAGCTCTTGAGCGCCTCTCCGAGCGACTTCTCGCCCACGCTCGCGCCCGTCGCCGCGTCGAGGATCGAGATCTTGCCTTGCTCGTCGCACAGCACGAGCGAGCCCGCGCCCGCGGCGCCGCCGAGGATGTCGGCCGTGCGCGAGTGCACCCACGCGAGCGATCCCTTCTGCGACTCGAAGGCCATCGCGAGGCGAAAGTACGTCGCATAAAAGCGCGACGAGTCGAGCGCCGCCGGGCCGTCCGCCGAAGCGGGGCGCACGTAGACACGCGTCTTGTCCGGCGCGAGCGCGACAGCACTCTGCCGCTCGTCTCCCGCGCGCAGCAAAGAAGGCGAAGCGGGAAGCTCACGCTGCGGGATCGCGATCTTGGTGGTGCCGCCCTTGGACGCGTTCTTGATCTGATCGTCGAAGCGGAACAGCTCCACCTCCCCGAAGTAGAGGCCGCCGCCGATCGTCATCGCGCGGCTCAATTTGCCGCGCACGAGCACGCGCGCGATCTCGCTGCCGGCCTCGATGTCGTAGACCGTGAGGTACTGCTGCCCCCACGGGATGAACGCGAGCCCTTTGATCACCGCGGGGGTACCGAGGTTCTTGTCGGTCTCCACCTTTTGTACGACGTTGCCCTGACGATCGATCGCGAGCAACGTCGATCCCGCTGCACCGGAGGTCCCGAGCGTGACGGCGGTGTACTTGCCGTCGTCGCCCGCGCCGTGGAGCAAGAGACCCGTGCTCGGCCGTGCCCACAGTTTTTGCCCCGTCTGCGCGTCCACCGCGAAGAGCTCGCCGCCGCCCTGTGACACGACGACCCCGCCGGCGATGATCGGCCGGTCCTCGATCGCGTGCGCGAAGCTCCACGTGGCTCCGCTCCCGAGGCCCGTGCCGACCAGCTTGTCGCTGTTGCCCGCGACACCGACCGCGACGTCCGCGTTGAGCATCGCCTTCGCGCCACCGAGTCGCGTGCGCACCGCCTCGATGCTCTTGCCTTGATCGTCTTCCCAATCGGTCGCGAACAAATTCAGGTGCGACTGTCCGCCGCCGCACGCCATCGCCGTCATCAACGCCAAGCAGGCTATGCGTTTCATCACGCACCTCCCGGGGTCGCGGAGACGGCCTGGTCGATCGCTTGCTTGAGTCTCGGCGAGAGCGATCCGGCGCGTTTCTGCGCGTCTCTGAGGTATTTGTTCGCCTCTGCGGTCCCGAGCTCGCGCATCTTGCCGATGATCTTGATCTTGCTGTCCTCGGCGAGGTCCGCGCGGAACAGTGCCTGGTCGAGCCCGCCGCTGACCACGTCGAAGGGGAGCTTGCCGAGTCTGCCCGAGAGCGCATCGCACTCGGCGGGACCGCAGAGCACGCCGATCGAGATCGCCGCCTCGTTGATGCCGTGATCCAGCGCGACCGAGAGGTCAAGGAGGGCGTCCTTCGCCTTGAGCACGCCGAGGCCGTTGGCCGCCACGCCGCGGATCATCGGGTCTGGATCGGAGAGCCCACGCCGCAGCGCGCGGATGGCGACGGCGCCCTTGGTCTTGATGAGAGAGCGCACCGCGGCTTGGCGCACCTTGAGACTTCGGTGCTGCGCGTAGCTCGCGAGCACCGTGCTGCCGGCCTCGTTCTCGAGGTCTCCGAGCGTGGTGACTGCGGCCTCCGTGAGCGACAGCGGAAGACCGCGCTGCAACAGGTCCGCGATGGTGGGCGCGAGGTGAGCGTTCGCCTTGCCGCCCATGCGTACGTCATCGAGCGCCGCGCTTGCTCGCGTCGTTGGACTTCAAGTCAGCAACGGTGGTCGCCATGAGCGCGGTGGGTGCGGGCTTCGGCGACGGACCGTCGGCGAGCGCCCCCCGCGTTACGAGCGCAAACGCCAAGACAGTTGAGCAAGCAACGATTCTCACGAGCGACCTCCCCGAGCGCGCAGACACCCCGCGCGAGGCCGCAAACAAGCACGTTTCTCGCGCGCGAGAAAGTCTCTCAACCCCCGGCCCAATCTCCGCCTCGCCGCGCTCGCGGAAATCCGTGCACGGGCACGTTCACGCACGGACACGTTCACGTCTACGGCAAGAGGCTTTGCTGACATCCCGGGTGTCCGCGTGCTAATTCCGCCCTCGAAATGTCGATGGCACCGCCCGCACCGACCGCGCGCAAGCGGCCTTGGTTCCTCATAGTCGCGCTCGTGATCTCGTCCGTCTTCGGCGCCACTGGGTTCGTCGAAGGGTGGAGCCTCGTCACGTACTACCGCACGCCCGACACCGATCTCGCCGCGGACGCGCGGAACATCGATGACACTCAAGATCGCGCCCTCGTGAAGGCTCGTCTCGGCGACCTCGCCGCGGCGCTTGAGGAAGACAAGACGCGCGTGTTCCCGTTCGCTGCGGCGGAGTTGCTCTTGGGCATCGCGCTCTTCGCGTTCTCGGCGGGGGCCATGGCCGGCAGGAGTGGCGCGCGAACCGTGCTCGTTCAGATCGTGGCCGTCCAGGCGGTGGTGGTCGTACTCATGTATTTCATGACCTCTCACGTGCGTGTCGCGGCGCGTGAGCTGAACATCGTCAGCAAGACTGCGCAGCAGCGAAAGACGGACGACCCGAAGGTCATCGAGGACGTCGCGACACTGAGTCGAAAGGTGCTTCCAGCGATCGAGGCTGGACAGCTCGTGTTCCGATCCATCGTCGCGGGCTTGGTGCTCATCGCGCTCACCCGCAGGCGCTCGCTCGCGTACTACGAGCCCGCGCCCGAGGCCTGAGTGAAGATCCATCGACTCTCCGCCGAGCTCGCGAACCAGATCGCGGCGGGCGAGGTCGTCGAGCGGCCGTCGAGCGTCGGCAAGGAGCTCGTCGAGAACGCGCTCGACGCAGGGGCGACGCGCATCCGCATCGACATCGCGCAAGGCGGCCTCGAGCTCGTGCGAGTGTCCGACGACGGCCTTGGGATGAGCGAAGATGACGCGCGCCTCTCCATCGAACGTCACGCCACGAGCAAGATCTCGAGCATCGATGACTTGTCCACCATCGCGACGTTTGGCTTCCGCGGCGAGGCGCTACCGAGCATCGCTTCGGTGTCCAAGCTCGTGCTCACCACTCGCGCCAAGGACGAGGGGCAGGGGATAGAGCTCACCGTCGAAGGCGGTAACGTCGTAGTGAGGCCGTCGCCGCGCGCGATAGGCACGACCATCGACGTGCGGGACCTCTTTTACAACGTGCCGGCGCGTCGCAAATTCCTGAAGTCGGCGGCGACCGAGAGTGCACACGTCGGTGAGGTCGCGCTCTGGGCCGCGCTCTCGCGACCGGATGTCTCCATCACGCTCGCCCGCGACGGGCGCGTCGCGCGCGAGTACCTTCGCGTCGCGTCTCGACAAGAGCGCGCGGCACAGGCGCTCAACGAGCCACGCCTCGTCTCTTGCAAGGCAGATCGCGGCTCGATGAAGCTGGAGGCGCACCTCGGACCGCCGGAGCGCGCACGCTCCGGCGCCGTTGCTCTCTACACGCTCGTCAACGGACGACCCGTCAAGGATCGCTTGCTCGCACGCGCGGTGGCGCAGGCCTACGGCTCGGTGCTCGAGCCTGGGCGATATCCTGTGGGTGTAGTCTACATAGATCTCCCGCCGGGGGTCGTCGACGTGAACGTGCACCCACAGAAGGCGGAGGTTCGCTTCCAAGACGCGCGCGCCGTCTACGACTCGATCACGCGCGACTTGTTCGAGCGCCTCGCGAAGGCCTTCTCGATCCCCTCGCTAGGCCCGCCCTCGCGACCTTGGATGCGACCGCCGTCGTCCGTCCGCGAGCCCGCGGCGGCGATCTATCCCTCCTCCTCCGAGTCTTGGACGCATGCGATCGGAGAGTCCCCGCAGAGCGAGCCCGTCTCCGAGGAGCCTCGCACCCAGCCGTCGCTGTTTGAAGAGCCCAAGGGGTTCTATCGACGCCTGCGGTTCTTGGCGCAGGTCAAATCGACCTACTTGGTCTGCGAGGGCGACGACGGCCTGTACGTCATCGATCAGCACGCCGCAGACGAGCGCGTGAACTTCGACAGGCTGCGCGCCGCGTTCGCCACGCGCGCGGTCGCGTCGCAGCGCTTGCTCACGCCCGAGATGGTAAACCTTCAGCCGATCGCCGTCGGGCTGTTCACCGAGCACGAGGCCGAGGTCAGCGCTCTCGGGCTCGACGTACGCGCGGTGGGCCCATCGACGGTCGCCGTGCACGCGGTGCCGCTGATCCTGGCCCGCGCGTCTGCCGAGCGCCTCGTACACGACGTGCTTTCGGAGCTCTCGCGCGCCTCTGCGCGACCGTTCTCGGGCGCGGCCGATCTCGTGATCGCGACTATGGCATGTCACGGCTCGGTGCGGGCCGGAGACGCCATGAGCCCGCAGCAGGCGCACGCGCTGCTCGGGTCGCTCGACGACGTCGACTTCTCCGGGCACTGCCCGCACGGGCGCCCGGTCGTCATGCGCCTCTCGTACGCGGAGCTCGAGCGCCGCGTCGGTCGATGAGGCTCGTACGCGAGCTCGGCCGCGGCGCGTTCGGCGTCGTGCACGAGGCCGCGGTGGACGGGTCGGTCGTCGCGTTCAAGGACCTGCTGAACGCCGATGCCCGCGCGAAGGACGCGTTTACGAGAGTGCGCGCGCTCCAACACCCGAACCTCGTCGGTCTGCACGATTGGATCGACGGCCGAGGTTTCACGATGGATCTCGTGAGAGGCGTCGACCTCGTCTCGTTCGTACGCGGTGCGCCGCCCGCAGAGTTCGACTCCGGACGCCCCAACATCCCCGTCGCGTTCGGTCAGCGTCTGCAACCCGAAGGCACGAGCGCCTATCGGCACGTTTCCCAAGAGGGTGTTCGCAAGCTGCGCACGGCGCTGAACGGGCTGATTTCAGGGCTCCAATACTTGCATCATGCGGGCTTCATCCACGGTGACGTCCGCTCGTCGAACGTGCTCGTGGAGGAAAGTGGTCGGGCGGTGCTCGTGGACTTCGGACTGTCGCGCGCACATGGCGACGGCTCGCCGTACGAGGCGAGCCCGGCCTACGCGCCGCCGGAGCTGACGCCCTCTCCGCTCGCGGACCTTTATGGCGTCGGCACGGCGATCTTCGAGTGCTTGACAGGTCAACTGCCGTTCATGGGCAGCGCGCAGCACGTGCTCGTCACCAAGGCGACGCTGCCGCCGCCTCGGCCGTCGTTCTTGGTCGGAGGTGTGCCGGACGATCTCGACGACCTCACGATCGGTATGCTCTCGCGGTTTCCGGAGAAGCGCGCCATCGCCACGGATACTTTCACCTCCGCAACGCGAAGCCAGGCTCCGTAGGTTTTGGTGCGGCAAGCGAAGCTAGCGGTGCGAGTGGCCGCTGTACTAAGTTCATCGCCTGTATGACCACCCAACACGTGTATTTCTTCGGCGACGGCAAATCCGAGGGCGATCCCAAGCGCAAGGATTTGCTCGGCGGCAAGGGCGCCGGTCTCGCGGAGATGACCGCGCTCGGACTGCCGGTGCCTCCCGGCTTCACGCTCTCGACAGAGGCGTGCAACGTGTTCGCCACGACGCATGCGCACCCCGCGGGGTTGAAGGACGCCGTGCAAGCGGCGCTCGCGCGCGTGGAGAAGTCCGTCGGCATGCGCTTTGGAGACGCTTCGTCGCCGCTGCTCGTGTCGGTGCGCTCGGGCGCGCGCGCGTCGATGCCCGGCATGATGGACACCATCCTCAACCTCGGGCTCAACGACGCGACGTGCGAGGGAATCGCGAAGCGCACGAACAACCGCAAGTTCGCGCTCGACGCGTTTCGCCGCTTCATCTCGATGTACGGGACGATCGCTCTCGGCGCGAAGAAAGAGCCTTTCGAGCACGCGATGGACGAGCTGCGCAAACAGCTCGGCAAGGACAAGGGCATCGATCCGTCGCGCATGAACGCCGAGGAGCTGAAGCGCGCCGTGCCCGACAGCGACTTCACCGAGGCGGCGCTCGAGCGTCTCGTCGCCACGTTCAAGGCACTCGTCAAAGAGCACACGGGCAAGGAGTTCCCGTCGGATCCGCACGAGCAGCTCTGGGGCGCGATCGAGGCCGTGTTCGGCTCGTGGAACAACGATCGCGCGATCTTCTACCGCCGCCTTCACGACATCCCCGACTCGTGGGGCACCGCGTGCAACGTACAGGCGATGGTGTTCGGCAACCTCGGCGACACCAGCGCGACCGGCGTCGCGTTCACGCGCAACCCCTCCACCGGCGAGAGGGCGCTCTTCGGTGAGTGGCTGCCAAACGCGCAAGGCGAGGACGTCGTCGCGGGGATCCGTACGCCGATGCTCGTGCAAGGCGGCGCCTCCTCGCTCGAGGCGAAAATGCCGACCGCGTTCGCCGAGCTCGTGCGGCTCGCCAAGGTGCTCGAAGATCACTTCTTGGACATGCAAGATCTCGAGTTCACGATCCAAGATAACAAGCTGTACATGCTGCAGTGCCGCAACGGCAAACGCACGAGCAAGGCAGCAGTGCGCATCGCCACGGAGCTCGTGAGCGAAGGCAAGATCGATCACAGCGAGGCGATCTTGCGCGTGGATCCGGAGTCGCTCAATCAGCTGCTGCACCCGACGCTCGACCCGAAGGCGACGAAGAAGCTGCTCGCGAAGGGCCTCGCGGCGAGCCCCGGTGCGGCGAGCGGGACGGTCGTCTTCGACGCCGCAGAGGCGCGCCGCATGGCCCTGCAGGACCAACACGTGATCTTGGTGCGCGTGGAGACGAGCCCCGAAGACATCCAAGGCATGCAAGCGGCGCGCGGTATTTTGACGGCGCGCGGAGGCATGACGAGCCATGCGGCCGTCGTCGCGCGAGGCATGGGCAAGCCCTGCGTCGCGGGCACCACCACAGTCAGCGTGAGCTACGCCGATCAGACCGCGACCTTCTCGTTCGACTCGGGCCAACCGGCCATCGTCGTCAAGAAGGGCGAGACGATCACCATCGACGGCGCGAGCGGCGAGGTGTTTCTCGGCACGGTGCCCACCGTACCTGCGGGCATCACCGGCGAGTTCGAGGTCTTGATGAAGTGGGCCGACGAAGCGCGAACGCTCGGGGTCCGCGCCAACGCCGACACTCCCGCGGACGCGCAGACCGCACGCGCATTCGGCGCCGAGGGCATCGGCCTCTGTCGTACCGAGCACATGTTCTTCGGCGATGCGCGGATCAAGGCTGTGCGTGAGATGATCCTCGCGGACACCGTGGCCGAGCGCGAGCGCGCGCTGGCGAAGCTGTTGCCGTACCAGCGAGAGGACTTCGTCGGCATCTTCCGCGCGATGGACGGCCTGCCCGTCACCATTCGCCTGCTCGACCCGCCGCTGCACGAGTTCCTCCCGACGGAGCAGTCGCAGATCGACGAGCTCGCCAAGACGATGAACGTCTCCGTCCGGACACTCACGGCGCGCGCCAAGGAGCTGCACGAGGTCAACCCGATGCTCGGCCACCGCGGCTGCAGGCTCGCGGTCACGCACCCCGAGATCTACGCGATGCAGGTGCGCGCACTCTTGGAAGCCGCAAGTATCGCTTCAAAAGAAGGTGTCGTGGTCAAGCCGGAGATCATGATCCCGCTGGCGATCAGCAAGAACGAGCTCGACCTCATGAAAAAGATCGTCGACGGCGTCGTGAAAGAGCTGGGAACGGTGGTTCCGTTCCAGTTCGGCACGATGATCGAGCTGCCGCGCGCCGCGTTGCTCGCCAACGAGCTCGCGAAGAGCGCCGAGTTCTTTTCGTTTGGAACGAACGACCTCACCCAGGCAACCATGGGCCTCTCGCGCGACGACGCGGGTCGCTTCTTACCCTCGTACGTAGAGCAAGGCGTGCTCCCAAAGGATCCGTTCGTCTCGATCGATCAGGCCGGCGTCGGAGAGCTCGTGAAGCTCGCGTGCGCGCGCGGCAAGCAGACGCGACCCGACCTCAAGCTCGGCGTTTGCGGCGAGCACGGCGGTGACCCCGCGAGCATCGGATTCTTCCAAGCCGCTGGCCTCGCGTATGTGAGCTGCTCTCCGTTCCGTGTGACCATCGCGAGGCTCGCCGCGGCGCAGGCGGCGGTGCGGGCTCGAGGCGGCAAGACGGCGGCCGGCACGGCGTGATAGCGGCGATCGAGGAGGCGCTATCGGCGAGCAAGCTCGTCGCGATCGTCGGACCCACCGCGAGCGGCAAGACCGAGCTCGCGGCAGAAATCGCCGCGGAATGCGGTGGCGAAATCGTGAACGTCGACAGCGTGCAGGTGTATCGCCGTTTCGAGATCGGCAGCGGCAAGCCCAGCGACGACGAGCGGCGAGCCGCGAAGCATCACTTGATCTCGATCCTCGATCCTCTCGACGCCATCGACGCCGCGCGCTTTGCAACACTCGCGGACGCCGCGATCGCCGACGTACGACAGCGTGGCAAAGTGCCGATCGTCTGCGGCGGCACGTTCTTGTGGGTGAAGGCGTTGTTGCAAGGCCTGGTGGTCGCGCCGCCTGCGAGCGAACCGATCCGCGAGCGGCACCGCGCGATCGCGGAGACGCAGGGTCGCGCCGCGCTCCATGAGCTCCTCCAGAAGGTCGATCCAGAAGCAGCGGCGCGCCTCCACCCGAACGACGCGTTGCGCGTGAGTCGTGCGCTCGAGGTGTTCGAGCAGTCGGGAGAGAAGCTGAGCGCCATGCAGGCGTCGCACGCGTTCCAGTTTCCGCGCTACGACTTCGCGTTGTTCGCGCGCGCTCACGAGCCGGGCGCGCTCACGGAACGCATCGAGCGCCGAGCGCGAATCTGGCTAGAAAATGGGTGGATCGATGAGGTGCGCGCACTGATGCTCGACGGCTTCGCCGACGCGCGCGCGATGGCCTCGGTCGGCTATCGAGAGGTGGCGGCTCACGTTCGTGGAGAGGTTCCTCGCGACGGCCTACTCGAGCTCGTCGTGAGAAGCACTCGCGTGTTCGCGCGCAGACAACGCACCTGGCTCAATCACGAGCCGGTGACTTGGTTGCCGTGAGATTCACTGGAAGGCGGGAAGACCGGAAGGAGCTTTGGCGGCCCTCCCGAGTTGGCCTGCACGATCGGATCGGATTGTAAGCATGCTGACAATCCGACGGTTTTGGACGCCCGGACCCGGGAAGCCCCCGCCATCAGGGCACCGGATTGTCAGCATGCTGACAATCCAACGGTTTTGGACGCCTGGACTCGGGACAGACCCGCTATCAGGGCTTCGGCTTGCGCTTGGGCGGGGTAGCTCCACCTTCGGGCCTCTTCCAGCGCGTGCTCGCCTCGACGCGGACGCGCGGGCGCGGGTCCTCGTTCAGCGGCGGGCGCGGCGTGTGCGGCTTGTCGATGCGCGGGCGCGACGCGCGCTCCTTGGGGGCGTCGATGCGCGGGCGTGAGACACGCTCCTTCGGGGTATCCACGCGAGCTCGCGACGGACGCTCTCGCGGAATGGCGGGCGGCGGACCGTCCTCGAGGACGATTTGAATGCGCGGATCTCGCGGGTCGGGCTTCGCCGCGGCCTTCGCGAACGACTCGGCGACGTCACTGGCGATCTGGACGACGGAGAACGTGCGGTCCACCTTGATCGCGCCGACGTCACCGCCATCGATCTCTCCTCGACGACAGACGATCGGCAAGAGTCGCCGCACGTCTGCGCCGTGGAGTCCGCCCCACGTCACGCGAAATTGGACCCACGTGCGATCGGTCGGCTTCGGCGCTCGCGCCGGTCGCTCACGCGGCGGCGGACGTTGCTCGCTCGACTCGTTCGACTCGGGCAAGCTGCGGTGACTCTTTCGCGCGCGCGGGATCGCCGGCGCTTCGCTACCTTCGCCGTAGAGACGAGGTTGCTGTTGCTCTGGTTCTGACGGCGCGGATTCGCCTCGTCGTGGCGGCGGCGCTGAGTCGCCTTGTCGCGGCGGAGCCCGCCACTCGAAGCGGCTGCGATCCATGGGAGGCCCGTCTCGAAACTCGCGGGGCTCGCGAGACTCGCGGGAGTCGCGAAAGTCTCGCGCGTCGTTCGAGCGGTGAACCGGCGGGTCCATCGGGCGGACATCACGCGGCTCCGGTCCGCGGGCCTTGCGAGCGCGCGAGATCAAACGCGCGACAGCGCGGGAAGCAGCGTCCGAGCCGATGAGTTTCTTCGCGAGCGTCCACGTCGCCTCGTCGAGCGACTTGTCGTCGCCCTCGGCAGTGAGCTCGCGCTCGAACGACTCGAGCTGCGTGCGCCGAATGTCGCTGGCCGACGGAACCGGCTCGAAGCGGTGCTTGACGCGCGCGCGCCCCAGAAGGCGCAGGATCCCCACGAGCGCACTCGGCGGCAACAAGAGCGCGCTCGTCCCCTTCTTGCCGGCGCGCCCCGTTCGTCCGCTGCGGTGCGTGTACGTGTCAGGATCGCCCGGCGGATCGAAATGGACCACGCGCGTGATGTCTTGTACGTCGATGCCGCGCGCCGCGACATCCGTCGCGACCATCGCGTTGACCTCACCGGCTTTGAACGCCGCAAGGGCCCTGTTTCGCGCCGCTTGCTCCATCTCGCCCGAGAGCTGCGCTACGCGGAACCCGGCCGTCGTCAGCTCCTTCGCGATGCGTGCAACGTCCGCGCGTGTCCGTGCGAAGACGAGCGTCTGTTCGTCCATGTGCGAGAGCAAGACGTTGACGAGGGCCGATAGACGCTCGTGACCCGCGACGAGATACAGCACGTGGTCGATGTCGACGTTGGCCGCGCCGAGACGCGTCCCCTCGACGAGCGCTGCGTCCTTCTGGACGCGATCGGCGAGCGATTTCACCTCGCGCGGAAACGTCGCGGACACGAGATGAGTGCGGTGCTCGTTCTTGGCGAAGGAGAGGATCTTCTCGAGGTCATCGCGGAAGCCCATGTCGAGCAGGCGATCCGCCTCGTCGAGCACGATGGCCTGGACATGCTCGCCGTCTATCGCTCCTCGATCGAGGTGATCGAGCAAGCGGCCTGGCGTGCCCACCACCACCGCCGGACCTTGCGAGAGAGCGCGACGCTCGTCACGCGCGTCGGCTCCGCCAGTCACCGAGACGACGCGCACGCGCGCCTCCGCGAAGAGCCACGAGAGCTCCTCCTCGAACTGTTTGGCGAGCTCTCGGGTAGGCGCGATCACGAGAGCACGCGGGCGAGCGACCGGCCCCTTCGCGTGCGTGTTGCCCTCGATGATCTCGCGGATCACGAAGCCCACGGCCACGGTCTTGCCAGATCCGGTCTGCGAGGTGATGCGCAGATCGCGCCCATCGAGCTTGGAATCGAGCACGGCGAGCTGCACCGGCGTCAGCGAGGTGAAGCCCCGCTTGGCCAGAGCAGACTCGAGCGCGGGGCTGAGCAGCACGTTTTCCGGCGCCAAAGTCATGCGCGCCCTCTAGCACACTTCGCTTCGTGCTCGGTCGTGTGCTCGCTCGCGTCAGTGCGTGGATGAGTCGGTCGGAGCCCTGTCGCAAGCGTCGCCGAAGCCGTCCGTGTCGACGTCGGACTGCTTGCCGTTATCCATCGGTCGAGCTGGGTTGAACACGTCGGCGCAGTCGTCTTGCGCGTCAAGGACGCCGTCTCCATCACGATCCGTTGCGGACGAGCCGTTCGGATAGCCGTCGCGGTAGGGCGTGCACGTCGGCTCGTGGGTCGTGACTTGGTCGCGACAGAAGAACAACGGGTAGACGCCCTCCGTGGCGGCACGTATCGACGCGAGCGTGGTCATCGGAGTGTCGATGCACGCTTGCCGCTTCTCCCCGCACACGTCGAGATCGACGCAGCCGGTCCCCAGCGCCTTGGCGATTTCTGCGTCCGCGTAGAGCACCTTGCCACCGCGCATGACCAGGTGGACGTCCTCCGGGCTCGCCTTCACCACGGCGTCGTAGTCGGCGCCCGACTGTCCGTCGAACACCGCGATGTCGCCTTGCGCGTTCGGAGTGAGCTCGCCGATCTGTGCGGGAAACCCGGCCGCCAGAGCGCCGTTCTTGGTCGCCATCGTCCATAGATCGCGCGAGGTGAACGCATGACCGAAGTACTTGTCATTGAGCGCGCTGGCACACGCGAGCTCGTGCAGCATGTTCATCGAGCCACTCGGCAGCCAATCGGTGCCGAGCGCGATCGGCACGCCGAGCTCCTTGAACACCGTCACCGAGGCGGTGTTGCCGTAGAGATCCGTGTTCGAGCGCGGCGACCAGATCAACATCGCGCCGGACTTCTGAATGACACTCACGTCCGTCGCGTTGAGGCCGACGCCGTGAATGACGGCGGTGCGGTTCGTGACGAGCGTGCTCTGCAAGCAAGTGAACTCGTTCTCCGCCGCCGTGTTGATCCCTTCGGCGATGTGCGGGGTGTACGTCCCGTCTGCGAACGCAGCCCCGGCAGAGCGTATGTTGGGATACCCGCAGCCGCTCGCGAGCTCGACGCCGTTGCTGTCGCCGAGCGGAAACGTGTCGAAGAAGGCGGGCTTGCCCGTGAGTCCCTCGAGCCACTGCGGGTTCTTGAAAGAGGCCACGTTGCGTACGAGCCCGCTCACTCCGCCGGAAGAGAGCAGCGCAGTGGTTCCGCTCATCACATGCCGAAGTTCCGCGCCCGCGAGGAGGTTCGCGTCGGTGGAGGCCTTCGGAGCTGGCGTGTACTTCGGCGCGCCGTTCGCACCCGTGCGCCAGTCGTTGCGGTGGAGATAGCGTGTCGTGGACGCGGGGTTCGGCGCTTGGACGTAGTCCATGTGCTCGTGCGCGTTGACGATGCCCGGCGAGATCACGCTCCCCTTGCACGAAATCACGGTCGCTAGTGCGTAGCCGGCGGTCTGCGCGCAGCTCGGGGCGACACACGCGATGAGTCCGGTCCCGTCGATGAAGACCTCGCCGTCGATCGGACCCGACGGCGCGAGCACGTGGCCGACGAGCACCGATCCCGCGGAGCCCTTGCTCGTCACGGTGCAGGGCGTGATGGGGCCAACGGGCCCGCCGTCGTCGCCGCCGGAATCCGCTTCGCCGCCGTCTGGCGAAGGCGTCTCGCGCGGCGCGCTAGAGCATCCAAGGACAATCAGCGCGCCCATGCAAAGTGACAATCGACTGATCATGACGGCCGCACCTTGCCACGAATCCATGAAGGACGCCCTACACTCGGGTGACGATAATGCCATATCGCTAATGGCTAGTCCGACAGCGCGCGACTTCGACGCGAATGGTCGTCGTGTGGCGAAAAATGCAGTCGAAGGAGAACTGATTCCGCTGACAACGCGACATTCGCGCAAACTTGTAGTCTGGCTTTCATGGAAATGATCGAGCTACGGTTCGCCATGTTCCTCGTCCTTGCCGCGTGCGGCGCGAGCGAGAGACCTACGGATTGCGAGCAGCCACGCGCAACGCCCCTCATCGTTGTTGCGGACGCCTCGAGAGATGAAGCTCCGCAAGTGGTGAGCCTCACTGACGCGAGCGTGGTCGATGCGAGCGATGCGTCGAGGGTCGATCCCGCGCTCGTCACCGCGGCTCACGCTCTTGTGCTCCAGGACGTCAAGGTCGACCCCAGCGCGCACGGCGTCGTGACGTTCAAGTCCGTTCGTGTGAGTCACAACTTTCTGCCCGCCGAGGTCATCACTCGCATCCTCAGGCAGAACTTCGGGCGATTTCGCCTCTGTTTGGAGCGTGACGGACGCCCCGGCCTGCGCGTCATCGAGGTCACTACGTTCTTCGCGATCGGACAGGCGGGCGAGGTCAATCTCATCGAGACCGTGTCGGCGCCCGATGACGAGTTCGCGCGATGCGTCCGAAGCGGGTTCTCGAACCTCTCGTACCCGCAGCCCGACCCACCGCTCGTGGCCGTGGAAGTCACCCTACGTCTCGACGCAGACGCGCTCCCCGTGCGGCACGGAGCGGCTATGTGAGTCGGCGTCTCTGAGCTAGCGCTTCGACTTTTTCAGGATATCGCCGAAGGTGCCGAAGCTCGCGCTCGCCTGCGCCTTGTCTTTGTGCGCGTCGAAGTCCGCTCGCTCTGCTGCGTCGAGCGCGCCCTTCACGGACAGCTTGAGTCGTCCGTCGCCGGTCTCGAGCACTTTGGCGGTGAGCTCGGTGCCCTCGGGGAAATTCTTTCGCAGGTCGGTGCCGCGCGGAACGTTGAGCTCGGAGCTCGGGATGAGGCCCCGGCCGTCGCGTCCCTCTGTGCCGATGACCTGCACGAACACGCCGTAGCTCTCGATGCGAACGACCTTGCCCTTCACGACCGATCCGATCGCGAGCTTCGCTCCCGGCTTGGGCGCGGGTCGCTCGGGGGCGGGCGAGAGCGACTTGAGCGAGAGCGTGATTCGCTTCTGCCCTTTCTCGTCGTCCTTGATCTCCAGCACCTGCGCCTCGACCGTCTCGCCCGCCTTGATGCGATCGGCCACAGCGATGCCACGCTCGTGTCCGATTTCGGAGGCGGGGATGAGTCCCTCGATGCCGCCGAGGTCGACGAACGCGCCGAAGTCACGGACGGCCGTGACCGTGCCTCGCACGATCTTTCCCTTCTCCAGGTTCGCGATCGCGGCGTCGCGTCCCTCGCGTGCCTCGGATTCGAGGAGCTTGCGGCGCGACAGCACGATGCTCTTGCCGCCGTCTTTGATCTCGGTGACCAAGAACGAGAGCGACTGTCCCACGAGCTCCGCGGGTGCTGGCCCGCCGCGCATCGAGACTTGGCTGTTGGGGCAGAAGCCGCGTGAGCCTTTGCCGAGGTCGACCTCGATACCGCCCTTGTTCGTGCCCGTGACCTTGCCCTCGATCGAGATACCCGCTTCGAACGCCGTCTGGATATGTGCAAGATCTCCGCTCTTGCCGAACGAGCGACCGAGCTTCACTTGGCCCGACTGCGCCTCGACGGAGACGACCTTCGCGCGCATCACGTCGCCGGCCTTCACGCTGACCGTGCCATCGGGGCCCTGCACCTCGATGATGTCGAGCATCGCCTGGCGCTTGCCATCGAACTCGAGGAAGACGGTGTCCTTGCCGACTTGAACGACGAGCGCCTCGATCGTCTCGCCGATGCGGACGGTGCGGTGGCCCTTGGGGCCATCCTTGGCTTGTGCCTCGAACATGGACGCGAAAGAGTCGTCTGACATGGCGCGCCTCTACCACGAAAGCGCGGTCGGCGCGACGCAGAGCCTTCGGCTATGCTCGCCGCGTGAGACGGGGGCTCATCTTGTTGCTCCTGGGCTGCGGCTCGCGCACGGGGTTGGGGGTCGAGCTACCCGGGGAGAGACAAGACGCGAGTTTCGACGCTTCGCTCGATCAAATGGCTCGAGACGCTCGTGGCGAGGACGTCGTCGTCGTGACCGACGCGGGCTGCACGACCGACCTGCAGTGCCAAACCCACGTGGCGTGTGTCCTCGACCAGTGCGACCCGTCGCTCCACGTCTGCACGCGCACGCCGCACGACTCGATGTGTGACGACGGCGTCTTCTGCAACGGAGCCGAGCGATGCGATCTGACCCAAGGCTGCGTGTCTGGCGCGCCGCCCAACTGCGACGACGCGATCTCGTGCACCATCGATCGCTGCGACGAGGCGACCAAGGCGTGCGTGCACGACCCCGAAAACAAGCTCTGTCCCATCAGCCACGTCTGCGATCCACTCCTGGGCTGCCAAGCGCACGCGTTCGCGCATGACGAGACGACGCTCTACGACGTTCGGATCCCGTCGGGCCAAGTCAAGGTCATCGGCAAGACGAACGCGTCGCTCACCGACATCGCGCTCTCGCCCAACAACGTGCTGTATGGCGTCGACTTCAACGCGCTGTACACGCTCGATCAGAACAAGGGCGCCGCCACGTTCGTCAAGCAGACCAACAGCGGCTTCTTGAACGCCGCTGACTGCGCGCCCGACGGGACGCTCTATGTCGGCGGCGGAGTCACGCTCTACACGATGGACACGGGAACGGGTCTCGTCACGCAGGTGGGAACCTATCCGGGGGGCACCTCCTCGAGCGGAGATCTCGCGTTCATCGGCAGTCGACTCTTGGCGACGGCGAACGTCGGGAACGTGGACTCGCTCGTCGAGTTCGATCTCAAGAACAACACAGCCAAGTCGCTCGGCGTCACTGGATTCAGCTGCATTTGGGGTCTCGCCGCGTATGGCAGCACGCTCTACGGGTTGACGTGCGACGGTCGCATTCTCTCGATCGATCCGAACACCGCGAAGAGCTCGCAGCTCAATCAGATCAATGTGACGTTCCGAGGTGCAGCGGCGAGGTGACTCAACGTTCGGGCTCCGCGAAGCGCTTGGTGATCGCGGCGAGCTCGGACAATCGGGCGCCCGCACGTCCGCGCAACATCGGCTTCGGCACGGCCATCTCGAGCTTCAGGAGCACCTCGCCCGGGCTGCCCACCTTGCCGTTGGCCCATTGGCGCGCGGCTTCGCGAACGTCGATATGGGAAGTTGGCAATACGCCATTGGCGCCGATGAAAAGCTTGGGCGCGTACGTGCCCCAGGAGCAGACGACGTCCGTCTCTTTGACGAAATCGCGCCACGCGCTCGTCGTCTCCGCCATCGTCGCGCCGTGTGAGAGCGTCTCCTCGTCGAGGCCTATCCAGCGCGTCGTGTTGGGCGCGAGGCCTCCGACCGGCGCGATGACCCGTTCGAACGTCTCGCCCTTGCCGAGCCTCACGGCGACCCAGTGCACCAGCGCTTGCGGGTGAGCTTCGCGCTCGGGTGTCCCGTATGGAAACGCGTTCGCCTCTCCATAGACGCACACGAGATCGTTCGCGCGCTCGGCGAAGATCGACGGAACGCGGACTCGCGGCGGTCGCGGGGGCCGAGGATTCCTGACGCGTGCGTTGCGCGTGCCCTCGACGTGGCGGATTTGAGCGTCGATCATCGCGCGGAACGGATCGAGCATCGCCTTGAACCGATGCGGGTCTCGCTCGAGCGCGCCGAGCACGTGCATGAGCGCCTCGATCGTGGAGACGTAGTCGAGGTGAGGCTCTCGCCTGATTCGATATTCGCTCGGCGCGGGAGGCGTGAAGGCATAGCGCGGGAGTTCCGCCAACCGAGGATTGATCTTGATGACCTTCTTGGCCTGCCACCACGTGCCGTCCACCACGACGAGCGTCACCGGACCCGGCGGAGGATCGATCACGACATCACGCGCGCCCGGCCCCGGATAAAGCAATATCGGCGGACGCGTCGGGTCCGAGAGCAGACGATCGAGCGCGCGATTGCCCGTCCAGTCGACTCCCACGAGCAGCTCGCTGTTGGGCAGGCAGAGGCTCGCCATGTGGGCAGTGCCGATCGGGACATCGCGCTCTCGCCGGTGCTGCAGCAACACGACGCGCGTCTCGGTAGGAATGCTCGGCAAAGAGCTGCAGTAGCAGACGCTTGCGGGTCGCCTGCAGCGCGCGCAGACGAGTCTTGGCTCGCGCTCGTCGGTGGTGCGTGTGGACTGCATGTACTCGAGACCTCCGAAAGCGCGTCGTGTAGCATCTCGGGCTTGAATCAGCCACGCCTCGCGGTGGTCCTCGTTGCCGCCGGTCCGTTCGCGCTCGCGATGTGCGCGCGTGTCGCGGTCGAACCCGTCGAGGCGCCTGAGACGTTCGATACACCCGTGGCGAGTCCGTCACCGACGCCAACCCCGTCACCGTTCCCAAGCCCGTCATCGCCGCCAACGCCGCCGCCTCCGTATACGGGGGCGCTCCCCGCCGATTGTTCTGCGATTCAGGCCGCGATCAACAAGGGCATCGCCGTGCTCGGCTGCGCGGTCGATACCGATTGCGGCAACTTTCAGATGCAGTGCGGCTGCGCGCAGGCCGTCGCGGTGAGTGCACTACCCAAGCTGAACGCGCTCGAGCAAACGTATGAGGCGAAGGACTGCATGTCCAAATCAAAGGTGCCGATACCGTGCGCGACCTGCCCGATGCCACTGCCGCGCAAATGCGTGTCGGGCAAATGCGAATAGACAACTAGCGATTAGCAACCGTTGCTGGCGAAGCCAATCCGCGCAGTCGTTGTCGTTCGTCGAAGACGAGACGATTAGGGCTTATCGCCAGTCTTGACTGGGTACTTCTTGTTCTTCCAAACGCCTAATCCCTCGTCGAGCACCGTGACCTTGGTAAAGCCCTTCGCGACGAGCTTCCGCGCGAGCATGCCGGACTCGGCGTGAGGGCACGAGCAGTACGCAACGAGCCAGGCGTCGTGTGGGAGCTGATCGAAGTAAGGCTCAGGGGCGTAAAAGGGCACGCTCACTGCGCCTGCGATGTGCTCGTTCGTGTAGTCGCTCGGCGCGCGCGCGTCCAAAATGGCCAGTTTGGCGCCTCTTGCGAGCTGCGCATGGATCACGTCGGCCGGCGTCGTCCCCGGATCGGCCTTGAAGCCGACGGGCTCGGGGCCCTGCGGATTCAGCGGCACCGGTCCGAGCGGAAGAGGATTCACTTGAGGCGGAGGGTCGGGTCGGAAGGCCGTCGCCGGCATTTGTTGCCAGGAGCGCAAAGTCGCGAGGACATCCTCGATGCCTTGCTCACCCAAGGTGAGATCGAACGCGGGCATCGCAGTACCCGTGCGGCCGTGTGTGATCGCGTGACGCAAGAAGCCGTTGCCCGCAGTGGCGAGAAGCTCGCTGTCGCCGATGTGCTCGAACGGACCGCCCGTACCGTGCACGCCGTGGCAACGCACGCACTCCCGTGTGAAGAGCGCTTCTCCACGCGAGATGTCTCCGTTGTTGGGCCGCTCGTCGAGTCGGATTTTCTTCTTCTGCAACGTACGCAGATGCGTGATGACGTCGTCCACGTCGTTCGGCGAGAGCGGTCCCCCGCGGACGCGACCCCAAGCTGACATGGTGGAGCCGGCGCGCCCCTGCGTGATCGCTTGGCGCAGGTACGGATCGGTCACGGAGGCTAGAAAGTCGGGGTGCGAGAGCGCTGGAGCGTCGTCCGCCTTGTAGCCTTCGCCGTTGTCACCGTGACAGACGGCGCACGTGCGAGCGTACAGCTCGGCCCCGTGTTGGGCCTTCGTGTCTTCGTGCGTGCTGCACTCGAGCGAGCCGCTGATGACGGATCCCAAAACGACGAAGAGGGGAGCGATGAGCTGCGAGGTCTGCACGGTCGATCGCGCCACAGCATAGTCGATCCCGAGGTCTTGCGCAGACCGAACCCCGCGCATGCGAACCCGCCGAGACCGAGGAACGCGGCGATGGCGCCGAACAGGATCATGCGGTGCAAGTCTGCTTGCTTGACGAGCTCGATGATCCAACCGGAGTCCGGTAGGGCCTTGCCGTTGTCATCGACCTTCGCATGGTCGGACGCGTTGTAGGCGAGCAGGAGCAACGCCGCACCCGCCACTATCCGTGACGTTTCGGCTGGGTTGGCGAGGAGCCCGTTGCCACTGCTGGTTGTTGAGGTCGTTGCGGCCAAGCCTGTTGCTGCGGACAGCCCGGCTGCAGGGGTTGCATGGGAATGCGACTGCGACGCCTTCGCATAGCTTCCCGCGACCGACGCGATTGCGTTACCTTCTGCACGTGCGAATCCTCCTCGCTCTCGTCGCGTTTTCATCGCTGCTCGCATGTGGCTCACCGCAAGCCCTCCCGAAGGGCCCGCCTCCGGAGTACGAGATCGAAGGCTTTGACGCGGCGCCCGTGACGCCCTCGGTCTCTGACGGCGGCGCCCACTAGCCTCTGCGCCGACAGGAACGCCCAACCTCTGCTAGGGTCCTCGCCATGCGTATTGCCTTCTTCTCGGCTGCCGCCCTCGTCCTTCTCGCCTGCGGAGGTGACGACACCACCACCACCATCACCGGTCCCGACTCGGGCGGCTCGGACACAAGCTCCGATCAGGCTTCGGGTGACGGCGCCAAGCCAGACGGCGGCGGCGGCGGGGACTCGTCTGGCGGCGACGGCGGGGTCGATGCGAACGGCTTCGACGCGAACGTGCCGGACGCGAACCTCGCGTGCACCGACCCGTCGATGTGCAAGAACGGTGAAGACTGCTGCGGCGATATCGTGCTTGGCCAAGGCAATCCCCCGCAGTGTCCGATCAACAGCATCACCAGCTCGTGCGGGAAATGCAGCACGCAGGTCTCGTTCACGTGCAGCACGACCGAGGTAGTGCGCTTGTGCGCTGCGACCGCGGATTGCAAAAGCGATCAAGCCAACCCGAAGTGCTGCACGTTCAAACAAGGCATGCAGAGCATCACCTTCTGCACGACAGCGCAGATCGCAAGCTTCGGCGGCGGCGTTTGCCTCTGACTTGAAGGCCTACCCCTGGGACGTCAGCGCCCCGCATACGGAGAGACGTCCGACTTCGTGCCCATGACGTCCAGGTGAACCCGGTCACCTTCGACGGAGTACTCCCGCGGAGGCTCGACGAAGGTCGTCCAAAGCTTGCCACCGTCGATGTGCCAAGCGGCCAGCTCGAGCTCCGCCGCCATCACGATCACATCTCCGTGCCGAGCCCAAGACCAGAAGCCCGTGTCAGCGGTGTCTTCCCAGATTCGCGCGGGCGAGCTCAGGTCGTAGCAAAGGATGCGTTGCCCAGCTCCGGTTCATAGGATCCGACCGAGAGTTGAAACGTGCGAATTCTCCGCCCGAGCCGTCGACGCAAAGGCTCACCGTGCGTTGACGGTCGCGGAAGCCACGGCCTTTCGCAGACGCTATTTTGGGCCTCTCTTGGAGGTGCGGATGGGATTTGAACCCACGTGTGTCGGTTTTGCAAACCGATGCCTAACCACTTGGCTACCGCACCAAACGCCGTCTCTCAGTCACTGCAAGCCGTTGCCGACTTGCGCACTCGGCCACGGCGCCGCCGAACGCGACGTGTCTAGCCGCTCGTGCACACTTCTGCAAGCGGCCGTGTGCTATACGCCTCGTCCGTGGCTCTCAAAGACGCCGGGAAATTCGTCGCTGCTGCAGTGGTCGTGCTGGTCGTGGGTCAGGCCGCGCGCATCGTGCCGCGACCGCCGAGCGACGCGGTCACCGAAGATCGCATCATCAGCAAGTCGATGGAGAGCTCCTCCGAGATCGAACCGCACATGGCGGCGACCCCCAAAGGCGACGTCGCTGTCGCGTGGATGGGCATGCGAGGCGGCAAGGACGGGCACGAGCCCACGCACATCGGCGCTCGTGTCTCGCACGATCACGGGCAGACGTGGGGGGCGATCGTCCGCATGGACTCGCCGAATCATGACGTCGCCGGAGATCCGACGGTCACGTTCTTTCGTGGAGAGCCGACCGTCACGTGGCTCGGCTCGGATGCCGTGTATTCTGCACGCATCGGCGAAACGCCCGTAGTGGTCGCCTTGGCCCCCAAGCTCCAACGCCCAGTGTCGACCTCCGGTGGGGACCACCTCTGGGTCGCATACGCCCTCGACTCCGGCTCCGCGAAGGCCGGCATCGGGCTCGCCTCGAGCGCGGACGGTCGCGCGTTCACGAAGCTCAACATCGCGGACGTAGGCGTATTGCCGACGGTCTGCGCGTCCGGTCGTACTGTCGTTGTCGCTTGGATCAACGTCACCACCGTCGGCCTCGAGGTGATGGTCGCGGCGAGTGACGACTACGCGCAGAGGTTCACGCGCTTCATCGCGAGCGGAGCCAACGAGCACGTCGCGGCCGAGGCGCCTTCGTGCATCGTCGACGGTGATGACGTCTGGATCGGTTACGGCGCGAGCGACGCAGAGTCACACGAGGCCGGCAACAAGAGCCCGCTCATGGATTTCGCGGTGGTCACGCACTCCCCCGATGGCGGCAAGACGACGCGCGATCGTGCGAACGTGCGGCCCGGTGCGAAGATCATGCACCCCGTGCTCGCGCTGCGTCCGTCAGGCGCGCTCGACCTCGTGTACCTCACGGGCGGAGTCGACGGCGACAAGACCGGCCGCGCCGCCGCGCATCGCGTTGTCGCGAGCGGAGCCGCGAAGCTCCCGCGCACCATCCACGAGCCCGTGATCTTCGCGAGCGCAATGGACGACCCCGCCTGGGCGGGTGACTACTTCGGAGTCGCGTCCACCGACAAGGCGACTTTGGCCGCCCTCGTCGATACCCGATTGGAGATCAGCGACGCAGGTGGCAGCGGCGTCGAGCGACACATCGTGATCGCACCTATCCCCGAGGAGTGACTCACAGGGGGCAGAGCCACGACGGTCCGCTGTCGGCAAATCCTTGCTCGCATTGACACGGCTGCGGCGAGCCTTCGTAGAACGAGTTGCAGTAGGTGAGGTTGACCGACGTCCCGACAGGGAAGCGCTGTCCCGCGCCCGCATCGTCCCTGAAGATGGACTGAGCTCCTGGGACGACGAGGCATGCGCCGCCATCCGAGCCAGCCTCCGGGAGGACGAACTGGTTGTGCGGCGGCGCGCAGCACTGCGGATCGCTGGCGGGGACGACCCACGACTCGTCGCCCTTGCACGTCTTGGCGGGAGTCGTCGTGGTGCCTCCGCACGAGGTCACGCTCAGCAATGGCGCGATCGCCAACGCGCAAACGCCGCTGACCGCCGCGAACACGAGAACCCTCATGGCGTGAGCCTCTCTCGACCGTTCATATAAGGCACTAGCGCCTTTGGCAGCGTGATCGAGCCGTCCGCGTTCTGGTGATTCTCGAGTAGAGGAATCAGGATTCGCGGGCTCGCGATTGCCGTGTTGTTGAGTGTGTATGGGTAGCTCAGTGAGCCGTCTGGCATGCGCACGCGGATGTTCGAGCGGCGCGCTTGGAAGTCGCCGAGCGTGGAGCACGAGTGCGTCTCGTTGTAGGCGCCTTTGCCTTCGTTGCGGCCGGGCATCCAGCTCTCGACCTCGTGTTTGCGCGTCTGACCCAGACCGATTTCGCCCGTACACGCGAGCGCCACGCGATAAGGGATTTCGAGCTTCGCGAGGATGGCCTCCGCATTGGCCAATAGTGAGTAGTGCTCCTTCTCCGCGACGGCCTCGTCCGGCAAACAGAAGACCACCTGCTCTACTTTGGTGAACTGGTGAACGCGATAGAGGCCTTTGGTGTCCTTGCCATACGCGCCGGCCTCGCGCCTGAAGCAATTGGAGATACCCGCATATCGAATCGGTAGTGCGGAGTGATCGATCGTCTCGTCGCAGTGGAGCGACACCAACGGCACCTCGCTCGTGCCCACGAGAAAGAGCTCGTCCGCGGTAATGCCATAAGCCTCCTCGCGTCCGAGCGGGAAGAAGCCGGTCCCCGTCATTGCGCGCTCTTTGACCATCACAGGGGGGATGACCATCGTGAGCCCGCGCTCCACGAGCGTGTCGACTGCCAATCTCGTCACTGCCAACTCGAGCAAAGCGCCAATCCCCATGAGCGCATAAGAGCGACCGCCGGCGTATTTGCGCGGGCCATCCCAATTGACCATTTTATGGAGCGTCATCAGCTCGACGTGGTCCTTGGGCGTGTAATCGAACGTGCGAAGTTCGCCGACTTTGCGGACTTCGACGTTGTCTTCCTCGCCCTTGCCAATGGGGACTTCAGGGCGCGGCACGCTCGGCACGCGGAGCATGAGATCGTCGAAGCGCTTGTTCGCGAGGGTGAGCGTGGGCTCGAGGCGCTCGATGTCGCCTTTGACCGCCTTGCCTTCTTCGATGAGCGTGGGCCGCTCCTCTTTGCTGGCCTTCGGAATCAGCGAGGCTATCTCGTTCTTGCGCGCGCGCTTCTTGTCGAGCTCACCCACGGCGTCGCGGCGCGCTTTGTCGGCGTCCAAGAGCTCGTCGAGGCTCACGTCACAGCGTTTGTTGGTGATCGCTGCGCGCACGATATCGGGGTTGTTACGAATGAAGGCGATGTCCAGCATGGGGCGCGGAAACTAGTCGCTCTTCTGCTCTTCGTAAACGTGCCCGTGCCCGTGCCCGTGCCCGATCATGCTCACTTCCCCGCGTAAGGGCCCCCGCCCCAAAGGCTAGGCGGAAACAAGAACTGCGGCGCACGCGACCAGTCACCCAACAGGATCGTCGTCCCATTGCCGCCGAGCTTGCCGAGAGCCTCGTACGCCGCGAGCTGCACCGCGAGCGGCGTGATGGCGGCTTGCTCCTGCTTCTTGGCTTTGGCGATGAGCATGATGCTGTCCGACTCCGCCTTGGCCTTCGTCTCCAAGGCTTGGGCCTCGCTCTCGGACTGAATCTTGGTGATGGCCGCTTGCTGCGTTGCCATGTCGCGCTCGTGCTCCTTGGCGCGGATCTCTTCGTCGGCCTTCATTTTGGCCTCCTCCGAGTGATGCTCGAGCTCGAGCTTCTTGCGGAGCGCCTCATTCTCCATCGCGGTCTTCTGCCGCAGCGCCTCTTGCTCGCCCGCGAGCTTGGCGCGAATCGCCTGGGTAATCTCTGGCGCATAGTCCACGCCCTCGAGCGTGATGCTCTGGATCTCGATGTGCTTGCCCTTGATGCGTCGGCGAAGGTCCTCCTCCACCTCGTCTTCGATCTTCTCGTTCTTCGCCTGGAGCTCCGCGTACCCGTGCCGCGCGAACACACCGCGGGCGGCGCTGCGGAACTCGGGGCCGACGATCTCGTCGTAGTAGTTCGGGCCGATGTCCGTATCGAGCTCGTAGAGCTCACTCTCGATCGGCTTGTAGATCACCTCGAGGTGCAGCTGCATCGCGAGTCCTTCGGACGACGTCGTCTGGATCTCCTCTTTCCTGGTGGAGTACGTGACGTCGAAGTCGTCGATGCGCGCTCGCATCCCCGTGTGGTGATACCCAGGTCGCAGGATCTCGTGAGAGAGGCCTTGGCCGCGCGGATCGAACAACAGGCCCCGGTGGCCGGGCTCGATCGTCTCTCCATAACAGCCAGTCGCGCCCAACGCGCATATGGCAAGTAACGCGAACTTCCTCATGACATCCACACTCCTTGTTGACTACTTGGCAATCGGCCTGTCGACCATCGCGAGCCAGCTCGCGACGTCTCGGCCCATGTGAGACATGCACCCGTAGAGGACCTCCGCGCCGCGATCCGGGGCGGTGAGCGCCGCGTTTCGGCAGCTCGCTTGAGACTGGGCGATGTACCGGTGATCGGTGCGCGTGCGCAGCGTGAGTCGCACACCGAGGGTCGTGGTGAGGCGCTCGTTCGAGTAGTTGGCGCTCGCCTCGATCAGCTCGACGAGCAGCTGCCAACCCTCGGGATTGCTGCCGTGGTGGTGCTCTGCCCACGGCGCCGCCGCGCTCGAGATCGCGGTGCCGACTGTGGTCTCGAGATCCGCGTACGAGACGTCGGCGCCCTTGACGACGAGTGGGTCTGCGATGCCGGTAGAGCGAGTGACCACCTCGAGCGGTATCGCCTCGCTCGGTGTCATCGTGATAGGCGCCCCAACCGAATGCAGCAGCGAGACGGTGTGAGCCGGCCCACACCCGCACGCGAGGGTGATGGAGACGATCGAGACAAACAGGGGAGCGCGCATCGTGCACGAGCCTTCGCAACTTGCACGCCAAACGCACCAGTGCGGAACGAGCCGCACAATCAGACTCGGAACGAGCGCGTCACTCGATCTCACTGGGTCTGGTTGGCTCGCGTCTCGTGTCGTCGGGAGGGTGTCGTGTCCCGCGACAGCGTGACGCTGAAGGATTACGCTTTGCGCATGCTGAACGCGCCCGCCGGGACTCATCGACTCGACGACTTCGATCAAGCGTGGACCAAGACCGGCTGGGGCGCGCGGTGCCGAGCGGTGAGGACCTCCGCCGAGCGGCTGCACGATCGCTTTGCCGTGGGCCCGCGCGTCATGTCCGTGCGCACGCTGCCGCTCGCGTCGCTCCCCTATCCGACGAAGTACGCGTTTCAAGCGGCGGCCGCGTCGCTCGCTCCGTTCGTGCAGATCACGCACCGGTGTGCGCTCGTGCAGTTCTTCCAGAGGGGCGAGCTGAAGAACCTCCTGTTCAATCCGTCGGACATCCTTGGCGCGCGCTCGACGCCGTTCTTCGCGAAGATCATCGCGCAGCTGGGCGCTCTCGAGCCGCTGTTGGCCAAGCGCTTCCCGACGCTCGAAGCGCACCTAGACGCGCTCGGTGTTCGGCCCGCGGACATCGACTACGTCGCGTTCGATCACTTTCACACACAAGACCTGCGCGCGCTGCTCGGCACGGACGACGGACGCCACACGCCGCGCTTCCCGAACGCGACGCTGCTCGCGCCGAAATCGGAGTGGGACGACTGGGACGATCTTCACCCGATGCAGCGAGCGTGGTTCGTCGCGGACGGTCGGCGCGGCGTACGCATGAGCAAGGTCGCGCTCACCGATGGGGACCTGATGCTCGGCGACGGCCTGATGCTGTTGCGCACGCCTGGGCACACGTCTGGGAATCAAACGCTATTTCTCAATACCGATGATGGCATATGGGGGATTAGCGAGAACGGCACCTGCGCGGACAACTGGTCTCCCTTGGAGAGCAAGATCCGCGGCGTCGCGCGCGTCGCGCGGCATCAAGACCTCGAGGTCGTCCTCAACGCGAACACGCCAGAATCAGGCGTAGAGCAGTACACCTCGATGATCCTCGAGAAGACCATCGTCTCCCGCGTGAAGGCGGCGCCGGCGTTCGTGCAGATGTTCCCCTCGAGCGAAGTCACTCCGAGCGTCACGATGCCGATCAAGCCGACATGGATGCACAAAGAGATCTCGCTGGGCAGAATCGCCAAGTCGATCGCGAGAAGCAGCGCGGCTTAGCAACGCGCTCGACGACCGAAACCGGCGTTCGGCACAGCTTGGCAACTCCGAAGACCTATTCCTGTCGCAAATGTGGAGGGCACGCGCTTTGCGTATTGGAGGGCATGCAAAGACGTCTCGTAGGGAGGAAGCTGCTGGTGGCATCAGTGGGCGCCGCGACCGTGTCGTATGTGCTCGCTTCGTGCGGCGGTGAGGTGACTCCGGACAGCTCGGCCAACGGCGGTCCCGACGGCAATCGCTTCGACTTACAACAACCCAAATTCGGAGACGGCGGCAACGTGGACGCGCTCCAGCCCGTGTACGGGGATGGCAACATGTTCGACGTGAACGTGGTCGACGCGGCGGAAGCTTCTTCTGATGCAAACCCCGAGGGCGGTTGATCTCGTGACCGAGGTCTTCGAACTCGAAATGCTCGGCGACGTCTTCGAGCGCCGCTACCGCAAGATGCGACCGGAGGTGGCGAAGATGCCTTGGGGCACTGTCGACCTCTCGTCGGTGACCAAGCCTGCGCGCTTGGTCGCGCGAGCGACGTGGACTCGCGCGGCTTACCAAGAGTACAGAACCGCGGTCGCTTGCTGCGCGGCGCTACGTGCGATGCTCGAGGCGCGAGCCCCGCTCGATCTGATCGCGCTGGCGACACGCTTTCCGTTGGACGAGATGGTTCACACCGAGCTGTGCTCTCGCATGGCGATGGAGTGCGGCGGCGGAACCGAGGTGCGCTTCGATCCCGACCACGTCATCAACGAGCCCGACTCGAACGCGCCGCCGTTGCTTCGGGCGAGCAAGCTCGTGGTGCGGACGTTCTGCGTCGGCGAGGCGCCGTCCGTCCCTCTCTTGCGTGGTGCGTGGCGCGCGTCGAAGCATCCGCTCGCTCGTGCGGTCTTGGCTCGCATCGTCAAGGACGAAGCGGCGCATGGTGTGTTCGGTTACGTGTTCCTCGATTGGGCGCTGCCCAATTTGGATAGCCAAGGCATGGCCCAGATCGGTCGCGCAGCGGACGAGTCGATCGCCGGGATCCGGCGAGAATGGGCCGAGATCGCGCGACGACCGAGCCCGCCAGCGTTCGACGCCGACGCCCTCGGTTGGATGCGAACAGACGACTACCTTGCGCTCGCCGAGCGGTCGTTGACGACGAAAGTGTTGCAGCCGCTGCGAGCCCGCGGCGTCCCGATCGGTGCCGAGGGCTGACCTGGGACGAGACTGCTCTGGAAATCGGGTCGCATTCCCGGCAAGGTGCCGTCTGTCATGGCCCAAGCCCTCTTGTTCGAGATTGGCGTCGAAGAGCTCCCGTCGTCCTTCGTGGACGCCGCGCTCGTCGCGCTGCCTGATTTGCTGCGGAAGAAGCTCTCCGATCTGCGCGTCGCGCATGGTGCCGTGAGATCGCTGGGCACTCCGCGCAGGCTCGCGGTGTTGGTGGAGGACGTGGCGGAAGCGCAGTCGGACGTCGACGAAGAGGTCGTGGGCCCGCCCGAGACGGCCGCGTTCAAGGACGGCAAGCCGACCAAGGCTGCCGAGGCGTTCGCGCAAAAGCTGGGCGTCGCACTCGACGCGATCTCCGTGAAGGAGCTCACCGCGGCGCAGGCGAAGAAGCCGGGCCGATACGTCGTCGGGCGTCGAGTCGAGAAGGGTAAGCCGTCCATCGAACTGCTCGGAGTCGCACTCCGTGAGATCGCCGCGGCGATCCCATTTCGCAAGTCGATGCGTTGGGGCGCCGGAGACGTTGCGTTCGGGCGGCCCGTGCAGTGGCTCGTCGCGCTGTTCGGTGATCGCGTGATCGACCTTGTTTTTGCCGGGATCACGAGCGGCCGAACGTCGCGGGGTCATCGCTTCCTCTCGCCGGGATCGATCGAGCTCGCACGCGCAGGCGAGTACGAAGCTCGCATGCGCGAGGCGCACGTCATCGTGGACCGCGCCGCTCGCGAGGCGATGATGATGGAGCGCGTCACTGCGGCAGCGACCAAGATGGGCGGCAAGGCGGACCTCGACGCTGCGCTCATCCGCGACAACGCTTCGCTCGTGGAGGAGCCGCACGTCGTCGTCGGCTCGTTCGATCCGAAGTACCTCGAGCTCCCCGCGGCGGTCATTCGCGCAGCCGCACGCGGCCACCAGAAATACTTCGTCGTGCAGAAGGGAGAGTCCGCGGACGAGCTCTTGCCCGGCTATCTCGCAGTCGCGAACACGGCGCATAACCCAAAGAACGTGGCGCTCGGCAACGACCGCGTGATGAGCGCTCGTATGGCCGACGCGAAGTTCTTCTTCGACGAAGACAAGAAGCAGAAGCAAGAGACGCGCATCGACAAGCTGAGCGGCATCGTGTTTCACAACCGTCTCGGCACCGTGCGCGAGAAGGTCGATCGCGTGCGTAGGCTCGTCTCGTATTTGTCTACGATGCTCGGGCTCGACGCGCAGACCACCCAGCACGCGCTGCGCGCGACAGAGCTCGCGAAGAACGACCTCGTCTCGTTGATGGTCGGCGAGTTCCCGGAGCTGCAAGGGATCATGGGGCGCGTGTACGCCAAGCACGCGGGTGAGCCCGAGGAGACGTGCGACGCCGTGCGCGATCACTACGCGCCGATCGGCGCTGACGGCCCTATCGCGCCCGGTGACGTGTCTCGCGTCGTCGCGCTCGCGGATCGCCTCGATACGCTCGTCGGCTGCTTCGCTGTCGGCTTGCAGCCAACGGGCACGGCAGATCCCTACGCGCTCCGTCGCGCAACCATCGGAGTCTTGCGAACGCTGCTGGAGAGCCAGGACGCGCGATACGCGTCGCTCGATGTGCTTGCATGTTGCACGCATGCCTACGCAGGATTCTCGGAAAAAAAGCTCGACCTCTCGGAGCCCGAGACCATGGCGAAGCTCGGTGAGTTCATGAACGAGCGCCTGCGCGGACTGCTCGAGACCAAGTCGGGTCGCGCCGCGGCCGACGCGGTGCTCGCGGGTCATGCGTTCGTGAACGGCAAGAGCGCGATGGCGATCCTGCACCCCGTGTACGCCCAGGCGAAGGCGAAGGCGCTCGGCGACATCATCGTGGACAAGGCCCCTTGGCTCGAGAAGGCGCGCACGGTCGCCAAGCGCCTCTCCGGTATCAGCAAGGAAGCCAAGCCCGAGCTCGTCGGCAAATCCGATCTAAGCAAGCTGACGGATCAGGCGATCGTCGATCTCGTGCGCGAGCTCGACGACAAGACCAAGTCGCTCGTGGACGAGGCGAGCGTGCGCACCGCGCTGCATGCGATGGGCACGCTCGCCGAGCAGGGGGAAAAGATCTTCGTCGAGACGCGGGTCAACGATCCGGCGGACAGCTCGACGCCCAAGCGCCTCGCGCTCTTGTCGTACGGCGCGCACTGCATGTTGCGCATCGCGGACTTCTCGAGGCTCGCGTGACTCTCGCGCGCGGACAGGGCGCGAGCCCCGGACAGGCGAGCGGACCCCTCGCAACGAGCCCCGAGTCGGCAGTCGCGTTCGCGCAGAAGGGCACTGCTGCGATCCTCGTTCGCATCGAGGCGAGCGCCGAGGACATGGAAGGAATTCGCGCGTGCGCCGCCCTTGTCACGACGCGTGGCGGTCTCACGGGAGATGGAGCCATCGCCGCGCGTGCGCTCGGAAAGCCATGTATCGCAGGGGTTCCGTCGATGTATGTAGAATACAGTAGACGTGAGGTCGTCGTGAGGGCGGATTCGGGCGAGGTGATCCTGCGCGAGGGCGACCCGCTCGAGGTCGACGCGAACGCCGGAATCATCAGAAGGTGAGCTTCACCGCGTCGAGCAACCACGCGAGCACCCTCACGAGCGGGAACGCCAACACGAGGCCGAGCGCTACCTTCCACATCTGCTCGCGCGCGCGTTCGTTCACCAGGCGGAACTCCTCGAGCGCGGCATCGATCTGCATGAAGTGCCGGAACTCCTTGTCGCGCACGAGTGTGACCCACGCCTCTGGGAGCGCGACCAGGTTGTCTGATGCGCAGTAGGGACACGGCACGCCGAGCGCGCCCGGCGGAACGTCGAGTCTCGCGCCGCACGTTCGACAGAGGCTCGGCCCCCAGCTCGCTCCGGCATCTTCGCCGCCAAGCTCGCGTGGATGCTGGCGCGCACCTCCGCCAACGCGCGCTCTCTGCCGAAGCGCAGCGCCGGGATGCCGATCACCGCCAAGACCAAGACCATAGCGAAGGCGAGCACGGGAAACGGTGGGAGGGGTCCAGAGATCGGATTGCGCGAGAGCCATGCGACGCCGCGGATGATCGCGGCGGCCGGAAGTCCGAGCACGTAGGCCGCGGCCATGCAGAGCGCGACGCCGATGAGCGGGTTGCTTAGCGTCAACCAGATCAAAATCGCGCTGACCCCGCCACCGATGCCGACGGACCTTTCGGCGCTGACGGCCGACGGTTCGCGCGAACCAGCTCGGGGGCTTGCCGAGCGTTCCGTAGAGCTGTTGGGCGAGCCGTCGATCGTCGGCAAAGCCCTGCGCCGCGCGTTGGAGCGCGCCGTACTCCGCGGGTATCGGCGTCTCCGCTTTGCAGTACGGGCAGCGCGCGGACTTGCCTTGGCCGAGCGCGAGGATCGCCCCGCACGAAGAGCAGGGGAACGGACGGAGCGGAGTGTCGTGGTTCACTTGCGCCTCGGTTGCACGAACGAACCTCTGACGCGATCAGTTTCGGCGGACTTCATCGGACTGACAGTTTATCCGGTCCCGTGCGATGCTCGGTTGCATGCGCACATTCGCTCTTCCCACGCTCGGTCTCGCGCTCGTCGTCTGTCTAGTCGGCGGGGGTTGCAGCAAGCCCTTCGGTCCTGGGTTCGAAGGCGAGATCACGATGCACACACAACGCGTCGGCGAGACGGGCTCTGACATGCGGGTCAAATCGAAGGGCGACAAGTTCCGCTTCGACGTGCCGTCCCCCACGGGCACCTCGACGGCCATCCTCGATCCGGCTGCGAACAAGATGACGATGCTCCTCGACGCGCAGAAGTCGTACATGGATCTCGACTTCAGCAAGCCGAGCGCGCAGCCGAGCACCAACCCGGACACGAGCACGGCGAAGGCCACCGGCAAACACGAGACGGTCGCGGGAATGGACTGCGAGGACTGGACCGCGACCGACGCGAGCGGCAAGCACACCGACGTCTGCCTCGCCGCCGGACCGTCGTTCGATCTCGGCGCGCTCTCGGGCAAACCGAGCGGCGCTGGACAGAAGCAGATGTTCCCGCTCAAGAGCGTCGACTACGACGCCAAAGGCACAGAGCTCTCGCGGATGGAAGTGACCAAGATCGAGAAGAAGAAGCTCGACGACAGCCTCTTCGTCATCCCCGCCGACTACAAGAAGATGGAACTCCCCTCGATGCTCAAGCACTGAGAAGAGCTCAGGCCGGGGCGCGTTTCTCGATACCGTACTTGCGCAAGTAAGCGCGCACGTGGTGGCGCTCCATGCCGCTCTGGCGCGCCATCTCGCTCACGTTGCCTTTGCTACGCTGGGCCAGATCCGTGAAGTAGGCGCGCTCGAAGGCGGAGACCGCGCCTCGCTTGGCCTCCGAGAAGCTCGAGCCCGCGTCGGGCTCACCCCTCGCGCCTCCGCCGGGCATCGAGTCGCGCGCGAGCGTGAGGACGTCGTCGATGGCGTCCGGCGTCTCGGCCAAGGTAGCGGCGACGCTCGCGACGTTCACGAGCTCGCGCACGTTGCCCGGCCAGTCGTGCGCGGCCATTCGCTGCAGGATCCAAGCGAGCACCGCGCCCGCGTACGGCTTGCGATCGACGCGCGTGCAGATCTCCTCCACGAGCAGCGGTAGATCGCTCAGGCGTTCGCGCAGCGGCGGCAGCTCCACGCGAACCTGCGCGATGCGGAAGAACAGATCACTTCGGAATCGACCCGCGTTCATCTCCGCGCCGAGATCCCGTCGCGTGGCCGCGAGCACGCGCACGTCGATCGGCTCGAAGGTCGAGCTGCCCACGCGCTTGACCTGCTTCTCGCTCAGCGCGCGCAGCAGCTTCGGCTGAAGATCGATCGGGAGCTCGCCGAGCTCGTCCAAGAAGAGAGTGCCGCCGTTCGCCTCCTCGAGCGCGCCCTTGCGTCGCTCGTTCGCCCCAGTGAAAGAGCCCTTCTCGTGGCCGAAAAGCAGGCTCTCCGCGAGCGTCTCGGGGATCGACCCGCAGTCGACGACGACGAACGGCTTGCCCTTGCGGGGGCTCGCCTCGTGGAGCGCCTTGGCGACGCCCTCTTTGCCAGTGCCAGTCTCGCCGACGATGAGCACGCTGATCGGCGTGGGCGCGACGCGCTCGAGTATCGAAAATACGCGGCGCATCTTCGGCGACGCGCCGACGAGGCCGCCGAAGCGATCGGTGAAGCCCACGTCCACGCGCTTCTTCGTCGCGGGCTCTATGTGCAATCGCGTCGTGCCGACCGTGATGTCCGTTGGTTGAGTGATCACGCACTCGTTCACGCGGAGCACGCCGATGAACGTGCCGTTCGTCGATCCGAGATCGCGCAGGAGCACGCCCTCGCTCATCGCGCGAAGTTCGCAGTGCATCGCGCTGACCTCGGGATCGCTGACGGGTACGCTCGCGTTCGGATCTCGCCCGACGGCGATCGGGTCGACGTCGATCGTGTACGACGTGCCGTCGGCAGTTGTGAGCGCGCCGCCCTGCACGAACCAATGGAGCGTGCGAGTCCGCGTGGGGTCTGCGGGCTTGGACGGCGGATCCTTGGGGTCCATGAGGCGCACCCTACACGGCTCACGCGGCGTTGAACAAACGCTTACGAAGCGGTATCAACCTTCCCACATTCATGGCAGCCATCAAAAATCTCCTCCCGCCATGCGGGCTGTACCGCACGACCAAGCCGCTCCCCGAGCATGAGGCTGAGGTGCCCGCGGGCATCCTCATCTACTTTCACAACCACTCGGACAGCGGGCTGCCCGTCGCGGTGGCGCCCGAGCACAACATCATGAACCGGTGGCACTTCCACGGTGCCGGCATTCCGTTCCGCGGTCTCACGTGGGCGGACAGCCTCGTGAAACTCCCGGCAGAAGGCTTTTATAGCCTCCGCAAGGAGATCGAGTTCGAGGGCGGGAGCTGGCCAAAGAACACGCTCGTGCAGCTCGGCTACACGAAGTCCGGCGACCCCATCCTCTTCATCGCGCAGATCCGCGGCGCCCTCGAGGAGAACGACCTCTTCTTCGGAGACCGCGGCGTCGGCCTCGCCCGCGAGCGCCTCGCCATCCTAGAGCCCCTCAACGTCTTCAACGAGCCCACCCAAGAAGGCGGCCACACAACAGGGACTCATTAGTTTCCCGCTACCCGCGGGGGGGGAAGGGTGCGCATTACGCCCCGCGCAGCAGGAAGAACAAGATCAGTGCTCGTCGTCCTCGTCGTCGAGAGGAGCAGGAGGCGGTGGTACCAGCGAGTCATTCGACATCATCGGAATCGACTGTGACTCGGTCACCTTGAACAAGAACTCCATGCCGACGATGAAGCCGTCCGGCTCTTCTTGGAGCCACACGACGCGTGCTTGGCGGTTGAGCGAGGAGGCCTCTTCGATGCCGATGGTGACCTCGTACTCTTCGCCTAGCTCCACGCGCTCTTCGAGGATCACGCGCACGCCGCCGCGGCTCACGTTGAGCGCCCAGCCCTCGCGGGTCTTCAGATTGGTGCCGAGGAGGTGCACCCGCTCGGTAAGCTCACGACGCGGGCCGCCGCGACGCATCCCGTACGCACGCCGGAGTCCAT
>ENA-OFCD01000180-OFCD01000180.1-metagenomes-genome-assembly--contig:-NODE-180-length-41022-cov-35.633241_pt1 | contig 41022 bp, 28 predicted proteins | sample MGYA00153392_OFCD01 | MGnify analysis MGYA00153392 | reverse complement strand
AAGCCTTGGGCAACTTAGAAAATGCTTCTGAAGCTGTCATCAGTGCCTTGCTGCTACGTCTCGAAGATGGGGATCAGAATGTGCGTATCTCGGCAGCACAAGCCTTGGGCAACTTAGAAAATGCTTCTGAAGCTGTCATCAGTGCCTTGCTGCTACGTCTCGAAGATGGGGATCAGAATGTGCGTATCTCGGCAGCACAAGCCTTGAGTCGGTTGGGAAATGGTTCAGAATCAGTCATCAGCGCCCTGCTGCTACGTCTCGAAGATGGCGATAACACAGTGCGTGGCTCGGCAGCACAGGCCTTGAGTCGGTTAGAAAATGCTTCTGAAGCTGTCATCAGTGCCTTGCTACTACGTCTCGAAGATGGGGATGATTCAGTGCGTGGCTCGGCAGCAAAAGCCTTGGGTAACTTGGGAAATGCTTCAGAATCTGTCATCAGTGCCCTGCTGTTACGTCTCGAAGATGAGGATAACTCAGTGCGTTACTCGGCAGCATTTGCCTTGGGCAGGTTGGGAAATGCTTCAGAAACTCTCATCAATGCTCTGCTACTAAGTCTGGAAGATGAGGATAACTCAGTGCGTTACTCGGCAGCATCAGCCTTGGGTAACTTGGGAAATGCTTCAGAATCTGTCATCAGTGCCCTGCTGTTATGTCTCGAAGATAGGGATGACTTTGTTGTGCATTACTCGGCAGCAGCAGAAGCCTTGGGTAAGTTGGGTCTGAAATCTAGTGACGTTTTGCCTGCTGTGGCGCAATGGATCGATCGCCACCAAGATACAGCATATGTCGGTTCAGGTATTGATGTGTTGTGCGATTTGGTGGCGAGTCAGGGAAATTGATCCAAAATTCCAAATCGCCCGATCGCCCCCAAAGACGCCTTCGACTGCTTAGCAGAGCCAATGGTTGCTACAATCGGGGAAGGTAAACGCTGTGGCTAACACTACAGCCCGTAACCCCGAAAGCTAATAGCTAAATTATTAAAAATCTGCCTCTCCTGCCATGTTTAAAAATCTACTCGGCGACCCCAACGCGCGCAAACTGAGAAAATTTCAGCCTTGGGTAGCTGATATCACTATTTTGGAAGAAGAAATCCGCGCCCTCTCAGACGACGGGCTCAAAGCTAAAACGGCGGAGTTTCAAGAACGTCTGGCAAAAGCTAAATCTCTCAATGAAGAGAAAGAGATTCTAGACGAAATCTTGCCAGAAGCTTTTGCAGTCGTGCGCGAAGCGGGACAGCGGGTTTTGGGAATGCGCCACTTTGATGTCCAACTCCTCGGCGGCATCATTCTGCACAAAGGCCAAATTGCTGAAATGAAAACGGGTGAGGGCAAAACTCTCGTAGCTACACTGCCGGCTTACCTCAACGCCCTCAATGGTAAAGGTGTACACATTATCACCGTCAACGATTATCTCGCCAGACGGGATGCGGAATGGATGGGACAGGTGCACCGCTTCCTGGGATTGACTGTGGGACTGATTCAGCAGGGCATGGATCAGGTGGAACGAAAGAAAAATTATAACTGTGATATTACCTACGCCACGAACAGCGAAGTCGGCTTCGACTATTTGCGCGACAACATGGCTACTGTCATGGAAGATGTGGTGCAGCGTCCTTTCAATTTCTGCGTGATTGACGAAGTTGACTCGGTGCTGATTGATGAAGCGCGGACGCCTCTGATTATTTCCGGCCAAGTCGAACGCCCCAGCGAAAAGTACATCCGGGCCGCTGAAGTTGCGGCTTCCCTGATCAAGGAAAATGAAGAACATTATGAGGTTGACGAAAAGGCGCGGAATGTGCTGTTGACCGATGAAGGGTTTGGTGAAGCTGAGAATTTGTTGGGCGTTACCGATTTGTATGACCCGGCTGACCCTTGGGCGCATTACATTTTTAATGCGATTAAGGCGAAGGAATTGTTTATTAAGGATATTAACTACATCGTCAATCTCGATCGCGAAGTGGTGATTGTAGATGAGTTTACCGGGCGGGTGATGCCGGGACGGCGCTGGAGCGACGGTTTGCACCAGGCGATCGAAGCGAAGGAACACGCGGAAATTCAGCCGGAAACTCAGACGCTGGCGACGATTACTTATCAGAATTTCTTTTTGCTCTATCCGAAGCTGTCGGGAATGACTGGGACGGCGAAGACTGAGGAGACTGAGTTTCAGAAGATTTACAATCTGGAAGTGACGCTGATTCCCACTAACCGGATTACGAGCCGCACTGACCTTTCGGATATGGTTTACAAGGCAGAGGCTGGCAAGTGGAAGGCGATCGCCCAAGACTGTGCAGATATGCACGAAATCGGTCGGCCGGTACTGGTGGGCACTACCAGCGTCGAAAAATCGGAGTTGCTCTCGCGACTGCTACAGGAACTAAAAATTCCCCACAACTTGCTGAATGCTAAACCGGAAAATGTGGAACGGGAATCGGAAATTATCGCTCAAGCCGGACGCAAAGGTGCTGTGACGATCGCCACGAACATGGCCGGACGCGGTACAGATATTATTCTGGGCGGTAATTCTGAGTACATGGGCCGCCTGAAGTTGCGCGAGTATCTGATGCCGCGGATCGTGCGGCCCGAGGATGAGGACGGGTTTACTCTGGTGCAAGCGCCCGGTATTGGCGGCCGCCCCGCAGCTCAAGGTTTTGGTCAAACTGCCAAAAAAGTCAAGTCTTGGAAAGCTTCGGCGCAGATTTTCCCGACGCAGCTATCGAAAACTGCCGAGCAAATGCTCAAGGCGTCGGTGGAATTGGCGGTGAAGGAGTACGGGGAGCGATCGCTCTCGGAATTGCAAGCCGATGATGTAGTGGCTGTAGCCTCGGAAAAAGCGCCCACAAAAGACGTGGTAATTCAAAAATTGCGCGAAGCTTACAATCTAACTCGCAGCGAATACGATGCTTTTACCAGCACCGAACACGATGAAGTTGTACAGTTGGGAGGCTTGCACGTCATCGGTACGGAACGCCACGAATCGCGCCGGATTGACAATCAGTTGCGCGGCCGCGCTGGACGCCAAGGAGACCCCGGTTCTACGCGGTTTTTCTTGAGTTTGGAAGATAATTTGCTCAGGATTTTTGGGGGCGAACGGGTTGCTGGTTTGATGAAGGCTTTCGGGGTTGAGGAGGATATGCCGATCGAATCTGGAATGCTGACTCGTTCCCTCGAAGGCGCTCAGAAAAAAGTCGAAACCTACTATTACGACATCCGCAAACAGGTGTTTGAATACGACGAAGTGATGAACAATCAGCGTCGAGCCATCTATGCCGAACGTCGCCGAGTCTTGGAAGGTTTGGACTCCAAGGAACAGGTAATTAAGTATGCCGAACAGACAATGGACGACATTGTGGGAGCATACATCAATCCCGATTTACCTTCGGAAGAATGGGAACTCGACAAACTTGTCAGCAAGGTGAAGGAATTTGTTTATCTGCTGGCTGATATGACACCGGATCAGCTAGAAGATTTGTCCGTTGAGGAAATTAAAACATTCCTGCACGAACAAGTCCGCAACGCTTACGACATGAAGGAAGCGGAAGTTAATGCAATCCGAGCCGAATTGATGCGTGATGCGGAACGGTTCTTTATTTTGCAGCAAATTGATACTTTGTGGCGGGAACACTTGCAGCAAATGGATGCTTTGCGCGAGTCTGTCGGGTTGCGCGGTTATGGACAAAAAGACCCGTTAATCGAGTACAAAACTGAAGGTTATGAGCTGTTTTTGGACATGATGACGGATATTCGCCGGAATGTGGTTTATTCGCTGTTCCAATTCCAGCCGCAGCCGGCCATGCAAGTCTCGCCAGAGATGGTTTGAAGATAGTTAACTGTTGCTCGTCCCCAGGCAGAGCCTGGGAACGCAGATCCGGAGGCTCTGCCTCCTCTTTTTATCCCCCAAACGAGGCAGAGCCTCTGGATATCGGTTCCCAGGCAGAGCCTAGGAACCAGCACCGGAATAATATAGAGGACACGGCAGTGCCGTTTCCCTACCGCGATTAATTGTAGGGACACGGCACTGCCGTCTCCTGATTTCTGGTAATATTAATTTCGATTCAACCGGAATTGATATTGCAGATTTGATATTAAGCCCAATCTTCTTGGTCGCTTTTTTGTTTCCTGTAAACTTCACCTTTGGCGTGAATTTTACGGGTTTGTTCGTAAAGAGTTTCTTCGGTATGATTCCATTGTTGCAGGACTTTTTTTAAGTCTGCTTGGATATCTCTAGCTCCGGGAAAGCCTCGGTACCGAATTATTAATCTTGCTAATTCTGATAAATTGTGGTCGGTTGTTTCTCCTGCTAATAAAGTATTGACTGTAGTGCGATCGCGCCGATATTGCGGATGCTGCTGGTCTTGAGTTTTTTCTACTGAATCCATATTTTTTTGTGGTAAAACGGTTTGTAGTAAGGACTTTAGTCCGCAAAATGCTGCGGACTAAAGTCCTCACTACGAACCTATATTATTAGGGTGAGTTGAGCGGACATGATATAATTTTACAAAAAAAGTGTTGTTGTTTTTCACTCAACCTCTAAGCGCAGGTGCGTCGCTGTGAGAATTTTGAGCTTTGTTTAGGGATTTATCGCAGGCGACACACCCTACAACTACTTGGCTAATTGTGGCTCTAAGTTTAAAGCTTTTTTTTGATAAAATAAACCTTCATTGATTCGGCCTTGTTGTTCCAAAACTTTGCCTAAATTCCAATAAGCGGCGGCTAAATCTGGTTGAATAGCAATCGCTTTTTGGTAGTAAGTTATGGCATTATCTAGCAGTCCTTGTTTGTAAAACATACTGCCTAAATTAACATAGGCTTCGACAAAGTTAGGATTAAATTCGATCGCCTTTGAGTAGGCGCGTATTGCCGCGTCTGTTTTACCTTGGGCTTGCAGGATATTGCCTAGGGTTTTGTAGGCGCAGGCAAAATCTGGTTGGTGGCGAAGTGTTTGGTAGCACTGGGCGATCGCCTCTATATATTTCTGTTGAGCATAATAAACTTCGGCAAGCTTGTTAAGTGCGATCGCCTCCTCAAATTTACCAGGTTGTTGCTGTCGATCGCCCGTTTCTAAATGCTGCGAGGCTAACTCGGAATTTATCGTCATATACAAGAAGGAATTTCAGCAACGGATTGTGGCATACCAATTCCGGTAGCATCGGAATTAATATTACCCGAAATCAGGACACGGCAGTACCGTGTCCCTACAATTAATCGGGGTAGGGAGACGGCACTGCCGTCTCCTCTATATCATTCCGGTAGGGACACGGCACTGCCGTCTCCTCTATCTCTTAGCGTCAGACAATCAAGGAGACAAACGCCACACCTTAACTGTGTCGTCAAAACTGCCGCTGATCAGAGTTTTGTCTTGAGGATTAAAAGCCAATTCCACCCAAGTCGAATGACCCTTCAGCGTACCCTCTATTTCACCAGTATTCGTCTGCCACAGCTTGATAGTTCCGCTCAAGTCCGCGCTGGCCAACCTTGCCCCATCGGGACTGAAAGCCAAGGACTTAACCTTATCGGAATGACCCGTCAGAGTCCGCAACAGAGAACCGCTGGGCTGCCCAGATTCATTGTTAGGGTTGATTTGTCCAATGACATTAGGAGACTCAATTTCATTGGCAGAATCTGGAAAAGTCCCCAACAGAGAAGCCTTGGACTCTGGGAACTCAGTATTAGTCTTGATATTATTGCTGATATCCCAAAGCTTCACCGTCTTGTCCCAACTGCCGCTGGCGAGAGTTTGACCGTCCGGGCTGATAGCCAGAGTCCAAACCGCCTCAGAATGACCTATGAGAGTCTGTTTCAATTGCCCAGTCTGGCAGTTCCAAAGTTTGACAGTACCGTCACTATTTCCAGTAGCCAGAGTTTCTTTGTCGGGACTAAACGCCACTGACTGTACTTCGTCAGAAAGCCCTTTAAACGTTTCTAACTCAACTCCGCCTTCGACTTGCCACAACTTCAAAGTTTTGTCTTTACCGACACTCGCCAGGGATTGGCCGTCGGGACTGAAAACCACCGAAAACACGCCGTCTTGGTGTCCGTCCAAAGTCCGAATTAACTTGCCAGAATACAGATTCCACAATTTAATCGTACCGTCAGCGCCGCCACTGGCGATCGTCCTGCCGTCGCGACTGACAGCCACCGACCACACGGGCCCTAAATGTCCGCCTAGAACCTTGAGTATCTTGCCGTGACGCTTGTGCAGCAGGTGAATTGTCCCGTCATTATTCCCGCTGACTATGACGCGGCCGTTGGGGGTGACTGCTACGGCCCAAACCGGGTTCTTGTCTTGATCCGCCAGAGTCCGCACTGCGGGCCCAGACTGCGATGCCTCAGCGCTGAAATTCTGCATAGGCGGCGGATCGAACCGAATTTCGGGAATGCTGGAAACAGGCTCACCAGAACTGAAAGCCTGCGGTGCTGGAGATGGCAAGCCAGAACCCAGCACTGCCGACAGCAGGGCAACCGCCGCTCCTCCCCAAAGGGCTAAAGTCCACTGGGGTTTGCTGACGATCGCCTCGATCGGTGTCGGGCCATATTTCATGTCTTTGAGAATTGCTTCGATCGATCGATAGCGTTTTGATGGTTCTCGCTCTACCATTTGATCCAGGATGCGGCTGAGCCGCGCCGAAACTGGTACTTTCAAATAATGCCTCCAGGCCCAACTTTCGGCTTGGATATCAAACAAATCAAAGGGCGACATTCCTGTTAGCAAGTGAATGCAGGTAACACCCAAACTGTAGATGTCGCTGCTCTTAATCGCTTGGCCTTTAATTTGTTCCGGGGCCGCGTATTCGGCAGAACCCGTCACTGTTTCTGTTTTGTGCGGCCCGCTGTTGGCAGGAATTGCCGCGCCGAAATCGACTAAAACCAGCCCAGATTGCTCGTCCCAAGAATGCAGATGCTCTTGAGCGATCGAAGCTGCGGAAGTTTGGGGAGTTTTCCGGTGAATAATGCTGGACGGTTTGATATCTTGATGAATTAGTTGATTGTCGTGAACAAGTTGCAAGACAGGTAATAATTCGCTCAGCAGATACCAAATTTGAATTTCTTTTAGAACACCTTTTTCTGAAAGCCGATCGGCCAAATTGCGACCTTCGATATATTCCTGAACTAAATACTGGCAGCCTTCGACTTCAAAAGATGCCAGCAGTTTTGGTATTTGCGGATGTTTTCCCAACTCGTCGAGGACTGAGACGGAGCCGCGAAATGTCCGGTTTAGCTGTGTGCTACCGTCGGTGACTGCTGTGGTCTGGCAGAATTGTTGAATGACACAGCGGGGCGCTGAAGGTTGGTCTTCATCGACTGCTAAAAAGGTGCGGCAAGTGAGACTTTGACCAAGGGTGTGAAAGACTCGGTAGCGTCCTTTGAGCAGCAAATTCGACTCGCAATTTTTGCAGACTGTCGCGCGATCAAGATTTTGGGGATTCTGACAATGGGAATTGATGCAGTAACTCATCTGTTTTTCCGCTGGAGACCCCCGTCAGACTTACAAAGTTGGTAGGGGAGGAAAGCGGGGCGGTGCGTGCCGCTTCCTGTGGACAAATTAAATAATTAGAATCTTTGCTTTATGATAATTGTTTCCCAGATTTTCGCCACAATTCCTGCGGTCGATCGCACATAAATTATTGCTGACTTTCCTGCGAGCGAGGTTTAATAGGTCGATCGGCCCGATTCGCTGTTACCGAATTAAGCTATACTGTTATTGCCGATGCTTTTGGCGATCAAAGTCAAGTAAAGCAATCGCCAAGCATTGCCTAAAATCCACGTTCCTCTGTTCTACCCTGGTCAATCTAAAATCTCAAATCTAGCAACAGAAAGATAGAAAATTAGGCAAAATCGCCAAACTAACTACTAATATCGTTTCCGGTAGCATCGAAATTATAAATTCGAGTCACGTTACCAAATATAAGCGCAATTTTAGGTTTTTAGACTCCCAGTCAACAGTCAACAGTCATTCTTTTAACTATTACTTATGCCGTTAATTCGCGTTCCCAAATCTTGGGAAATTCTCGACCCACAAATTACCTCAGAAGCAGCCTTTGTCAACCGTCGCCGCTTCATGACAAATTTAATTGGCGCTGGCGTGACTGCTTCGCTGCTCCCGCTGACCGGCTGCAAAAGCAATACTAGCTCAAAAACTGCTTTGGATCAATCAACCGAAGCATATTCGGGATTGACCCGGAATCCTGACTTTGCCAAAGTCGATCGGGCAATTACCGACGAAGCCTTATCTACAAAATATAACAATTTTTACGAATACGGCGGTACAAAATCTATTTGGCAAGCCGCTCAAGCTTTACCAACAGAAAACTGGAAAGTAGAAGTAGGCGGTTTAGTAAAAAATCCCCGCACTTATGATATTGATGACCTCTACAAAAAATTTCCCATCGAAGAACGAGTTTATCGATTTCGTTGCGTAGAAGCCTGGGCGATGGTCGTTCCTTGGGTGGGATTTCCCATGAAATTACTGATGGCTGATGTTGAACCAAAATCGAACGCTAAATTCGTTCGCTTTACCTCATTTTATGACTCCAAGATAACTCCTGGCCCCGGTTTGATGTCGCAATTTTACCCTTGGCCTTATACCGAAGGTATGCGGATCGAGGAAATGGCCAATGATTTAGCATTTTTTGCTACAGGTTTGTACGGCCGCAAGCTACCAAAACAAAATGGTGCGCCCCTGCGCCAAGTGATTCCTTGGAAATACGGTTTTAAGGGCGCAAAGTCGATCGTCAAAATTGAATTTGTCGAAAAACAACCCGCTACTTTTTGGAATACACTCGGCGCCAACGAATACGCTTTTGAAGCAAACGTCGAACCCGACAAACCGCACCCCCGATGGTCGCAAGCCAACGAACGGGTAGTCGGCCCGGGTAACAGTTGGTCGTGGGAAACTCGCCCGACTTTGCCCTATAACGGTTATGGGGAATATGTAGCTAGTTTGTACAGTTGATTGACGGAAAATCCCTCGTTTCCCTCGTTTCTAGGCTCTGCCTAGGAACGCAGCTCTGGAGGCTCTGCCTCCCTATTCCCGCGAGGCAGAGCCTCGGCTTCAGGCATTCCCAGGCAGAGCCTGGGAACGAGAAAAAACGGAAAAAACCTCCTATTATCCTCTATAATAAAAATTGATGAAGCTACCAAGGAATTGTTAAATGGTAACAACAACATCAACTCCCGTCGAGCAGCAAACTACCCCAGAAAACCGAGTTGTTTTAAAAGGTGTCAGTTGGTCAACTTTTAAGGCATTGCTGGCAGATGTTGGGGACGATAGAACTTGGAGAATTGCTTACGATAGAGGAGTATTGGAAATCAGGATGCCACTGGAAGAACACGAAGAACCCAAACGACTGATAGAAAGCTTTATTGAAGCTATTGTAGATGAGCTGGAAATTGAACTTAGGAGTCTTGGTTCGCTGACTCTTGAACGGGAAGAGTTAAGTCGCGCTGTAGAACCTGATTCCTGTTTCTACATTCAAAATGAGTCTCTAGTTAGAGGTCGCAATATCTATTTGCCAAATGACCCGCCACCTGACTTGGTGCTAGAATCCGATCACACGAATTCTTCGGTTAATAAAGATGCCATATATGCTGCTCTTGGTGTTCCCGAACTTTGGAGGTATCGGCGGGTATCTCTGCAAGTTTATCAACTAATAGAGGGGAAATATGAAATGTGCGATCGCAGTTTAGCTTTCCCCTTTTTACCTGTTGCCGAAATTCCGGGTTTGATCGAACAAAGTAGAACCATCGGACAGCGGGCGGCGGTGCGTTTGTTCCGGCAAAGAATCAGAGAGCTCTTATTAAGTCAAAGTTAATATAATTATTTATAATCGCCCAAATCATTTTTCACAAATTCCTGCACTCTTTGCCAAACTCGCTCCAACAAATCCGGTGTGCTAACATCGAACCATTCAATTTCAGGATAGGCTCGAAACCACGTCCGCTGTCTTTTGGCAAATTGCCGTGTGTGCAAAATTGTTAAGTCTTTAGCCGCTTCAAGCTTAATATCACCCGCCAAATATTGTTTCATTTCCTGGTATCCCAGCGTGTTCAACAGCGGTAAGTCGCAGCCGTATTTTTTACACAAATATTCCACTTCAGCTAACCAACCGCGTTCTAACATTTGTTCAGTGCGCTGTTTGATCCGATCGACTAAAACGTCAATATCACAATCCAACCCAATCTGTAAAATAGGATAATTGGGAGGATTCTCGCCCTGCTGTTCGGAAATAGAGCGACCGGTGACATAAAATACTTCCAGTGCTCTGAAAGTTCTGATGGAATCGTTGATGTGAATTTTTTCGGCGGCAGAGCGATCAACCTGCTGCAACATCGCGTAACATTGAGATTGTCCGAGTTCTGCAAATTGCGATCGTAATTCCGGTATCGGCCCTACTCTCGGAATTTTCAAACCCCTGACTACAGACTTAATATACAAGCCAGTCCCTCCCACCAACAACAGAGGAGAATCCACAGCAGCTATTAAATTTTGAGCTTGCTGCTGGTACTCTGCGAGTGTTAGAGTCTCTGTCGGATCGCAGATGTCGATTAAGTGATGCGGTACAGAAGTGTGATCGACCTTTGTCGGTTTTGCCGTTCCGATGTCAAATTCGCGGTACACTTGACGGGAGTCCGCACTCAGAATCGAAGATTGCAGTCGCCCCGCCAAAGCCAAAGCCACTCCCGACTTGCCCGTCGCCGTCGCCCCACAAATCGTAATTAATCTAAACATAAGCCGTCGCACACTTAAAAAGCATTTTTCATTTCCCGATAAAAGCCATCAAATCCCCGAAACCTCTCTCCCTCCGCTGATTGACGGCACTACACCTCGAAAATACCCAACCCATCTCAAAACTATTCCTCTCCGTCCCCCCGATAAATTTCGCTTCAGAAAGCCCTAGCATCGCCTTTAACGGTTTTGTGCTATAATTTTAGAAGTTTTCCCATTTTAGAAGCTTTTGGGGCTTTAGGCCTCATTATTGGAGCTATTTTTGTATGACCAGCAGCTACAGCGCCGACCAAATTCAGGTTCTCGAAGGTCTCGAAGCAGTCCGCAAACGACCGGGGATGTACATCGGTACCACAGGCCCGCGAGGACTCCACCATTTAGTTTACGAGGTTGTTGACAACTCGATCGATGAGGCGCTGGCTGGCCACTGCACCCACATCGAGGTTGACATCAATGCCGACGGTTCCGTTACCGTGACAGACGACGGACGGGGTATTCCGACTGGCATCGTTGCCAAGACTGGTAAATCGGGAGTAGAAACAGTAATGACTGTACTCCATGCCGGCGGTAAATTTGGCGGTGGTGGCTACAAGGTTTCTGGAGGATTGCACGGTGTAGGTATTTCGGTGGTTAACGCGCTGTCAGAGTGGGTAGAAGTGACAGTTTGGCGCGACCAAAAAGAACATTTACAGCGCTATGAAAGAGGCAATCCTGTCACCGAACTTAATGCCAAACCCAGCAAAGGCAATCGCACCGGTACTTCAGTTTCTTTCATGCCAGATACTCAGATATTTAGCACTGGCATTGAATTTGATTACACTATACTCGCCGGGCGCTTGCGAGAATTGGGTTACTTGAATGCGGGCGTTAGAATTACCTTTGGCGACCACCGTTTGGAACTGCTCAAAAGTGATGAACCTCGCATCGAAACTTACTGTTATGAGGGCGGAATCAAGGAATACATCGCCTACATGAACCGCGAAAAACAGCCTCTGCACGAAGAAGTGATTTATGTGCAAGGCGAACGCAATAATGTACAAATAGAAGTGGCTTTGCAGTGGTGCGTTGATGCTTTTAGTGACAATGTTCTTGGTTTTGCTAACAACATTCGGACTATAGATGGTGGGACGCACTTAGAAGGCTTGAAGGCAGTGTTGACGCGGACGATGAATTCGATCGCCCGCAAGCGCAACAAAATTAAAGAACACGAACCAAATCTCGCCGGCGAAAACGTCCGGGAAGGTCTGACAGCCGTGATTTCCGTCAAAGTCCCAGACCCGGAATTTGAAGGACAAACTAAAACTAAACTGGGTAATACCGAAGTCCGAGGAATTGTCGATTCTTTGGTAGGCGAAGTATTGACCGAATATCTGGAGTTCCGCCCCCAGGTAGCCGACTTCATTTTAGAGAAGGCTATTCAAGCTTTTAAGGCTGCTGAAGCTGCCCGTCGTGCACGCGATTTAGTCCGCCGCAAATCGGTCTTAGAATCGTCTCCATTGCCCGGAAAACTGGCAGATTGCAGTTCCAGAGACCCGTCAAAATCTGAAATTTATCTTGTGGAAGGGGACTCCGCTGGCGGATCGGCTAAACAAGGGCGCGATCGACAATTTCAAGCTATCCTACCTTTGCGCGGTAAAATTCTCAACATTGAGAAAACCGACGATGCCAAAATCTACAAAAATAACGAAATTCAATCGTTAATCACAGCCCTGGGTTTGGGCATTAAAGGGGAAGAATTCGATCCGTCGCAATTGCGGTATCACCACATCGTGATCATGACTGACGCTGACGTAGATGGGGCCCACATCCGCACGCTGTTGCTAACATTTTTCTACCGCTATCAGCGCGCACTTGTAGAACAAGGTTACATCTACATTGCGTGTCCTCCTCTTTATAAAGTGGAACGGGGACGCAATCATTACTACTGTTACAGCGAACGCGAAAGGAATGCTCTGATCCGCAATGAATTTCCGGCGAATGCCAACTATACCATCCAACGATTTAAAGGTTTGGGCGAAATGATGCCGACACAGTTGTGGGATACCACGATGAACCCGGAAACTCGGACGCTGAAACGGGTGGAAATTGACGACGCTGCTGAAGCCGATCGCATCTTTACGATCCTCATGGGCGATCGAGTCGCCCCCCGCCGTGAATTCATCGAAACCTACGGCCCCAAACTCAATATGCTTGACTTGGACATCTAAGTTAGTCATTAGTCCTTAGTCAGCAGTCATTAGTCATTAGCTAACAAGCAATGACTGAGGACTGCTGACTAAACTGTTTGTGGCTTCTATAGTAACCGCGCCGGATGGTTAGGACGTTGCCAATGGCTGAAACCATTGATTTTACTTCCTTCTTCCTTCTTCCTTCTTCCTTCTTCCTTCTTCCTTCTTCCTTCTTCCTTCTTCCGAGTCTAGGTTTTGTTATAAAAATTAATACAATCTCTCATTAAATCAGTCTAATCTAATAACTTAGGTATTTTTTAGATTCTTGGCGTATCCATCGACTACCACAAAAATAGAAGGTTGGACAATATATTATGAGCATCAATTTAGCAACCAAATTGCGTGAGGGAACCAAAAAATCTCACTCAATGGCAGAAAATGTTGGTTTTGTCAAGTGCTTTTTAAAAGGCGTTGTAGAAAAAACTTCTTACCGGAAGTTAGTAGCAAACCTCTACTTTGTCTATTCGGCAATGGAAGAGGAAATGGAACGCCAAAAGCAGCATCCAGTTGTTTCAAAAATTTACTTTTCCCAGTTGAATCGGAAGCAAAGCTTAGAACAAGATTTGTTTTACTACTACGGTGCGAATTGGCGGGAACAAGTAGCTCCGTCAGCCTCAGCCAAAGCTTACATTAAGCGTATTCACGAAATCTCTGCATCAGAACCGGAACTGTTAGTTGCTCATTCTTACACTCGCTACCTCGGCGATTTATCCGGCGGACAAATCCTGAAGGGAATTGCCCAACGGGGAATGAATCTTACCGATGGAGAAGGTACTGCTTTCTATGAGTTCGCCGATATTCCTGATGAAAAAGAGTTCAAGACTAACTACCGTCAAGCAATGAATGAATTGCCGATCGACGAAGCCACAGCAGAGCGAATTGTGGACGAAGCTAATGCAGCTTTTGGCATGAACATGAAGATGTTTATGGAGTTAGAAGGCAATTTGATTAAAGCGGTTGGTCAAATGCTGTTCAATACCCTAACACGGAAGCGCGGCGCTGCTAGTACCGAATTGGCTACGGCTGAGTAAGTTAAGGCCTGCGGGCGACAATTTGAACCTCGGTTAAGAGGAAAACTTGAAATCCTGGGGGTTTGATGGCTGGTTTTATAGTCACCAAAGCTCCAGGATTTTGCATGGCGGGCGATCGGCTTTTTAGAGAAGAAGGAAGAAGGAAGAAGGAAGAAGGAAGAAGGAAGATTAATGCCCAATGCCCAATGCCCAATGCCCAATGCCCATATTCACCTTCCCATGCCCCGATTAGGGGGCCGATCGTCCGGGACAGGCAAAGAAGTCGGCCTTACCTGCCGCTCCAAATACTTGCTCAAAGCGTAAGCGATATCTCCCCGAGTCATCGGCTTTAAAGGATTAATTTTATTAGTTCCGAGTTCAACATTAACAAATCCTTCATAAAGTGCAGTAGCCATAGACTTTCTAGCCCAATCAGGGATTTCGCCTGCATCTGAATACTTAGCTAAAATCTCGGCAATGGTAGCGTCGGGAAACTGAAAAACCCCGTAAGCTTGAGCAAAAATCGCCAAAGCTTCAGCGCGAGTCACCCTTTGATTTGGGAAAAACATTCCGTCGCGATATCCACTCATCGTTCCCGTTTTTAGAGCAGTTTGAATCGCACTGTAAGCCCAGTAACTCTTAGGTAAGTCCGGCAATTCTATATCCGGTTTCTGAGCTGTTTTTCGCCGTTCCAAACCAAAAGTTTTCACTAAAATCACCGCCAAATCGGCGCGACTGACAATCGCCTCAGCATTAAAATTGCCGCTGGCATCCTTATTCATCAATCCTGCACTCACAACTCGGTCGATCTGGTCAATTGTTTGTTGAGCTTGAACCGCCATTGGCACTCCTTGGACTAGCGCGATCGCCAAAAAAACACTCACTAACTTTTTCACAATTTTATAGCCGAAGAAAGAAGAAGGAAGAAGGAAGAAGGAAGAAGGAAGAAGGAAGAAGGAAGAAGGAAGAAGGAAAATATAATTTACTGTTAAAATCAGAGATTTACTTCCGGCAAAGCGCCCTGCATTTTACCCAACCAATCAATCAAATTATCCAACTGCTTTTGGGCAGTCAAAACTGCCATACCTCGAATAGTAACCTTCCCCTTGCTGTAGACAAAACGAGAGTGCAAGTGTTCTGGCAAATTAGCTTTTAGCAGGTTCCAAGCAGGCTCCTCCATCGGCGTTTCCATAACAATGTGCTGCTTATTTTCCGGTTTGATCCGAGAAAAACCGATTTGCTTAGCGATTTGTTTGAGCTCGACAACACGGATCAGTTGTTGGGCCGAAAGAGGAATCGGGCCGTAGCGATCGCACCAATCGGCCCGAATCTGCTGCAACTCTTCGGAGGTATTAGCAGAAGCCACAGATCGGTAAGCGCTCATCTTTTGATCCAAATCCGCGATGTAATCGGCAGGAATAAACGCCGTCAAACTCAAATCTATTTGAGCATCTTCAACTTTTGGGATTTCCTGACCCTTAATTTCGTTAATCGCCTCCTCTAACATTTCAGCATACAAATCAAAACCGATCGCCTCCATTTGACCAGACTGTTCGGTACCCAAAACATCACCCGAACCACGAATTTCCATATCTCGGACAGCCAACTGATAGCCCGAACCCAACTGCGCAAACTCTTGAATAGCCCGCAACCTCTGCCTTGCAGCATCAGACAGTTGGTTTTGCTTCGGATAAAACAGCCAAGCGTGAGCTTGAATTCCGGCGCGTCCCACCCGTCCCCGCAACTGGTATAACTGGCCCAAACCGAACTTTTGGGCGTCTTCAATCAAAATTGTATTGACTCGCGGAATATCCAAACCCGACTCAATAATCGTAGTACACACCAAAATATCAAACTCCGCTGCGCTGAAAGTCAGCATGATCGATTCTAGTTCCGAAGCCTCCATTTGACCGTGGGCGATCGCAATTCTCGCCCCTGGAACCATAAGCTGCAACTGATCCGCCAACTCATCAATCCCCTCAATCCGTGGCACTACATAAAACACCTGACCGCCCCTATCCAATTCTTGACAAATTGCCGTCCGCACCGATTCCAAATTGTAAGGGGATAAATGGGTCTGAATCGGACGGCGACTCGGTGGCGGAGTCGCGATCAAACTCATCTCTCGAATCCCCGACAGCGACATATACAAAGTGCGGGGAATCGGAGTCGCGGTGAGAGTGAGGACATCTACTTCGGTTTTCAGAGCTTTAATCGCTTCCTTTTGCTTGACTCCAAATCGCTGTTCTTCGTCCACCACCAACAAGCCCAAATCCTTAAATTTAATCGCTTTGCTCAAAACAGATTGAGTACCGACAATCACGTCTAACTCCCCAGTTGCCAAGCGTTTATGAATCTCCCGGCGCTCGGTTTCAGTGCGAAAGCGATTGAGCAAACCAACTTCGATCGGATAAGGGGAAAAACGCTCCTTCAGCGTGTGATAGTGTTGCTGGGTCAAAACTGTCGTCGGTGCGAGCAAAGCCACCTGCTTGCCCGCTGTAACGGCCTTAAAAATTGCTCTCAGAGCAACTTCTGTCTTGCCAAAACCGACATCGCCACAAATTAGGCGATCCATTGGTCGATCGCCCTCCATGTCACGTTTCACATCCTGAGTTGCCTTCAACTGATCCGGCGTTGGTTGATAAGGAAAAGAATCTTCTAATTCTTGTTGCCAAGGCATATCAGGCGGAAAAGCATAACCCTGTTGCTTAGCTCTTTTAGCATAAAGATTCAGCAAATCCACTGCCAATTTTTTAACAGCTTTGCGAACCTTTGTTTTAGTTTTTTCCCAAGTTTGACCTGTGAGTTTGTTGAGAACCGGAGTCTGATCGGCAACAGTCCGAAATCTCGACAAAGCGCCCAACTGGTCGGCCGCCACCCTGAGAGTACCGTCAGCGTATTGCAGTACCAAATATTCGCGAGTTTCCCGATCGATCGTCAAGCGTTCCAACTTGAGAAACTTGCCAACTCCGTGCTGGCGGTGAACCACAAAATCGCCCGGACTCAGCTTGTTCGGGTCAACTTTTTTGCTCGCAGCACGACGGCGTTTGCGGACGTAGCTAAAAGTCGCCAGAGAATGCTGGCCGTAAAATTCCCGATCGGTAATTAAAACTATCCGAAAAGTCGGCAGAATAAACCCTTCCAATTCTGCCAGCCCGCTGTACTTCAAAGCCACAGGAATGTGCTGTAACTGCAACTTGTCGATCGCCAAAAAATCCCGAGGATTCACCACAAACTGAGCCGGACAGTCGTGTTCTGAGAGTAGAGAGACCGATCGACTGGGTTGAGCCGAAACCAGAAACACCGTAAAACCTCGATCGCGCTCTTCCCTGAGCATTTGAGACAGCTTCGCAAATTGGTGAGGCATCACCGGCACAGGACGAGAAGCCAAATTAATCGCAGGCGGTGACTGCGGGTTCACACTAGAATTATCTAATTTTTGGGTAGTAGAATCCAATCCTAATTCCGAAAGTTCCAGCCGATCGAAAGCTGCGACATCCGCCATAGATTCAGCAAAACTGCGGTGAATTTTGGGAACCTTCAAATTAGCAATTGGTAAGCTTTCGGTTTCCCCATCCGCAACTTCCGATTGCCGATCGCAATTTTCCCACTGTTCCTGTGCATTCTCAAACCAGCGGTTGCTGTGAGCTTCGCACCCATCTGGTTCGTCAACGACAACTAAAGTATTTTCTGGCAAATAATCTAACAAACAAGCCGGTTTCTCAAAAGCCAAACCCAACAGTCTGCGAACAAATCTTTCTGCTGCTTTTTCTGGATCGAGAGGATCTATACCTTTGATTTCGTCAAGATTTTTTTCGGCTAAAACCGCTTTAATAATTGAGTTAAAGTTAGTTGGAGTTAAAACTAGCCGATCGATCTTATCGAGCGATCGTTGATTCGAGGGATCGAATTCTCGAATTTGCTCCAAATTATCCCCGAACCATTCCAGTCGCACCGGCAACTCCGCCGCCACCGGAAACACATCCACAATATCGCCCCGGCGACTCCACTGGCCCTCCGTTTCGACCAGAGTCACCCGATCGTACCCCATCGAGACAAGTTGGCGGTCAAGTATCTTTGAGTCTTGAACCGCGCCTCGATTTAGTGTCAGACAGTAGGGTTCAAAGGCACTTCTAGGCGGCAAGTGAGGCTGGAGAGCTCTTTCTGTGGCTACAATCGCGATCGGCTTAGACACAGTGGCGCTTTTTTCTTCCTTGTCCACCAAATCCGCCAGCACCTGCATTTGTCCCCAAGTCATTTCGTTCTCGTCGGAGTAAGATAGCTCGTAGGGCGAAGCTTCCGAAGTCGGATAAAAATGTACAGTTTGCCAGCCCATCGCTTCTAAAGAGGCCACCCAGCGGCCGGCTTCTTCCAGAGTTGCTGTCACGACTAATAGGTTCCGCCCTTCTTGCTGTGCGAGGGCGGAAGCTACTAATCCTTTAGGCAAACGGGCGATGCCGTTGAGTTGGACGCAGTGATGCCGTTTGAGCTTGTTGAGAAGTTCTGTTGCTAGGGGCGATCGCCCCAGGATACGAATTATCGAAGAGAAAGTCATGGGCGGTTCAGTTTAGATCCCTGATGGGCGAAGGCTATTCGCTGCTACCTAGTAAGTTCGATTGTACGACAAACATCAATTATTGCGGCGATCGGGCAGCGACACTCAACTATAGATAGATTTTTGGTCTTGGGCTTGTCTAAATATCTAGAACTTGCGATCGCGGTTCTCTTGTTCCGTTAATCTAGGGACATACCTGACCACAATTTCGATTTTGCGATCGAGATTCTCCGCTTGCAAGCTTCTCCTTTAACCAGGAAGAGCGCTTCGCCGTTACTACCGAATAATTTTAGAAATGTCTCCAAGTACCGATATTCTGATTGTTCTCCTGCTGGTTTTCCTCAATGGCGTGTTTGTGATGTCAGAGATGGCCATCATCTCAGTACGGAAGGTGAGACTGCAACAGATGGCAAACCAGGGTTCAATCAATGCCCGTGTAGCTTTGGATCTGGCTAATGCCCCAAATCAGTTCTTGCCGACAGTTCAAATCGGGATTACCCTACTGGCTATCCTGTCCGGCGCTTTCGGAGAAACGACCATTGCTAAAAGGGTAGAGCCTTTGTTGCGGCTGATTCCGGCTTTGGCACCGTACTCTAAGCCGATCGGCTCAGTCATCGCAATTTTAACCATAACTTATCTCACCATAATTATCGGCGAACTCGTGCCGAAGCGGCTCGCCCTCAACAACCCTGAGCCGATCGCCTCTAGTGTCGCCATTCCCATGCGAATGCTCTCAAAAATTGGCGCTCCTGCCGTTTATGTTTTAAGTCATTCCACTGACTTAATCTTGCGGATGATGAGGATTGTGCCTTCAACAGAACCGCAAGTTACAGAGGAAGAAATCAAAGTTTTAATCGAGCAAGGAACCGAGGCCGGAACCTTTGAAGAAGCCGAACAAGACATGGTAGAAAGAGTCTTTCGTTTGGGCGATCGGCGAGTCAGCGCCTTAATGACCCCCCGCCCCGATCTCACCTGGCTCGACCTCGACGATTCAGTGGAAGAAAACCGCCAAAAAATGCTTGGCAGCGGTCATTCTCGGTTTCCCGTTTGTCAGGGCGGGCTCGACAACGTTATCGGTTTAGTCCACGTTACAGATATGCTGTCTCGCACTTTGACCGGTCAACCCCTCGATTTAAGCGCTTCTTTGCGCAGACCTTTATTTGTGCCGGAAAGCACGCGAGGTTTAAAAGTATTAGAGCTTTTCAAGCAATCTAGCAATCAACTTGCCTTGGTAGTAGACGAATATGGCGTAATTCAAGGATTGGTGACAGTCAACGACATTTTAGTCGAACTCGTTGGCGATTTTCCCTCAATAGAAGATGCCGCAGATCCGCAAGCCGTGCAACGCGAAGATGGTTCTTGGCTATTAGACGGAATGCTACCAGTAGAAGATTTTCTTGAGTTGTTTGGAATCGAAGAAATTTCATCAGAAAACAAAGGAAGTTACCACACAATGGGCGGTTTTGTGATTACACATTTGGGCAAAATTCCCGCAGCCGCAGATCATTTTGAGTGGAACGGTTTGCGCGTCGAAGTAGTGGATATGGACGGGAACCGAGTTGATAAAATCTTGGTAATGCCGATCGACTCAACAGGCGATCGACACACTAGCAAACCGAAAAACTAAAATTCCTCAGAAATCGGGAAACGGCACGTGCAGTCTCCTCTATATTATTCCGGCGCAGCCGGAATTGATATCTATTTCTTTTTGTTCCTAGCCCGATCCTTCCGCAAAGATTCCAGAATAGAACTACCCACATAATTACTAAAAATCACCTCTCCAGCTTGATTGTAATGGCAACAACTATCTACATAAACAGCATCTTTTGTCTTATCAAACACCTTAACCCCATTCAAAATATTGATATTATTTTTTTGTAAATTAGGAAACTTACCCAAAATAGCCGGATACCCAAGTTCCACAGCTTTAGCATAAGGAGTCTCTTTGTTAAAAGCAATTCGCTTTTCAGCTTCACCAAACACCCTTTTCGTCTGATAATACTGATTCGGTTGGAGAACGTGAAAATAAGGCACATTGCTAGCAGACAAAACCTTGTGCATAAAAATTGAACTTTTTGCCCAATTCCATGCCATTTGTTCAAAAGCTGCCGAATCCTCTAAAATCGACTTATTTTTATTAATAAAAATCACGCTTCCCTCCTCATCTTGCTGCTTTTTGCTGCGTTCTTTTTCAAACGCAATTACATCTTTGCGATAATTGTTGACTAAATTTTGCACATAAACAGAAGTCAAAGCATCGCACGCAGCTAAAGAACAGTGTTGCAAACTTTCCAAACCCTCATTAATCCTAGTCTTATTTTCTTTAATTCTGATAGTTGCTTGCATAGCCTCGATCGAGAGACTATTATTCGCCAAGCTAGTCAGCGGCGAAATGTGCTGAATACTTGGCATCGCCAGATTAATCTGATTTTTATTGTTTAAATTAGAAAGTGCTACTTCATTAAAACCATCTATATTAACTACCAGATCCAGTTCTTGACCTAATGCCAAAAAATAGTTTAAAATTAATAACTGTTGCGGCTGTTTGTAGCCTCCGGTAGCGAAAGATAAAATTACAAACTCTTTATCTTGTAAACCCGGAACCTGTTTGAGATATTGAGGTAAAATTTTATTTTGAACTTGAAAAATCGAAAAATTGGAAGCCACGGAACCCCCAAAAATTCCAATGACAAATTGATTTTTCTTGAATTTTTTAAACGGGTAATCGTAAGGAGAAATAAATCCATAGTTATTAACCTTAAAACCAGACCGAAAATCAGGGCTGGGTTTTTGAATAAACCCAAAGAAAGGATGAAACCTTTCGACAATAGACTGATTCAGCCGTACTCCTTCTAAATTAACTCCTAAAGCCGATTTATCTTCTCGCTTTTCTCTAATATAAAAAATTTGCTTGTGCTTGAGAAAATACCATCCCAGGGAACCGAGTTCCAGGAAAACCAGTAAAAGCACTAAGTTAATCAAAGCAACTTTGAGAATTTCTTGGGTTTTGTTAATCAACTTAAAATCTTTCATAAATAGCTATTTCGACTCCCTTACTACTTTAATAATGGAACTAGAAATATAATTTGCCAATACTTCCTCTCCCACTGAATTATAGTGACAGCAGGCATCTTTGTAAACCGTCTCTTTTGTATTGTCCAAAATATTCACGGCGCTAAAAACATTAACCCGAGCTTTTTGCAAATCATCGACTTTGGACAACAGCACCGGATAACCTTTCTTCACCCCTTCAATGTAAGGACTCTCTTTGTTGATCGCGATTTCCTTTTCCTTTGCAGTAAACGCTCGCTTCGTTGGATAATACTGGTTGGGCTGGATAAAGTGAAAATACTTAATCTTTCTACTTGATAAAATTTGATTCATCCCGATCGACGATTCGTACCACATTGATGCCATTTTGTCGAAAGCAGCGCGATCAGGCAAAACAGAGTCAGCTTTGGGAACGTATACTATACCGCTATTTGCCGTGTCTGCATTGGAGTTTTTGACTTGGGCGTCGTACTTGACAATGGCTTGCTGATAATTGTTGACTAATTGCTTCACTCTCAGCGAGGTAACGGCGTGACACAAAGCAAGTTGACAAGTTTGCAATTTGTCAATACCTGCTTTCAACTGTTTTTTGTTATCGTTAATTTGGACGATCGCACTCATCACTTCCGGCGACACATTGCTTGCTAGATTTGTCAATGGCTGTATATGCTGAACGCTGGGCATTCCAAGTTCAATTTGAGCTTTATTATTTAAATTTGACAGTGCTACTTCGTTAAAACCGTCAATATTGATGACTAAATCTAATTCTTGACCCAAAGCCAGAAAGTAATTTAAGATTAGTAATTGTTGGGGCTGTTTGTAGCCGCCGTTGCCAAAATTCAAAACCACAATTTCGCGATCGGCAAATTCTGGATAACTCTGCAATTTTTTCGACAATCGTTGATTTATATATTCATCTAATGCAAAATTGTTGGCAACTGAACCTCCAAAAATTCCGACAATAAATTGTTTTTTATTAGTCTTAATAAACGGATATTCATAGAGGGAAAAAAAGCCGTGTTTGTTGACTTTTAACTTTAATTTTTGATTGGTAAAAGCACCTTGCTTGAGCACGTAACCAAAAAACGGGTGCAGTCTTTCTACGATAGATTCATCTAATCTAATTCCGATCCGTTCAATATCTTCTACTACTTTTTCTTTGGCTTTAGTTCTGGTATAAAAAAACTGCTTTTGGTTGATAAAATAAAAAGCTAGCGACAAAGCTTCCAGACAAATAAAGGCGATCGCTAAATTAACAGCGATTAAAGTTAATATATTTTTGCTTCTTTTTAGTAGCGTTGCATCTTTCATGAAATTTGACTGATTACGGTTGTTTTTTGGGGACTTGAGACTGCTTCAAATTTTCGCACAAATTCTGGTTAATTTTGATACTAGCCAGCCGATGTCCGAGTTCATTCCAGTGCCCGCCACAGGGTACAGAATTGTCAAAACCGTGGGCGCAGACTTGGTATTTTTCCGTGTAACCTTGGAACTGTTCGGCTAAATTCAGTACCCGAAAACCTTCGCGCGCGCCCAATTTTTCGAGCCGCCTATTGGGATAAAACAAATCCTGAATGTTGTTTTGTGTCGTAAAATCTTTTCGGATCTTGACATCCCGTCCAACTTGGATCGGATCGCCGATCGTCACAACCAAGAAATCCGCCTTTTTTTGCACGACTTCATTCCGCATCGTCACAATCAAACCCTCTGTCACCCTCCAGGCTTCTCGCCAAGCTGCATCCTGGGGTGGATTGAAGTTTTTGGTACTCAAAGCGGTAAAATCGCCAGATAACTGCCGCTTTTTTCCGTCTAAATCTACTTTTTTAATCACCTGCAAGATCCGCGAATTGTTGACCATCCAACCGGGCATCCGGTCTACAAATGAGACTGCTCTTTTGTTGCGATCGATCGGCGCTAAGTTGCGAAAAGACATATCTGGTACTAACTTGCCGCTAGCATTATACACAAAAAATGGTCGGTAGCGATCGTATTCGAGTTTCGCGGAATTGTTAATGACATCATTGCCAATAAAAAAGGCCAGAACTACAATATCAGGATTGTAATCCCACACTTTTTTGCGCAGCATAATTAATTCTTGAGCGGTACCGTAACCCTGCACTCCGAAATTGATCACCTCAACATTTTTGCGTCCCTTAACGGCTTCGCAGTTGCCTAATTTTCGTTCCAATTTCGACCAGAAAGTTTGTTCCACGGGTACGTGAATTGCTTCGGTGAAAGAATCGCCCAAAACCGCAACTCGCAGAGTATTCGGTGGTTTGGCTTTTGTGTGTTCGCGATCGCGCAAACCCTCGCTATTCACCCGCACAAAACTCGCACCTTCCCCCTTCCATTCCCCCGATGCACCTGGTTTGAGCTTCCAACCCAAATCGCGATCGGAAGTATGGAAACCAGTCGGCGCTGAGTCTACAAAATCTCCTATTTTTGGATAACCCTCAATTCCAGCAACCCGCAATCCAATTTCACCAATTATCACCCCCATCAATAAACCACCGAGTGTCAAACCTAAATTGAGACCCAAATTTTTCAACTTGCTCATTTTTTCAAAACAAAGTGTAAATAAACGGAGCAATCACAGAACCCTGACTGATGACAATCAAAGCTCCCAAAAAGACTAAAGTCACAATTAACGGTAGCAGCCAATACTTTTGGCGTTCTTTCATAAACGCCCACAAATCTTTGAGAAAATCTAAAGTTGATTCAAACACTTAGAAAGGACGCTCCATACTAACTTTTGTTCTTGCTTTACTTTGGACGCGATAAGTATCCATTTTTGGATTGAGTTTGCGTCGCATCGCATCTTCGCCGAAAATCTTTTTGATTGCTCCCATTGGCCAAATTATTAGGTAAAAAACTATCCCCAGGACGATCGGCGTTTCGATCTTGTTAAGGGTAAGTCCAAACCGCATCCACCCGTGGTAAATGGGATTCAGCAATTTCGGCGCAGCCAATGCTAACACAATTAGCACTGCGCCGATCGCCCAGGGCCACCAAGGTATAGAATGTCTCCGCAGTAAAGGTACTGCTAAACCGAATAGCAGCGGCATCAAGGCGCCGATTAGCAGCCCGAAATCGCGCAGGCCTTTTTTATCGAGTTTTTTAATTTCGTCGCTCATGGGAAGAAGGAAGAAGGAAGAAGGAAGAAGGAAGAAGGAAGAAGGAAGAAGGAAGAATACTCGTTACCAGGCTCTGCCTGGGAACGCAGATCCGGAGGCTCTGCCTCCAATTTTCCTCCGTAAGCAACCGAGGCAGAGCCTCTGGACATCGGTTCCCAGGCAGAGCCGAACCAGTTAAGACATAACAAATAACTACTAACTAATCGAGTTCAAATTCATTTTTCCAAGCATCATCTTGTTTCCAAGGAATTTGTTCGGACTTGGGAATTAAGAAATTCTCCAAAACTAGATAGTCCATTTCGGTTCGCATAAAGCAGCGGTAAGCATCCTCGGGAGTGCAAACAATGGGTTCGCCTCGGACGTTGAAAGAAGTATTTACCAAAATCGGACATCCCGATCGCTCTTCAAAATGGCTGATTAAGTCATAGTACCGAGGATTGGTTTCTTTGTGAACAGTTTGGATGCGAGCCGAGTAATCGACGTGGGTAACAGACGGAATCTCCGATCGCGGAATGTTGAGCTTTTCAATGCCAAACAACTGCTCTTGTTGGGGAGTCATTGGAATTCGCAGACTGGTTTTGACAGGAGCTACCAATAGCATATAAGGGCTAGAATGATCCATCTCGAAATAATCCGCAACTCGTTCGGCTAAGATTGACGGCGCAAAAGGTCGAAATGATTCCCGATATTTAATTTTCAGGTTCATCACGGACTGCATTTTAGCATTGCGTGGATCGCCAACGATCGATCGACCTCCGAGAGCCCGCGGCCCAAATTCCATCCGCCCTTGGAACCATCCCACCACATTTCCCTGTTCCAAAATTTCAGCCAACTGCGGCATTAATTCGGCATCATCCAATCGGTGATAGCTAGCTTTGACAGCATCCAAATATTCCAGAATTTCTATGTCAGTAAACCTTGGCCCCAAATACGAACCCCGCATTTTGTCGTGGCAGGTTAAATGAGCAACAGACTTCGCCACAGTTGCTACCACTCCGTTCGTAGTCAGGACTTCAGTCCGCTCCTCCCCTTTCGTAGTCAGGACTTCAGTCCGTTCCTCCCCGTTCGTAGTCAGGACTTTAGTCCGCTCCTCCTTGAGATCGTTTGCTGCGAATCCCTCGCCGGAAACATCGCGCGATTCTTCGCAATACTGATACCAAATCGCCAAAGCCGCGCCCAAAGCACCACCAGCATCTCCCGCTGCTGGCTGAATCCAAATATCTTTGAAAATACCTTCCCGCAAAATGCGGCCGTTAGCAACGCAATTGAGAGCAACGCCGCCCGCGAGACAAAGATAATCGACATTCAATTCTTTTTTAACTGTTCTGCAAAGCCGCAAAACAACTTCTTCGGTGACAACTTGAATGGAAGCTGCAATGTCCATTTCCCGCTGAGTCAATTTGCCTTCACCTTGGCGCGGCGGGCCTTCAAAAAGTTCATCAAACTTCTTGTTTGTCATGGTTAAGCCAACAGTGTAGTTGAAATAATCCATGTTCAAACGGAAAGTTCCGTCATCTTTGAGGTCGATTAAATAGTTGAGAATTTTGTCTACATATTTGGGTTCGCCGTAGGGTGCTAAACCCATGAGTTTGTATTCACCAGAGTTGACTTTAAACCCGGTGTAGTAGGTGAAAGCGGAATAAAGCAAACCCAAAGAGTGAGGAAAATCAATTTCCCACTGAGGTGTCAGTTGGTTTCCGTCTCCTAGCCAGACGGAGGTTGTGGCCCACTCGCCCACGCCGTCGAGACACAAAACGGCGGCTTTTTGGAAGGGGCTGGGGAAAAATGCTGAGGCTGCGTGGGATTGGTGGTGTTCGGTAAAGAGCAAAGATGGCTTTAGCTTTGAGGTTTTGCAGTTGGCCATTTCTGCGAGCTCTCTTTTGAGCATGGTTTTGAGGTAAAGCTTTTCTTTGAGCCAGATTGGCATGGCGGTTAGGAAAGAGCGAAAACCTTGGGGTGCGTAGGCTAAATAGGTTTCGAGAAGGCGCTCGAATTTGACTAGAGGTTTGTCATAAAAAACTATGCGATCGACTTCCTGTAGATCAATGTTCGCTTCCTTTAAGCAATAGGTGATCGCATTCTTGGGAAATCGGGCGTCGTGCTTTTTGCGGGAAAATCTTTCTTCCTGCGCTGCGGCGATAATTTCTCCATCGCGAATTAAGGCTGCGGCGCTGTCGTGATAGTACGCCGAGATTCCAAGTATGTTCATCGCTCTCCTCACAAATCGCTATCTGCTTGTATCTGACTATTTAGAATAGCAAATGATTATAACTGCTCCAGTGCGGATTTTAATTTTTTCTTGAATCCCCAATCCCAAATCTCAAATCCCAAATCGATCAATTTTCCAGCTAGAATGACGCAATTACCTTCAGAAACCGGGTTTTTGCGTCCACGACTCTTCAATCCCAAATCCCAAATCCCAAATCCCAAATCGATCGATTTGGCTAGCGGCGGCTAATCCTGCGCCCCCAAGCTCTGAAGTATGTGACGACGGGGAATTGATAAAATTCACCGATTAACCACACCACAATGCCTAAATGGGACAAAAAGGCTAAGCCCGTCCAAGCGGCGGGTAGCCACGACAAGCGACTGCCGGGAACTGGGGGAAAGTAGTAAGCTGAAAGTCCCAGTATGGTAGTGGGCAGGAAAATTAGACCGATCGCCGCTGCCAAGTAGGGCCATCCGAATTCTACGCCTTCGAGGTGTGCGCCTATCCACTGTTTGCCATTCCAGTGCCAATTTACGGGCGGTTGCCGATCGGCCATTTGGAGCGATTGTCTTTCAACGCTTGCGGTAAAAATGTGCTGACAGAAGTTGCAAGCTAGGGCTTCCATCATCGGCATGGTAGCAATTTCACCGGTGCGACAGACGGGACAGGGATATGTATCTTGAGGATCGAAAGGTCTGGTTGATTTTTTAAGGGTTTGCATGGATCAGGCTGTTTGTCAAGATATTCAGTGATCTTAACAGAGCGATCGTGCCTTGGGTCGGGCGGGTTGATGAGATTATTGATTTTAGGCGATTATTGTTGGTAAAACCCGCCCCTACAGATTAATAATTAATCGTGGATGGTTTTGGATTAATTGCGGTGATTGTTATGATACCGAATTCTGGCTCCGGCCCACTGAAGTTTTTCCCTCAAAGTGCCGTAATAAGAATAGTTTTCGCGCAAAATGATGAACTTGGCTTCGCAGTCGGCCATCCGCACATCTACGCGCTGTCCTGGCCAAATTGCAGTACCCAAAATGCCGTCTGTCCAGAGTTTGGTACTGAGTTCGTAATCGGCTAAAGGCCAAATGCTGACGACTGAACCGGGTGGCAGGACGATCGCCCGACTGGATAAACTTAAGGGGCAAATTGGAGTAACGGCGATCGCATCCATGCCTGGGTGAATAATCGGCCCGTTGGCAGATGCGGTGTAGCAAGTCGAACCGGTGGGAGTTGCGACAATTAAGCCGTCGCCTTGATATTGATCGACAACTTCGCCGTCAACTTCCATTTCCAGAATACAGCTTGGCATTCGATCGGCAGAAGCAGGTTTAATACACATTTCATTCAGTGCCAAAAATCGATCGCTCTCCGGTTCGAGATTGGTTCTGCTTCCCTCAAAAATCGCCGCCTGCAACATCATCCGCTTCTGCACGGCATACCTGTCTTCGACCAGCCTATCCCAAATCTCCTCAGTATTTTGGAAATCCTCAAAAGACTCGGTTAAAAAACCCAGATGTCCGCCCACATTCGCCGCCAAAATCGGGATGCCGTCAGCAGCCAAATTCCGCGCCGCAGCAAGGGCTGTGCCGTCGCCACCAAGCACCACAGCTAAATCGATCGGGCTGTTACTAGAAGCTAAAAACACCGGATATGGGTTATCTTTCGGCCCGCTGGGGCCCATCAAAACTTTACACCCGCGACTTTCTAATTGGCGGGCACACTGTTCTGCCCAGCGCTGACTGAGCGGATCTCGGGCTTTGTGAGCGATAATTACTTGTTTTAACTGCACAATTAATTGGGAATTTGGGATTGGGGATTTTAGGCTGATATCAATTCCGGCTGCGCCGGAATAATATAGAGGACACGGCAGTGCCGTTTCCCTACGCTCGATTAATTGTAGGGACACGGCACTGCCGTGTCCCGATCTGGGGTAATATTAATTCCGATGCAACCGGAATTGATATTAACTAAAAAATCTCAAAATGTTCGATCGCACAAATTGATTTCGGACATCATTTTAGAGTTTAAACTATTCTTGAAAATTGCGAGACACAGCATAAAGACGAGAAAGACGAGAAAGCTGGGAATCAGAAATATTACTGCGGCTGCATTTTCCTTCTCCCTGAATTTCCCCCCTTGGGGGGGGTTGACTTCTTCCTTCTTCCTTCATTCCTCACCCGTCGGTGCTTCGGGATTTGGGCCTGGGCCATGTAATGCTGGAATCGCTGGCGAGGAGGCGAGAAACGGCGATCGCCCCAAACCGATTAAGATGGCTGGGGTCAACAAAATAGTCGTTGCGGCCGGGCCACCGCTGCGACAAGTCGCGGAAAGCGAAGCCTTTTTGCTGCGAGAGTTGCTGCATTCGCCGTCGAAACTGCTGTTCTGCCGATCGACGAGTTGGATCTAAGTAATCGTCAGTAAGTGGCAAATTGACGAAAATTAGGGGGATTTTGCGAGCTTTGACAAAGGCTACGGCTGAATTGAAAGCTTTGGCTTGTTTCCCTCCGAGGTTGAAGTCTTCGTAGTCGCGATCGAACCTACCAGAAACGTAAGCCCGTTCTCGATAATAAGTATCGGGGTTGTACCTGGCTGACATGGACATAAATCCGTTGGAGTCGATCAAATCTGCTAGTGCGCTGACTTGTCTGATAGCAATATCAGCAACGGGCCTAGCAACAGGCAAGATGCCTGTTCCACTAGAGTTAAATTGTCTTGTGGGGTGGGCATCTTGCCCGCCCAAAGCAAGATCGGCAACGGGCAAGATGCCCGTTCCACTAGACATAAATTTGATTGTGGAACAGGCATCTTGCCTGTTCGTAACGGGCCGATCGACAACAGATACCTGTACTCTACGGAAAGTGTTGTTGGGGCAGGATTGTGGGAATCGGAAACACTGGGGAGTCGAATTTGGTCGATCGGACGGCAGTTTGGGACGAACGCCTGTGGCTAAAAGTTTGCTGCCTTCAGAATCGACGATCGAATCAAAAGTGCGATCGTCTCGACCGCTGTTAAATGCGCGCACACCGTCCGCCCAGACAATCATTTGAGGCAAATGCTCTGGCTTCAACAGCCGTCGCAACTGAAAGTCAACTACTTGCGCAGTTGCGCCATTGACTGAAAAGTTAAATACTTTTAAGCCCGAATGACCCGTTTGGGCTAAAGATTGTTTTAGCTGTTTGGGATCGACACCCTGCAAAGCCCGGGAACTACCAACGATCAAAACGTCTGGCGGGCCGACAGCAGCAACGTAGGATAAGTAGAGTTCTAGCTGTTCGTCGAGCAAATCGCTGCTGAAGCTGACTGTACTGGCTGAGGACGATCGGGCTCCGCCCGCTTGCTGTTGGGAATAAACCAGATTTTTCATATATTCCACCACTTTTTTCTCGGCAAACGCCCGCCTGGAATTGCCTGGGGGAACCGCTTGCATCCAAGCGACGGCTTGCACCCACAACGCAGCTACCTCGTCCCAGTCTTGTTTTGAATTGGCTGATTGAGCCAAATTAGAAGCTTGGGTGGCAAAGTTAATTGACTCCGTGAAGCCATCGTTTTGCTGGCAGGAGGGAACGCTGAAAGATTTTTTGGTTTTGTTGGGGTTTTTAGCTAACACAGACGTTGGCGGCTGTGCTAGAACCGCCGATTCGCTCCGCGTCGATGCCGCTGCGGTGTTCAGCGGCTTCGTTGACGAACATCCGACTGTTAAGGCTAGTAAAGCAACAGCGGCGCCAGCGCGTTGAAAAATGCTAGTGCTGAGGTTAGCAATGTAGCGGCGAATCATACTGCTCTCACCGATCGCGAAACATTACTAGATATTACCGCAAAGTGCCAAAAAGTCTCCCGTGACGACTGTTGTGTTAGCGTATTTCTGTCTGAGATTCGATGACTGCTTCGGCTTCCAGGGCGATCGATCGCAATTTATCCAATGTATCCTGGTTAGCACTCTCCCACAACCCTCGCTGACGAGCTTCTAACAATCTTTCCGCCATATCTCGCAGCGCCCAAGGATTGTTTGATTGGATAAATGCGTGCACTTTCTCATCAAAAATATAAGCCTCGGCGATTCCTTCATACATAAAATCCTCAACACAATTTGCCGTAGCATCGTAAGCAAACAAAAAATCCACAGTTGCGGCAATTTCAAACGCACCTTTATAACCATGTCGCATCGCCCCTTCAATCCATTTGGGATTGACAGCCCTGCTGCGATAAACCCGCGCAATTTCTTCTCGCAGTTGTCGCACTTTCGGATTCTCAGGAATTGAATTATCTCCGAAATAAGTTTCGGGATTTTTGCCTCGCAAATTGCGAATTGCGGCCGTCATTCCGCCTTGGAATTGATAATAATCGTCGGAGTCGAGGATGTCATGTTCGCGGTTGTCTTGGTTTTGCAGAACTATTTGCATTTGGCCGAGGCGTTTTTCAAATGCTTCGGGTGCCGAACATCCCCATTCACTCTGTTTAACTTCTGGTACATCTCCCGCTAAATTCGAGGAACTAGAGGAAGTATAGGCGTAACTGCTCCAATTAATGTAAGCTTTTGCTAAATCCGCATCGTCTGTCCAGTTTTGAGCTTCAATTATGCCCTGAAGTCCCGCGCCGTAAGCACCTGGTTTGGAACCAAAGACGCGGAAGTGCGATCGAACTTGCGCTTCTTCCTGACTCAAACCAGTCGATTCCCAATCCTGAATCTCCTGTTTAACTTGTGCGGCTAAAGGATTGCTTTCGGCTGGTTCATCTAAATCTGCTACAGCTTTTACCGCAGAATCAAACAAATCAATTAAATTGAAAAAAGCATCCCGAAAAAAGCCCGAAATCCGCAAAGTAACATCGACTCTGGGCCGTCCCAAAACAGAAACTGGCAATATTTCAAAATCTACAACCCGGCGCGAAGGCCCATCCCAAATTGGTTGAACTCCGATCAATGCTAATGCTTCCGCAATATCATCTCCTCCCGTCCGCATCGTGGATGTTCCCCACACTGACAAGCCCAAAGTTTTCGGATATTCACCATTTTCTTGAGTGTATCTTTCGATTAAAGTTTCGGCCGCAACTCGACCAACTCTCCATGCGGTTTCTGTAGGAATAGCGCGAATATCTACAGAGTAAAAATTGCGGCCTGTGGGCAATACATCGGGGCGGCCGCGAGTGGGTGCACCGGATGCGCCACTGGCTATGTGTCGCCCATCTAAGCCGCGCAACAAGTTGGTAATTTCTTGGTTTGTTTGCAGGAGTGATGGTAAAAGATAGTTTTCGATCCAGTCTAATTCTGGTTGGGTTACTTGTCCTATTTGGATATTTTTAACCGCAGATTGAACCGCAGATGCACGCGGATTAACGCGGATATTTTGGAGTAAGTTATCGACTAATTCAGCGGCTTTTTCTTCGAGTTCTGCTGTTAAATCGCCTGCGGTGGTTAAGGGGTCGAAGTCGTAGCCTGAGTCTTCTGCTAGGGCGCGGGTTAAGCCGATGCGATTTGTGCTAGGATGGCGGGCGATCGCAATTATCAAATCTCTCAACTGTCTACCTTCGGGGCACTGGCCGAAAATGTGCAATCCGTCGCGAATTTGGGATTCTTTGAGTTCGCAAAGATAGCCATCGGTGCGGGTGATAAATTCGGTAAATTCCGATTTATTTAGTTGTATTCCTAAGTCTTTGTCTAAGTTTTCCTTGTTGGTGAGGGCGACAATGCGATCGCGAATCATCGGTAATCGAGACGGATCTAAGCTTTGCGCCTCGCAATATTCGTCGATTAAGGCCTCCAATTGCTGCAAAGGCCCGTAAAGTTCGGCGCGAGTCATCGGCGGGGTGAGGTGGTCGATAATCACGGCTTGCGATCGTCTTTTCGCCTGGGAACCTTCCCCCGGATCGTTGACAATAAACGGATAAAAATTTGGCATCGCGCCTAATGCAACTTCGGGATAACAATTGCTAGATAAAGCGACACTTTTACCGGGAAGCCATTCTAAATTGCCGTGTTTTCCCGCATGAATTATTACCTGAGCTCCAAAGTTTTGCCGCAGCCAATAATAGTAAGCCAGATAATTGTGAGTTGGTTCTAAATCCGGTGCGTGATAATTCAAACTAGGGTCAATTTCATATCCCCGCGACGGTTGAATTCCCACAAACACATTACCAAACTGAATCCCCGGAATCGGAAACAGGTTCGCAGTCAAAAGTTCCGTTTTTTCTCCCGTTGCTAAGCCCCATCTATTACAAATTCCATCTTGTACTTGCTGCGGCAAAGTAGTAAAATACTCTTGATATTCCGCCAAATCCAAATATTGATTTACAGCCCGCAATTCCCGTCCTTCCGGGTCATTTGTCACGCCCGATATCAGCATTTCAATTAACTCGCCGCCGCTGCTGGGAATGTTATCTATTTGATAGCCAGCTTGCTGCAAAGCTTTCATAATTTCCACACAGCTAGCGGGCGTATCCAAGCCGACACCGTTAGCTAATCGTGCATTGCGGGTGGGATAATTGGCGAGAATTATGGCGATGCGTCTGTTGGAGGCGGAGGTTTGTTTGAGGTTTACCCAATTTGTAGTTAAATCTGCTACAAATGAAATGCGATCGACCGCAGCGACATAACCGACAACATCGGTTTCTAATTCACTATTCCAACTTTTTACAGCCTTAAAAGAAACCGCCCTAGTAATGATTTTGCCATCAACTTCTGGCAAAGCCACATTCATCGCCACATCGCGGGGTGAAAGTCCTTGCAATTCGCTTTCCCATTGTTCTAAACCGCCACCGCTGAATATGGCTTGCAACACTGGAACATCTAATAATTTTAAGGTATTTTGTTCGGATTCTAGACTATTAAAACCAGAGATTGCAAAACTTGTCGTATTGAGCAATAATTGAATTGGTTCTGCATCTTTTGGTTGAAAATATTCTAGTAATTCTACTTGCAAATCTGGTTCGCGCAAGGAAGACACAAAGACGGGAACTGGCACTAAGTTTCGCTCTGATAAAGCTTGACAAAGTGCATCGATTGGTGCAAGATTTCCCGATAAATAATGAGCTCGATAAAATAAAATTCCCACCGTAGGGGCGGTGCCCCCGTGCCCGCACTCTTCTCCGTGCCATTTAGGGTGTGTTTTCAAACCCGGAGATCCCCCCCAGCCCCCCTTAATAAGGGGGGAGCAAGAAGTTGTCAAAGTCCGCATTTCTCCCCCCTTGGGGGGGGCAGGGGGGGGTGGGGATTTAGGGGGATCGGAATCTGCTGGTAAAGTTTCAAAACACGCCCCCGCGTGTCCGCCCCAATCGTATATTCCGACGCGGGAAACTGTTTGAGGTAGGGGTGGATTGTAAGCAGTTTTGAGACAAGTATCAGCGGCAAACTCTAGTGCATTAACAAAGTTTTGGACTCCGCCTTCTGTGAAGTAGCGCCACAGTTGATTGACTGCTGATAGCGATACATTTGAATGACTAATTAAATCGGGATCGGGACTATCATCTCCCGGCATTACAATCAGTTTGGCTTGAGTTTTTTCCACCGTTTCGCGCAGGATTTCCAAGCCGTAAGACCAATAGGAACGCCCTCCTAACAGCCTGATAATTATTACTTCTGCGTGTTCTAAAATTTCCTCGGCATAGGTATCAATGGTTAATTGTTGCTGCAATTGCAGGAGATTCACGGCGCGCAGTTTGGGAAATTCTGCTGGTAGTTTTGACACAGCAGCCGCGAGAGTTTGAATATCTGTATCAGCCGCACTAATAAATACGATTGGTGCGGGGGTTTGTTGAATGAAAATTACTCCTTCGGCTTGGGGATTCCAGCCTCCGGGTGTTGCGGCTATTTTGTGCATTAGTTTTTAGTTTATGTTGAGGTTCCTCGTAGGGACACGGCATTGCCGTGTCCCTACTAAAAGTTTAATCTATAAACTGATAAAGAAAACTCCCAAAATCATAATTCCCGCCCCTAATAACCTTTGTTGAATATCTTTTTCCTTAAAAATAAAGTGACCGAACAATACACCCATTAACACGCTAGTACGCTTAATCGCGATCACTTGTACTACCAAAGTTAACGTCAAAGCTTGCATTTGACAAAGCACTCCAATAGCATTGAAAAATCCCATAGTCGCTAGCATTGGTAATTGTTTGAGGATTTTTGTGCCTGGATTTGGGGTTTTGTGCAGTAAAATTGGCAGTAGCAAGATACTCATTGTACCAAACAAAGAGAATAGCCAAAAAATAGGGGATGAATTTTTAACGCCTATTTTGTCAAAATTTGAGGTGATACTCCACAGGAATGCCACGATTAACATGAATTTCGGGCCCGGTTCGTTCAGCAGTGCTTTGAATGGGGCTAAGTATCCTTGAGATTTCTCTTTGAGATTTAATAAATAAGAGCCGGCGACTATTAACAAAATGCCAATATAATCAAAAAACTTGGGATATTCACCGACAATTAACGGTGAAGTTAACAACATGAATAATGGTGTCAAAGCTACCAGCGGTACTGTCAGAGATAAATCTGATACTTTGATGGCTTTGATGTAGAGGAGGGTTGTGACAGCATTGATGCTACCTCCGATTAATAGGGAGATCCAAAATTGAGTGTTTAATTCCGGAATTCCTGTATAAATTACCCAGGGAGTCAAAAAGATGACCGAAAAGAATGCGAGTGACCAAGCGACGACATATTCGTCACTTTTTTTGAGATTTTGTTTGCTAAAAACGTCTTTGATGGCTTCAAAGAAAGCGGTAAAGATTCCTAAAATTAACCAAGTCAACCTAAGTATGCCCTCCTAACTCGATCGTCCTTTAGCAAATCTGATGCCATGCCTGTCAGAGTAATGTTACCAGCTTCTAGTACATAACCTCGATCGGCAATTTGCAATGCTAAACTGGCGTTTTGTTCGACCAACAGAATTGTAACGCCCGTGGAGCGCAAATGTTGAATAATCGCAAAGATTTCTTTGACTATGGCGGGCGCTAAACCCAAACTGGGTTCGTCTAATAGTAGCAGTTTTGGGCGTGACATCAGGGCGCGGGCGATCGCCAACATTTGCTGTTCCCCACCGCTGAGGGTTCCCGATAATTGATGGCGGCGTTCTGCTAACCTGGGAAATAGTTTAAATTGGTAGTCTAAATCTGCTTTGATGGTCGCAGTGTCCGATCGCACATACGCCCCTAATTCTAAGTTTGTCAACACCGTTTGCTGCGCCAAAACCCGCCTCCCTTCTGGGCTGTGGGCGATTCCGAGTTTTACAACTTCGTGTGCTTGGCGGCGGGTAATATCACGCCCGTCATAGATTATTTGTCCTTGGTGTAAATTAACTATTTTGGAAATAGCCCTGAGAGTCGTACTTTTGCCGGCACCATTCGCACCAATGAGGCTGACAACTTCGCCTGCATTAATTGTGAGATTAATATTTTGCAGGGCTTGAATTCCACCGTAATTTACACAGAGATTCTTGAGTTCTAAGAGGATGTTTTGAGTGGTTTTTGGTGGGCTATATTGCATTTTTTGTGAATCTGAGATAGATTGCGATTTACTGTTGGGTGGCGGCCGATTACTGAGCGTAGTCGAAGTAGATTGCGATTTGTCGTTGGGTGGGGGCGGGTTTACGAGATTGTTGATTTTAGGCAATTATTGTTGGTGAACCCGCCCCTACAGAATGTGTAATAATGGTGCAATATGTGAATTTTATCCAATTTAAATTTATCTATTTCTCATCTCCCAAATAAGCCTCAATTACAGCAGGATCGTTCCTGACAATAGCAGGTTCTCCCAAGGCAATTAGTTGACCAAAATGCAGCACGGCAATGCGATCGCACAATCCCATCACGAGGGGTACGTGATGCTCGATCAATATTACAGTTAAATTGAACTTTTGGCGCACTTCTCGGATAAATTCACTTAATTTGTGCTTTTCATTCGGATTCATCCCCGCCGCTGGTTCATCTAACAACAATATTTGCGGTTCTAGGGCTAAAGCACGGGCAATTTCCAAGCGTCTTTGGTCGCCATAACACAAGTTTTTAGCTTGTTCGTCCGCCCGATCGCCCAATCCGACCAAATCCAACAATTCCAACGCTTTCTCGTGGGTTTCGCGCTCCATTGCGTTCGCTGCTGGCAACGCAAATATGCCCGCTAGCAGTGATAATACCGGATTGGGCGATCGGCTGTGGATATGTCGGGCGATCGCCACGTTTTCACTAACAGAAAGTTCCCCAAACAACCGGATATTTTGAAACGTTCTGGCAATGCCTTTATTGGCAATTTGATAAGGCTTTAATTGGGAAATATTTTCATTTTGATAAATCAGATTGCCACTAGAAGCAGGTATCAATCCAGTCATCACATTAAATAGAGTTGTCTTACCAGCCCCATTAGGGCCGATCAGTCCAAATATCTCGTCTTTTTCAACTGTAAAAGATACGTCGTTTACGGCAATTAAACCGCCAAATCGACGGGTTAATCCTTGGGCGGCTAAAATAGGATTGGTTTTTGAGAGAGTTAGGGGTTCTAAAATCATCAAATATGATAAAATAGTGATTATCTAATTATGCCTTAGACTTACATTATAATAAACTCATGCGAGAAATCCGATGCAATACCTGCGGTAGCAACCGCTATGAGAAACGTAAAATTAATTACCTTTACAGCCATCAAGGTAAATATTTGCTAGTTCCTAACACGCCCGTTGAGATTTGTCTAGATTGTGGCATGATTTATTATGATGCAGCGGTTCTTAAAGAAATTGAGCGCCGTTTCTTTGCTATTCACCAGCAGAATGAAATGCCGGATTCATATATTCAAATCCCCAGCAAGAGTTACACGTAAAGAATTGTTTTTAAATGAAAGAACCGGAATGTAATTGACTAGAAGGAATCAAAGGATTTCTGTTAACAGTAAAAGATTGTTATCTCGATAAAATTCCCGGAGCAAAAGATACCGATTTTCTGCCACAAGAAATCACATCGCGCTATAATATCACAATTACCGCAGTGCCCGTATCTCCTTAATATCAAATCCGTTAGCATCATCGGGCGTAAAATTGAGTCAACAGTCAACAGTCATTCCGGTGCAACCGGAATTGATATCACATCTCGCAGGGATAATTGTATAACAATGTACATACCAGATTCGCAATCTTCCCCAACAAAAGTGCTGCCGACGATGTACGATCTACCCAGTGAAGACCCGGAGGAGCCTGGTTTGCCTGACGAATATCATCAGTCGCAAGCACAACTTTTGTGCGCTAGCTGCATTCCTTCTAATTATCCAGCCGATCGCGTATTTTCGGCCAGCGATCTCAATTTATACTATGACTCCAACCATCCCAATTGGTACAAAAGACCCGATTGGTATTTAGTTGTGGGCGTTTCGAGATTTTACCAAGACAGAGACTTGCGCCAAAGTTACGTGATTTGGGACGAAGCAGTAACTCCTTTAATTGCGATCGAATTTCTATCACCAGGTACTGAAGATGAAGATTTGGGGCTGATAGAATCCGCACCAAACAAACCGCCGACTAAGTGGCAGGTTTACGAGAGAATTTTGAAAATTCCCTATTACTTTGTTTTTAGCAAATACAACAACCAATTGAGAGTATTTCGCTTAATTGGCAACCGTTACCGCGAACAAGTGTTAACAGGTTCTCGATTCTGGATACCGGAAATACAGTTAAGTTTGGGTTTGTGGCAAGGTGCTTTTCTGCAAAATGAAAGGTTGTGGCTGCGCTGGTATGATATTAATGGGAATTTAGTTCTGACTCCCGAAGAATTTGAAAGAGGGCGAGCTCAATTGGAAGGCCAACGAGCCGAATTTGAAAGCCAACGAGCCGAATTAGAAAGGCAGCAAGCTGAATTTGAAAAACAGCAAGCTGATTCAGAAAGACAACGAGCTGATTCAGAAAAGCAACGAGCTGATTCAGAAAAGCAGCGTGCTGAGTTTGAAAAACAGCAAGCTGAATTTGAAAGACAACGAGCTGAGTTTGAAAAGCAGCAAGCTGAATCAGAAAGGCAGCGAGCTGAATTTGAAAAACAGCAAGCTGATTCAGAAAGGGAGCGAGCAAATCGTTTAGCCGATCGCCTCCGAGCAATGGGCATAAATCCCGATGAGCTGTAAAATTAAATACTAGCGTCAAATGCTGCTAGCACTGTCCATAAAAATTTATTAACAAAAAATTACTTATGCCAGAATCTACCTCATTACGCGATCGCTACTTAGCCCTAATCGACAAAATCGTCGAAATCACCCTCAAGGGTCAAATTCGCTCCAAAGAACAAGTATATCAAATGCTCGTGCAAGACATTGGCACCGGCACGGGTGAAATCTTTGAACGCTGCTTCGGAGAACGCCTGGATGCCACCGAAAACCTGCTGAAAAATGAAAAAGACGAAATCAAACAAGCCAAAGCAAATCGCACCTTCAGAGCGCTAAAAACTATCCAAGGAGAATGGGAACGCTGGCAGAAAGATAACCGCATCGATCGCGAAATCGCATCCTCAATCCAACAAATCCTTACTGCTGAACCTAACACCCGTCTCCTGACATTATTCCAAGTCATTGATCCCAACAAAGAACTTCCCCTGACACTCGATCAATTGCAGCAATTGGCAAAATCATTGCACCAACAAATGCTGCAAACTTCCAATCCCGAAACCGAGCGAGACTTGCAGCAAATCACCTCCGGGATTGCCAAAGGTTTAGAATCTTGGCAACGGCTGGAACCGGAACTCGTCGGCTGGATTTATCAGCCCCAGCAGCTAGGATTTGGCGCTAGTCCCGAACAAAATGGGCCTTGGGCTTTTTGGGCAAAAAAGGTGAAAAGTCCGTTCCCACACGCTCTTTTGCAGACAATTGCGATCGGTGAATCGATAGTTGAATGGGCTGCGAAACAATCGAATTTAGAGTTAGGCGCTTTGGTGGAATTAGCGATTATTTTGCAATGCTTGCAGCGGGCATTGGCGATATGGTTTGATAAGCAAGTTTACGACTCCAAAGTGTCAACCAAAGCTTCAATTTCTACTTACATTACTTTTTCGGTAATCTGGAGTCAGTTAGCCAGTGGATTTAACAATTCTACCAAAAGTGGCGAACAGTTGGCAAATGCTTGTTTTCAAGTGACGCTGCAAATTTTGCGCGCTTTTTCTCAACGGGAATACTTTCCGCTTTACGGCGGAATTTTTGCTTCGTTTGATGGCAAATCTCTGCGTCATACTTTGGAGTATTTGGATGAACCGCTGCGACGGGTAGAAGGTACTCAAGCTAAGGCTCGAATTATGACGCTTTTGGGTTATTCAATGAGCGCGATGGGAGCCTATGAGCGAGCTATATTACTGCACAAAGAAGCGCTGGAAATTGCGCGTCTGGAAGATGACAAATCCTGCGAAGTTGCTAATCTCAATCACATTAGCCGTAACTATGTTGCTCAGAAAAACTATCAGGAAGCGATTAATTATAGTCAGCGGGCTTTAATTATGGCACGACAAGCGGGAGAGCGGCAAGGTGAGGCGAATGCGCTGGCTAATTTGGGATACAGCGAAGTGTTTCAAGCGCGCCAGTTGGAGGATGTGGAGCCGGAGGTTTATGAAAGTGCGATCGGCTATTTGGAACAAGGTTTGTTGCTTTCGGAAAAATTGGGAGACAGGCAAAGTCAAGCTTTTTGTTCTAGCAGTCTTGGGATCGCTAAAATCGCTCTGGAAAATGCGGTAGGTGCGATCGAGTATTTGGTCAAAGGTTGGCAAGCTGCCCAGTTTTCCGGGGACTTGTACTTGCAAGGTCTGAACTTGGCTTATTTGGCTCAAGCTTATTATAGCATTAATGAACTAGAACAAGCGATATTTGCTGGTAGTTTGGGGATGTATACTTTGGAGCAAATTGGGGCGATGGAGTGGCGTCAATCGGCTGGTTTGCTGATAATTTTGCGGGGACAAATGGGGGCAGAATCTTTTAAAGAGTCTTTGGGTAAGAGTCGATCGCAGATCATTCCGGCGATCGGTGTTGATGGCTATGATTACATCCCGGAATTGTTGGAAAAATATCAGCAATCTATCTAACTCTTTGTGGAACAGGCATCTTGCCTGTTGCTGATTGTTAAGTAGTTAAGCAAAATTAATTACATAATTATTTCCAAATTCTTTAAGAATTT
>ENA-OFCD01000177-OFCD01000177.1-metagenomes-genome-assembly--contig:-NODE-177-length-41854-cov-13.821599_pt1 | contig 41854 bp, 42 predicted proteins | sample MGYA00153392_OFCD01 | MGnify analysis MGYA00153392 | reverse complement strand
TACGGCCCCTACGTCGCCGAGGTGCTGCCGGAGGAGGTCGCGGCGCTCAAGGGCAAGTCCAAGGTCAAGCCGCGCACGGCCAGTCTCTTCAAGGACATGGACCTCGGCTCCCTCGACATCGCCACCGCCCTGCAGCTGCTCACCCTCCCGCGTTCCCTGGGCAATGACCCGGTCGAAGGCGAGGAGATCACCGCGCAGAACGGCCGCTATGGTCCCTACCTGAAGAAGGGCACGGACTCGCGCTCCCTGCAGGCCGAGTCTCAGCTGTTCACGATCACGCTCGAGGAAGCCCTGGCGGTCTACGCCCAGCCCAAGCAGCACGGGCGGGCCGCAGCAGCACCGCTCAAGGAGCTGGGCGACGACCCCGTGTCGGGTAGGCCGATGGTGGTCAAGGAGGGTCGGTTCGGCGCCTACGTCACGGACGGGGAGACCAACGCGACCTTGCGCAAGGATGACCAGCCCGAGACGATCACGCCCGAGCGCGGCTCAGAGCTGTTGGCGGAGAAGCGCGCTCGCGGCCCGGTGACCCGAAAGCGGGCCGCCAAGAAGACGGCCAAGAAGACGGCCAAGAAGACGGCGAAGAAGACGACAGCGACCAAGAAGGCAGCCACGAAGAAAGTGGCCGCCGAGAAGGTCGGGCCCGGCCCGCACTAGGCGCGGGGTGTAGTCCAGCCGGCGAGCTGCGCGGCCACCTCTGCACAAGGTCGACCCTCGGCAACGCCGAGGACCAGCTCGTATGCCGGATCCTCCGGTGCGCGCAAGGCCATGCCATTGATGCCGTAGAAGACCAGAACGGCCACCTGGGATAGGCGTTTGTTGCCGTCGACCAGGGCTCGATTGAGCACTATCGACTCGAGGAGGACGGCGGCTTTGGTGTGCAGATCCGGATAGGCGTGTTCGCCGAACACCGTCGCTTGCGGTCGGTGGGCGGCTGAGTCGAGCTGGCCGCAATCCCGAACCTGCAGCCCACCCAGCTCCTCGAGGAGAACGAGCAGGTCGTCGGTGCTCAGATAGGCCGTCATCCGGTGCTGCGTCGTTGTCGAATCCGTCCAGAGCCAGCTGTCACTGCGCCAGGCGATCGAGGAGTGGCCCGTAGTCCCTGACTGCCTCTCGTGCCGGGGTCCGGACGTCTTTTCTCGGGAGCGGCGGGCGCCGCGATCCAGAATCGCTCGGTTGATCTTCGCGTTCTTGCTGATCCCGTCCTGCTCGGCCAGCGCGCTGAGGACGCGCTCAGCATCCTCTGTCAGTCGAACGTTCATCGCCATGGTTGTCATGGTGCCGAGCTCGCACCACCCGCCGACAGGCATCCGAAGAACGAAGGACGAAGGACCAAGGACGCCAAGGTGACGGGAACCGCGCTCTGAGCAGCGGTGACGACCCGGCATACCGTGGGGTATTCGACTTGACCCTCACCCGACGTGAGGCCGCACGGTTGGGATATGACCGCAATGAGGACAGTGAACGAGCTGGCGCGCACACCTCTGACGGTGGGCCAGGTGGCCGAGCAGTACGGCGTGACGGTGCGCACGTTGCACCACTACGACGAGATCGGCCTGCTGGTTCCGAGTGAGCGTACGTCGGCCGGCTACCGGCTCTATTCCGATACCGACATTGCGCGCCTGCGGCACGTGGTGGTCTATCGGCGGCTCGGCTTCGCCCTGGAGAAGATCGCTCTCCTGCTTGACGACGCCTCGGCTGACGTGGGCGAGCACCTTCGTCGTCAACGCGATGTGGTCATGTCCCGGCTGGACGAGATGCGCGAGCTCGTGACGGCCATCGACCGAGCACTGGAGAAAGAGATGTCTGGAACACAGCTGAGCAAGGAAGAGCAGAAGGAGCTGTTTGGTGAGGCCTTCTCCGATGACTACGCCGGAGAGGCCGAGCAGCGATGGGGTGAGAGCGAGGCCTGGAAGCAGTCGCAAGGACGGACGTCGACGTACACCAAGGCGGACTGGGCGCAGGTCAAGGCCGAGATGGATGCCACCAACACGGCCTTCGTGTCGGCGATGGCCGATGGCGAGCCCGCGACCAGCGAGCGAGCGATGGATGCCGCCGAGCAGCACCGCCTGCACATCCATCGCCGGTTCTACGACCTCACGCCCGAGTTCCACCGGGGCCTTGGCGACATGTATCTCGCGGACCCCCGTTTCACGAAGACCTACGAGGACATCAGGCCGGGGATGGCGCAGTATGTCAGGGACGCGATCCATGGAAACGCTGACAGAGCAGCCCGCGCCGCCGGGAGCCAGTCCTGACAATGAGCCAGTCCTGACAAAGCGGTATGCCGTGCCTCGCGCCTCAGGTGCGAGACACGGCATACCGCTCGGTGCGGGTCCTGTGGGCGCTCTGTCATAGGCTCGGCCGCGTGACCCAGCCGGAGCCTGCACAGTCCTCGCGCGGTCTGTTCATCGCTCTCGAGGGCGGCGACGGAGCGGGCAAGTCGACCCAGGGTCGGTTGCTGCGTGAATGGCTCGAGGGCCTGGGTCACACCGTCGTTGTGACCCGCGAGCCCGGAGGTACGGACTTCGGTCGCAGCGTCCGTGAGCTCGTGCTGCACGGCGACCACGTGGCACCGCGCGCTGAGGCGCTGCTGTTCGCCGCGGACCGGGCTCATCACGTCGAGACCCTGATCAGGCCGGCGCTGGAGCGCGGCGAGGTCGTCATCACCGACCGCTACATGGACTCCTCGATCGCCTACCAGGGTGCCGGACGTGATCTCGGGGTCGACGAGGTACGCGAGCTCAACCTGTGGGCGACCGGCGGTCTGGTGCCCAGCCTCACCGTCCTGGTAGACCTGCCGGCTGCGGTCGGCCGGGCCCGGCGGGCAGGAGTTCACGATCGCCTCGAAGCAGAAGCCGACGACTTCCATGGCGCCGTGCGCGAGCGCTTTCTGGCCCTCGCCGGCGCCGACCCCCACCGATACCTCGTTGTCGACGGCGAGCTGTCACGGGACCGGATCCACGAGCTGGTCCGGGTCAGGGTTGCCACGCTCCTCGCGTTGCCCACCATCGGCGGAGTGTCGCGGTGAGCGTCTGGGACGACGTTGTCGGTCAGGAGCCAGCCGTTGCGACGTTGCGTCGTGCGGTCATCGACCCCAGTGCCATGACCCATGCCTGGCTGCTCACGGGTCCCCCCGGGTCGGGCAGATCCATTGCGGCCAAAGCGTTTGCGGCCTCGCTTCAGTGCCCCGACGGCGGCTGCGGCTCCTGCCACGAGTGCCGCACGGCGCTGGAGGGCACCCACGCCGACGTCGACGTCATCGCGACCGAGGGCCTCACCCTCAAGGTGGATCTGGCGCGCGAGCTGGTCCAGCTGGCCGCCCTGCGCCCTTCCGTCGGACGCTGGCGCGTGATCGTGATCGAGGATGCCGACCGGCTGGGCGAGAAAGCCGCCGACGCCTTGCTCAAGGCCCTCGAGGAGCCGGTTCCCGGGACCGTCTGGATCCTGTGCGCCCCCTCGATCGAGGATGTGATCATCACCATCCGCTCTCGCTCGCGGCATGTGCGACTTCGCACGCCCCCGGTCGAGGCAGTCGCGGGGTTGCTGGTGCGTCGTGACGGCATCGACCCTGCCATGGCTACCTTCGCCGCCCGCGCGGCCCAGTGCCACGTGGGCCTGGCTCGCCGGCTGGCACGCGACGAGGGCGCCCGGATCAGGCGACGTGACGTCGTCGCGCTCGCCGGGAAGATCCGAACTGTCGGCGACGCCGTCGGAGCCGCAGCCGATCTTGACGCCATCGCGAAGGAGGAGGCAGCGGCATCCTCGACCGAACGTGACGGCGCCGAGAAGGCCCGGCTGTTGGAGACCCTGGGCGCCGACCCGAGCGCTCGCACCCAACCCCCGCACGTGCGCTCGCAGGTCGCGGCTCTTGAGAAGGAGCAGAAGACCCGGGCGACCCGGTTCTCCCGGGACGTGATCGACCGATCCCTGATCGACCTGATGTCGATCTACCGCGACGCCATGGTCATGCACACGGGGGCCTCCATCGGGCTGGTCAACCAGGACATGGCCGAGCAGGTCCAGCAGCTCGCCCGCGTCCTGTCACCGGAGCGTCTCCTCCAGTCCATGGACGCCATCGGCACCGCCCGCGAGCGAATCGATGCCAACGTCCACCCACTGCTGGCGCTTGAGGCGATGGCGATCTCCTTGCAGCTGCCGCGCTGACCCGCCACAACCACCCGGGCCAAGGGCTCGATTCACGTTCGGCAGGTAACCTCGACTCACGACCCACCGACGAAGGGACCTGAACGGTGCAGCCGCTGTTCCATGTGGCGGAGTCATCCGCGCGCCGTATGCCGGACACGCCACCACCTCCTTGGCACAGGCGTGTCCTCGTGATCCTGGCTACGTCCTTGACGGTGGCGCTGACCGCCTCCGCCTGCGTCATCATTCCCCAGGGGCAGAACCAGGCCAAGACGCCGAGCCCTGCGCAGAAGCGAGCGGCGCAGGTGCCCCCCTCTGGTCAGAAGCCGTTGGCCAGGTTCTACCGGCAGGACCTTGCGTGGTCAGACTGCGGTCCCAACCAGTGCGCCAGGCTGACGGTGCCGATCGACTACGCCCACCCAGAGGGTGACACCCTCAAGCTGGCCGTGCTCAAAGTCGTGGCCAGCGGCCCGACACCGTTGGGCTCGCTCGTGGTGAATCCGGGAGGTCCCGGTGGGTCCGGTGTCGGTTATGCCAGCGCGGCGGAGGTCATCGTCACGAAGGCGGTCCGAGAGGCATACGACATCGTGGGCTTCGACCCCCGCGGTGTCGGGAGCTCATCGCCGATCACGTGTCTCAACAACCGCGAGCTCGACACGTTTCTGGGCTCCGACCCGACGCCCGACAACAAGCTTGCGGAGCAGCAGTTCGCGGACTGGGCCAAGGCCTTTGCCGACAAGTGCAAGGCCAACGGCGGCCCTCTGCTCGGCCACGTCTCCACGATCGAGGCGGCAAAGGACATGGATGTCCTGCGAGCAGCGCTGGGCGAGACCAAGCTGAACTATCTGGGCAAGTCCTACGGGACCTTTCTCGGCGCAACCTATGCCGACCTGTTCCCGACCAATGTCGGACGGTTCGTCCTCGACGGAGCGATCGATCCCAACCTCACGTCGAGCCAGGTCAACGAGGGGCAGGCGGTTGGGTTCGAGACCGCGACCAGGGCTTACGTGCAGGACTGCGTCCGGCGGGGTGGCTGCCCGCTGGGTGACTCCCTCGACTCCGGCATGCAGAGGCTGCGCGAGTTCCTCAAGTCACTGGACAGCCGTCCGCTGCCGCTGAGCGATCCCCAGGTCAAGGCGCTGACCGAAGGGTGGGGATCGCTCGGAATCGCCGTCGCGATGTATGACCAGGGATTATGGAGCAAGCTGACCGACGCTCTTCGACGGGCATTCGGCGGCGACGCCGACCCATTGATGAATCTTGCTGACGCGTATGCCTACCGAAACAGCCAGGGCGCCTATTCCAGCAACCTCATGCAGGTCATCTATGCGGTGAACTGCCTGGACCGCTCCGACTCCAAGGACCTGACCCACTATGAGTCTGAGGCGCGCTCGCTGAGCGCCAAGGCTCCGACGTGGGGTCCGTTTTTGGCTTGGAGCACCGTGCCGTGTGGCTTCTGGCCGGTGCCGGCCAACAACGCCCCGAAGAAGGTCACGGCAACCGGCAGCGGTCCGATCGTGGTCGTGGGCACCACACGAGACCCGGCAACACCGTACGCATGGGCGCAGGGTCTTGCCTCAGAGCTGGAGAACGGGCATCTCATCACCTTCAACGGGGATGGTCACACGGCATACACGCGGTCCAACGCGTGCGTCAACAACGCGGTCGATGCCTACCTGCTCAAAGTGGCGCTGAAAGACGCGAAGCTCGACACCGGAACCATCGGCGCCGCGCCGCTGCAAGGCGAAGCCCTCGAAGCGCTGGCGCGCCAATACGTGCTCGCGAAGAACGTGGTCGAGCGGCTGTCGAACTGGATGGACATCGAAGCCCTGCGTGCGATGGCCAATGGCTTGTCGCTCGATGTCGACACGCTCGAGGCGGCGCAAGTCTCGGCCGCGGCGCTCAAAGCCGCGCTGCACAACGCCGAGGTCATCGCTGAGTTCGATGCGCGCACCGAAAAACACATCTTGCGCATCAGCCGCATGCACCACGGCAACGTCAAGAGCAGCGTGATCACCGCCGACTTCGTGCACGGCGCCGACTACGAAGCGCTGAGCGCGGCCGGAGCGACCTTTCGCGGCCTCGTCGCCGAGGGTGCTGTGGTCAAGCGCGGCGAAGGCGAGAAGCAAAAAGAAATGCGCGTCGCCGACTTCCGCGAGGCGATGGCCTGGCTGATCCAGCAGGCCGAGAACGCAGTCGCTCGCCAGCGCTATAAAGGCTTGGGCGAGATGAACCCCGCGCAGCTCTGGGAAACCACGATGGACCCCGCCGTGCGCCGCCTGTTGCGTGTGCAGATCGACGATGCGCTCGAAGCCGACCGCGTGTTCACGATGTTGATGGGCGACGAGGTCGAGCCGCGCCGCCACTTCATCGAAAGCAATGCGCTGCGGGCAGCGAACATCGACGTTTGAGGGTGTCGACCTTGCTGCGCTCCCTGTTGTCATTGCTGCTTGCTGCCGTGCCGTTGTCGGGCCACGCCACCCCGGAGCCCGACCACGAAGTCGTGAGGCGCATCGGTGAGGTCGAGTTGCGCCGATACGCGCCGTACGTGGTGGCCGAGGTGGTGGTGAACACCACGGCCGACGAGGCAGGCGCACAGGCTTTTCCGATTTTGGCGGGCTACATCTTCGGCAAAAACAAGGGTGATAGAAAGCTGGCGATGACAGCGCCGGTGACGCAGACAGCTGCGCCCTCGCGCCTGGACATGACCGCGCCGGTGACCCAATCGGCAGTGTCGGGCGGCATGTTGGTGCAGTTCGTGTTGCCTAAGAGCGTGACGCTCGAAACGGCGCCCGAGCCGATCGATCCTCGCGTGCAATTGAGAGCGGTGCCGACCGCCACTTGGGCGGTGCTCACGTACTCGGGCACGTGGTCGAAGTCCAACTACGACGAGCACCTCGGGTTGCTGAAGAGCGCCCTCGCTGCCGCCGGCGTGGGCACGCGCGGTGAGCCGGTGCTGGCCCGCTACAACGCGCCGTTCACGCCGTGGTTCATGCGTCGCAACGAGGTCTGGCTGGCCGTCGACTGACCGACCGTGCGGGCCCCAAGGGTGCCGCTCAATTCACGCGAATCAACTTCTTGTTCACGAACTCCTGAATGCCGGCGCCCGACAACTCACGCCCATAGCCTGAGTTCTTCACGCCGCCGAACGGCAGCTCGGGTGACGAGATGGCGCTCGAGTTGATGAACACCATGCCGGTCTCGATCTGGCGCGCGACACGCTTGCCGCGCTCCGTGTCTTTCGTGAACACCGACCCACCGAGCCCGAACGGCGAATCGTTGGCCAACGCGACCGCAGCTTTCTCGTCGGCCACACGGAAGAACAGCGCGACCGGGCCGAAGAACTCCTGCTTGAACACGGGGTTGTTAGCGTCGATGTCGGTCAGGATCGTTGGCGCCATGAAGGCGCCGGGCATGGCGCCGATGCGCTTGCCGCCGATCAAGGCGTGGGCGCCGTGCTCAACCGCCTCGTCGACCTGCGCCAGCAGCGTCGCGAGGGCTTGCGCCGACGACAACGGGCCAAGTGTGGTGCGCTCGTCCATCGGGTCGCCGGGCTTGAAGGCCGCCATCGCCGCAGAGAACTTTTGCAGGAACGCGTCGGCAATCGCCTCGACCACGATGATTCGCTTCGAGGCCGTGCAAGCTTGCCCGGTGTTGCCCATGCGGCCGCCCACGGCGTGCTTCACGGCTTTGTCGAGGTCGGCGTCTTCGAGCACGATGAAGGCGTCGCTGCCGCCGAGTTCCATCGTCGACTTCTTCAGGTTCTTGCCGGCGCGCGCGGCCACGACCGCGCCCGCGGCTTCGCTGCCGGTGAGTGCGACGGCGCGGATGCGCGCGTCGTCGATCACCTTGGAGATCTGGTCTTTCGAGATGAACAGGTTGGTGTAGGCGCCGCACGGCGCACCGGCGTCCCGCATCACGCTCTCGAACGCGAGCGCGCATTGCGGCACGTTGGACGCGTGCTTGACCATCACCACGTTGCCCGCCATCAGGTTCGGTGCCGCGAAGCGGGCGATCTGGTAGTACGGGTAGTTCCAGGGCTCGACGCCGAACAGCACACCGATCGGCGCGCTCTCGACGAAAGCTTCGCCTTTGGCGGTGGTCAGCTTTTCGGGTGCGAGGAACACCTCGGCATGCTCGGCGTAGTAGTCGAGGATTGCCGCGCTGAGGGCGACTTCACCGGCGCTTTGCTGGATCAGCTTGCCCATCTCGAGTGTGATCAATTCGGCGAGCGTCTGCGAGCGTTCGCGCATCAGCGCGGCTGCGCGCGACAACACCGCCTTGCGCTCGGCGAAGCTGTGGTGGCGCCAAACGTTTTGGAAACACGCAGCGGCGGCGCCGAGTTTGTCTTCGAGCTGGGAATCGTCGAGCTCGTCGAACGACGCGACGAGCTTGCCGCTGTACGGGTTGGTGGTCTGGTAGGCCATGGTGGGTTCTTTCTGGCAAAAAGGCTTTGCGAGCGTACGGCGATCGCCGGCATGGCGACAGGTCGAGGTGCCGCGCTTGCGTGTCGGACGAAACGCCCTGCTTTCGCGGCGCTTGGTTCGTGCCGCTATCCGACGATCATCGGTAGCAATGCACCGATTTGCGCCAGCTTCGCGTCGCGCGCTCCGGGTGGGCGCGGCTGCGCGTCAGGAAGGCGGTGACCAGCAGCGGCGCGCGGCCGGGTGGCCAGACCAAGGCAATGTCGTTCGTGGTGGCACCGAAGCCGTCGTGGTCGGTCGAGCCGGTCTTGTCGCAGATCGACCAGCCGGCCGGCAAGCCGGCCTCGAGGCGTGCCTTGCCGGTCGTGTTGGCGTGCAGCCAGTGTTGCAGTGTGTCGCGCGACGCAACGCTGAGCGCATCGCCGAGCGCAACGCGCCGCAGGCTCGCGAGCATCGCGCGCGGCGAAGTCGTGTCGCTGGCGGCGTCGCGCCAAACGTTGAGCGTGGGCTCGGTGTGGTCGAGCCGGGTCAAGGTGTCGCCGAGCGAGCGTGCGAACCGGGTGAAGGCGCTCGGGCCGCCGTAACTCGCGAGGCTCAGGTCGGCGGCGGCGGCGGCGTTGTCGCTGTTGGTGAGGGTCGCGGCGCAGAGTTCGCCGAGCGTCATGCCGTTGCCACCCGCGTGTTGCTCGGTGATGGGTGAATGCGGCAGCAAGTCACCCGGGCCGAACACGATGCGCCGGTCGAGCGACTCCTGCCCGCGGTCGAACCGGCGAAGCACGAGCGCCGACGCGAGCAGCTTGAAGGTGCTGCACATCAAGAAGCGCTCATCGGCGCGGTGGCCGAACAACGTGCCGGTGGCGGTTTCGAGAATGTGCACGCCGAGCCGGCCGAGGCTGGCGCGTTCGATGACTGCGAGGCGCGTTAGCGGTGCTGGAGCGTTCGCGGCGGCTGTGCAGAGCCCGCTGCCTCGGGCGTTGCGTGTGCTGCGGTGGCGCGGTCAGCGCGAACAGGGTCAGCGCTGAAAAATCACGTCGGTTCATGTCGGGCAAGTGTTGTCGTGAAGCCTGCACGATAGGCACATCGGCGCGGGCGGGCCGACCGCACAATTCGCCTTCATGAACCTCGACCAACGCAGCGCCGGCGTGCTGCTGCCCATCACCTCGCTGCCCGGCCCGCACGGCATCGGCGACCTCGGCCCGGACGCGCATCACTTCGTCGAGTGGCTGGCGTCGGCCGGGCAAAGCGTTTGGCAGATTTTGCCGACCACGCCGGTCGGCCCGGGTGACTCGCCGTACCAAAGCGTCTCGGCCTTTGCCGGCAGCCCGTTGATGGTGGCGCTCGAACCGCTGGTCGCCAAAGGCTGGCTCGCCTCGCCTCGTTTGCCCGACGGCGGCTTCGGTGCTGCGCGCGTCGAGTACGTGCGTGTCACGCCGTGGCGCATCGCGCAGCTGCGTGCGGCAGCGGAAGGGTTTTTCGGCGGCGCGCCCACTGACGACAGCGTCGCGTTCTCGGCTTGGTGCACGGCGCAGTCGCACTGGCTCGACGACTACGTGCTCTTTATGGCGCTCGAGACCGCGCACGCCGGAGCGGCGTGGTGGCACTGGCCGCAAGCGCTGCGCGAGCGCGAGCCGGCGGCGCTGGCGCAGGCGCGGCGCGAGCTCGCGGTCGAGACCCATTTCTGGCAATTCGTGCAATGGTGTTTCGATGTGCAGTGGGCGGCGTTGCGTGCCCACGCGAACGCCCGCGGCGTGCGCATCATGGGCGATCTGCCGATCTTCATCGCCCACCACAGCGCCGACTGCTGGGCCCGGCCCGACCTGTACGAGCTCGATGCCGACTGGCAGCCGAGCGTCGTCGCCGGTGTGCCGCCCGATGCCTTCAGCGCCGACGGCCAGCGCTGGGGCAACCCGCTCTACCGCTGGGACCGCATGGCCGCCGACGACTACGCTTGGTGGGTGGCGCGCGTGCGGCGTGCGCTGGTGCAGGCCGATGCATTTCGCATCGATCACTTTCGCGGTTTCGCGGCCTACTGGGAGGTGCCTGCGACCAGCCCGACCGCCATCCTCGGCCGCTGGGTGCCCGGCCCCGGCAAGCTGTTTTTCGATGCGCTGGCGCGCGCCCTTGGCCCGCTGCCGATCGTTGCCGAAGACCTCGGCGTGATCACGCCCGACGTGACCGCGTTGCGCGACGGCTGCGGTTTTCCCGGCATGCGCATCCTGCAGTTCGCATTCGGCGACGACGCGACCAACCCATACTTGCCGCACCACCACACCCCTGCCTCGGTGGTCTACACCGGCACGCACGACAACGACACCTCATGCGGCTGGTGGGCCGCGGCACCCGAGCACGAGCGCACGTTCGCCGGCACCTACCTCGCGGCCGACGCCACCAACGTGCACTGGGCGATGATCCGTGCCGCCTGCAACTCGGTCGCCAACACCAGCATCGTGCCGATGCAAGACGTGCTCGGCCTCGACGGCACCCACCGCATGAACTTGCCGGGCACACCGACCGGCAACTGGCGCTGGCGCTTCGAGTGGGCCATCGTCGGCAGCGAGCCAGGAAGGGTGTTGGGGTTGATGACGGCGGCGAGTGGGCGGGGGCCGTTCGGGTTGTTGGGTCAATGAGGTTGAATCATCGTCACGGGATCAGGCCGGCGCGGTGCACTGCTCCGTTCGTGTCCTCCGGGCCGGCTGCGCCGTCCCTCCCCCTCGACCTCACTGCGCAGTACACCCCACCGACCTGATCTGGTAGCACTGAGGCGTTTTGAATCTTTGAGCGGCGGGCACCCGGTACCCTCGGCCCGCGCCGACCGTCGACCGCTAGCCCGCCAAGCGCCAGCGCCAATCAGTCCGCGGCCAGGCTTTTCACGGCTTGCTCGACACCACCCGATCCGAATGGAATGCCCTGCACCGTCATCGCCGCTTCGACGCCGCCGAGGCAGCCGAGCACCATCGCTGCGTTGATGTCGCCCAAGTGCCCTATGCGAAACGCTCGGCCAGCGAGCGGGCCGAGGCCACCGGCGATCGCGACCTCGAAACGTTCGCGCGCGACGGTGCGCATCGCTTCCGGATCGAAACCCGCCGCGACCGCGATCGTCGTCACCGAAACCGAGCGTGACGACGGCACCGTACCGAAGAAGCTGAGTGCGCCGGCTTCGCTCCAGCGTGCGACTGCGGCGTGCACTGCATCGGCGAGGCGCCGATGGCGGGCCAGCACGGCGGTCTCGCCTTCGCTTGCAATCAGCAGCAACGCGGCCTCCAGTCCGGCAAGGAGACTTTGGGGCGGCGTGCCGCAAAATTTTCGGTACGACAGCGGGCTTTGGCGCAGGCGCCAGTCCCAATAAAAGCGCGGTGCGGGGTTGCTGTGCGAGTGCGCCATCGCCGTGTCGTCGACCGCCACGAAGCTCAGGCCCGGCGGCACCATCAAACCTTTTTGGCAGGCGCCGAGCACCACGTTCGCGCGAAGTGCGGTCATGTCGAACGGCGCTGCGCCGAGCGAGGCGACCACGTCGACGACGAACAGCGCGGGGTGGCCGGCGCGGTCGATCGCGGCGCGGATCGCGGCCAGGTCGTTGGTGACGCCGCTGGCGGTGTCGGTGTGCACGACGAACACGGCGGTGATCCGATGCGCGGTGTCGTCGCGCAGCGCGGCCTCGATGTCGGCCGGCGCCACGGCCAAGCCCTCGGTCCACGGCGTGTCGATCACCACACCACCCATCGCCACCGTTTGCTCCGCCCAGCCGGCCGAGAAGTGACCGGTGCCGGCGACCAGCACCTGGGTGCCGGGCGCCACCAGGTTCGCGATCACCGCCTCCCATGCGCCATGGCCGTTGGCGGCGTAGAGGAACACGTCGTGCGCGGTGTGCAGCAGGCGCTTCAAGCCCGCCTCGCAGGCCGCGATGCAGCGGTCGGCGCGCGGGTCGGCCAGGTCCATCGGCTGGCGGCTCATCGCGTGCAGCACTTCGTCGGGCACGCGGCTCGGGCCGGGTGAATGCAAAAAGCGGTGGCCGGGCAGGCGGGCAATGGCGGTCATGCGGTGATGGTTCGGTTGGGATCGGTGGCCGGGTTACCGGGCAGCAGCCGATGGTAGCGGCGCCGCGCGGGCGCGCTCGCGACGATCTTCACGGCACCCGTGTGGTCGAGAGAGCGACTGGAACTCCGTGACGCAATTGGGGGATCGGTACGCCACAGTGCGAAATGGGCGTTTTTCCCTGCCACGGGAGCGACCTTTCTTCGACACTCCGCGCACCATCGACAACAGGGACCTTTCCATGAGCCAACTGATCCGGCTTGTCTACGCGAGCCGCTCGAGCTTCGGGTCGGGCCAAACCCGGCAAGGGCTCGACCCGGGCGTGGCCCGCATCCTCGCGAAGTCGCGAAGGAACAATGCCCGCCTGCGGATCGTCGGCGGGCTGTTGTTCGGCGACGGCTACTTCCTGCAGTGCCTGGAGGGTGAGGCCGATGTCGTGCGGGCGCTCTACCGAAAGATCGCTGCCGATGATCGCCACCACAGCGTGCAGGTACTTTCAGAGGCCCTGATCTCCAGCCGGTCGTTCAGCGCCTGGTCGATGAAATACGTACCCGGTGGACAGGGCTTGCCCGCATTGCTGCAGTCCTGGGGGCTGACGCGGTTCGATCCGTACGGGTTGTCAGCGGTGCAGATCGCGGCGGCCGTGGCGTTCATGCAAAGTGAGGCCGACGTGCAAATCACATTGCCCGGCGAGCTCGACGCGCCAATGCCGACTTTGCCGGCGCGAAAGGCGCCGCCGGCGATCGAGCCACGGCGCGGCGTCGGGGCAGCGCGGCAAGCACCCGACGGCCCGCCCGCCCGTGTGGCCGCAGGGCCCAACCGCACCGTGTTGTGGGTCTTGCTCGCCGTGGTTTGCCTGGTCGGTGTCGTTGCCGGATTCCTGTCCGGGAGATGACAGCGGGGGTCGCGAAGATCCCGCGTTGCGCCCGGGCCGGCAACTGCGTCGGTCGACGCCTTGATGCAAGATGACATGTGCACAAGGAGATCCCATGCTCGAGCTCAAAGACCCGACCCTGTTCAAGCAACAAGCCTACATCGCCGGCCAATGGGTCGATGCCGACAGCGGCGAGACCATCGCCGTCACCAACCCCGCGACCGGCGAGCAGCTCGGCACCGTGCCGATGTGTGGCACGGCAGAGACCGTGCGCGCGATCGTCGCGGCCGACAAGGCGCAGCGCGTCTGGCGTGACGTGCCGGCCAAACAGCGTTCGGCTGTTCTGCGCAAGCTGAACGACCTGATGCTGGCCAACGCCGACGACCTCGCGCTGATCATGACGAGCGAGCAGGGCAAGCCGCTCGCCGAAGCGAAGGGCGAGATCGCGTATGCCGCGTCGTTCATCGAGTGGTTCGCCGAAGAAGCGCGCCGCATCTACGGCGACACGATTCCCGCGACCTCGATCGACAAACGCATCCTCACGATCAAGCAACCGGTCGGCACCACCGCGGCGATCACGCCGTGGAATTTTCCGACCGCGATGCTGACGCGCAAGGCCGGGCCTGCACTCGCCGCCGGTTGTTCGATGGTGGTGAAGCCGGCGACGCAAACGCCGTACTCCGCGCTCGCCTTCGCCGAACTCGCCGAACGTGCCGGCGTGCCCAAGGGCTTGCTCTCGGTGCTGACCGGTTCGGCCGCACAGATCGGCGGCGAGATGACGCGTTCGCCACTCGTGCGCAAGCTCAGCTTCACCGGCTCGACCGAAGTCGGCCGCACGCTGATGCGCCAGAGCGCCGAGACGATCAAGAAGCTCTCGCTCGAACTCGGCGGCAACGCGCCGTTCATCGTCTTCGACGATGCCGACATCGACGCGGCCGTCGACGGCGCGATGGTCAGCAAGTACCGCAACACCGGCCAGACCTGTGTGTGCGCGAACCGCCTCTACGTGCAACGCGGCGTGTTGCAAGCCTTCACCGACAAGCTGGTCGCGAAGGTCGCGGCGCTCAAGGTCGGCAACGGGCTCGACGCCGGCGTCACGCAGGGCCCGCTGATCGACGCGAAGGCGGTCACGAAGATCGAGGAGCACATTGCCGACGCCCGCGCCAAGGGCGGCGAGGTGCTGCTCGGGGGCAAGCGGCACGCACTCGGCGGCCTGTTCTTCGAGCCGACCGTGATCGGTGGCGCGACCGCCGAGATGCTGTTCGCAAAAGAGGAAACCTTCGGCCCGCTCGCGCCGATCTTCGCGTTCGACACCGAGGCCGAAGTAATCGCGCTGGCCAACGACAGCGAGTTCGGTTTGGCGTCGTATTTCTACAGCCGCGACATCGGCCGCGTGATGCGCGTGGCCGAGCAGCTCGAATCGGGCATCGTCGGCGTCAACACCGGGCTGGTCTCGACGGCCGAGGCGCCGTTCGGCGGCGTCAAGCAATCGGGCCTCGGCCGCGAGGGCTCGAAGTACGGGCTCGACGACTACCTCGAGGTCAAGTACGTGTGCCTGGGCGGCCTCGACAAGTAGGCAGCGGCCGCGCCGCGGCGCACTCAGGCTCGCGGCGGCGCAGCCGTCATCGGTTCCAGCAGCGCGCCGACGCCCAGCATCTCGAGCGAGGCGTTGCGGTCGGCCGCGAGCAGTGCGTGGCCGAGCCCCGAGCCACTGGCGGCCAACCCGCCTTCAAGCACCTCGACCGCGAGTGCGGTGAGCGAATCGGTCAATTGCCACGGCATCACCAGCAGCGCGAAAAACATGTCGCGGCGCGCCTCGAAGGCCTGTACGAAAGCGCTGCTGAACTGCGCGGGCGTGCCGCCCTCGACCTTGTCGAGCGCGCGCAGCGCGGCCGTCCAGCCGATGTTGTGCATCAGCCCCGTGATGTAGCCCTCGAACGGGTCGAGCCCGGCGGCTGCGGCCAGGCGCATGCACTCGGCGGCCTTGGCCTCGGAGTGCAGCCACAAGCGTGGCGCGGCGCGCCCTGAGAGTGAATCGGCCGGTGCATCGAAGATCGGCTTGAGCACGACCTTTGCGATCGCGCGGCGCAGCCCTTGCGAACCGAGCCGCGAGATGGCCTGCGGCAAATCACCGACCGGCTCGGCCGCGCGCACGCTCGCGCTGTTCGCGAGGCGGATCACTTCGGCCACAAGGTTCGGGTCTTTGGCGACGCGGTCGGCCAGCGCTTGCGCCGACTGGCCTTCGTCGCGCAAGCTCTTCATCAGCTGCGGGATCACCGCCGGCGAGCGCGGCAGCAGCTCAGCCCGCTTGCCGTCGGCTGCGAGCACCGCATCGAGGTGAGAAAGCAGGCGCTGTTCGTCCGGCAGCAGCGCATCGTGCGGCGTGGTGCCGGTGCCGAGCAGCCACTCGAAAAACGGCACTTGCGGGTCGGGGATCAGCGACCCGGAGACCACCGGCGATTCGGTGCCGAGCGGCTGGGCAACAGCCACGGCCACGGCGACGGCAGCACGCGCTCGAATCGGCGCAGGCAGCCGGGCGCGCGGGCGCGGCCCGGTCATGGCGGGCGCGGCTGTGTGGCTGCCGAAGACGGCGCCCATGCGTTGAATCCAGCTCGACATGGCAGGTACTCCGTTCAGCGGTATCCGGGTTTATCGGCGCCCCGTTGGCGGTCTAAAGGTGCTGCCATCCCACTTGTAGGGATTATTCGCAGCCGGTGCCTGTGGTCACATGCGGCCAGGCCCGTCGCGGCCGCAAAGGAGACCGCCATGCTCACCGACGCCCAGCTCCAGCAGATCATGCCGAACCTCGCCTCGGCCAAGCGCGCGCTCTACCTGGCGCCGCTGAACGCCGCGATGGAGGCTTGCGGCATCGACACGAAGCAGCGCTGTGCGGCCTTCATCGCACAGCTCGCGCACGAGGCGGGCGAATTCCGATGGATGCAGGAGATCTGGGGCCCGACCGCTGCGCAATTGCGCTACGAACCACCGGGCGACCTGGCCAAGCGGCTGGGCAACACACAGGCCGGTGACGGCAAGCGCTTCATGGGCCGCGGGCCGATCCAGATCACCGGGCGTTTCAACTACAAAACCTACGGTGACCTGCTCGGCATCGACCTGACCACCGACCCGGCGCGTGCCGCCGCCCCCGACATCGCGTTCACGACCGCGGGCCTGTTCTGGCAGCGCAATGGCCTGAACGAGCTCGCCGATGCGGGCCAGTTCATCGCGATCACCAAGCGCATCAACGGCGGCACCAACGGCCTGGTCGATCGGCAGATGTACTACGAGCGCGCGCAAGCCGTGTTGATGGCGGGCGCCACACGCGCCGCGGCGCGCGCCGAACCGCTGATGCGCGGGCACGAGGCGATCGTCGCGTCTGAAACACCGGTGGAAGCAAAAAAAGTGACCGCCAAAAAGCCGGCCGTCAAAGCCGCCGCCGGCAAGACGGCCGCAGCCCGGCGCAAAGCCTGAAGCCGCGTGAGTTCGCAGGGTAATTGCGGGCTGTTCACCCGATTGCGAACGCGCGCCCGTGCCAGACTCGGGGCGGTCGTTCGGGTGCCGCCATGTCGTTCTTCAATCCAAAGCGTTTGAGTTGTGGGGTCGTGATCGTGAACCGGGATCACGAGCTGCTGCTGTGCCACGTCACGGGCCAAAACCACTGGGATCTGCCCAAAGGCGGCATCGACCTCGGCGAAACGCCGCTCGAAGCCGCGATCCGCGAGACGCGCGAAGAAAGCGGCCTGCGCCTGCAGCCCGACGCGCTGGTCGACCTCGGCCGCTTCGCCTACACCAACAAGAAAAACCTGCACTTGTTCGCCTGCGTCATGCCGCGCTTCGACCTGAAAGACCTGCGCTGCGAAAGCCGCTACATCGATCGTTACTCGGGCCGGCAACTGCCCGAGATGGACGGCTTCGGCTGGTTCTCGTTCGAGCGCGTCGCGGCGCTGTGCACACCGAAGATGACGACCGTGCTCGGCAGCAAGATCAACCTCGAGGGCGTGCTTGCCCGATTGACTGCCGCGCCAGAGTTCGTCGACTCGGCGGCGGCTTGAGCGGCCGAGGTTCTTCCTTCTTGCCCGATCAACCCTGCCAGACGCCGTAGCCCTGCTCGCGCAACGCGATGCCGAGCTCGACCTCCATCTCGCAGGCGCCGTGGTACGGCATCGGGTTGTAGACCGCGTAGAGCTGCGGCAGCAGCCGCAGGCCGTGCTCACGCACGAAACGATTCGCCTGAACGCCGGCCTTGTGCCGGTCGAAGCGCAGGTCGGGGTCGAGGCCGGTCATGCCGACGTAGACCAACGGCTTACCGAGCTCGTGATCGGGGTTGGCCTTGCGAAAGCCCGGCGAGTTCCAGACCGTGTCGGCGAGCTCGACGACGTAGACGCTGTAGTGGTGCTTGCGGGTCGTGTGGAACTTGCGGATTTTGCGCGTGGCCATGGGTGCCTACACTAGCAGGCTATGTCCCATGACGATCCGGCAGACGCCTTCATCGCACGGCTCGAAGGCGCGCTCGCAGGCGCTTCGTTCGTCAAGCTCGTGCTCGCCAAGCCGCGTGCTTTGAATTCCAATTCGGCCTCCAGTTTCGCCGCCGATTTCGCCTCTGACCTCATGCGCGTGACGGTGCGTGCCGTGGCGCTCAAAGGCCATCCGCAACTCTCGTTCGTGCACACGCACAAGACGCGCGACATCACGAAAAACACGAACCTCGCCGACGGCCTTGTGCGTGTCCGCACGCTGATCGACAGCACCTTCGATCACGCCCACCTCTTCACCGCGACCGAAGAAATCCAGCTGCTGACCAGCAAAAAAGGCAAGCGCACGCTGCTGCGCGGCAAAGCAAACCACACGGCCATGCCGCCGGCCGCACACGACCGCGAGAAGCACCGATTTCTCGACCTCGACCGGCCGTTTCTCGGCGCGCTCGGTGTGACCGATGAAGCGCACCGGCTCGTGCCGGCGATGGCGCGCAAGTGGAAGCAGATCAACAAGTTCGTCGAGGTGCTCGACCACGCGCTCGACGCGACCACGTTGAAGCGCGCTGCGCGCCTCGACGTGGTCGACTTCGGCAGCGGCAAGGGCTACCTGACCTTCGCGATGCACGACTACCTGCGCGGCACGCTCGGCCTGCCGGCGACCGTGACCGGCGTGGAGCTGCGCCCCGACATGGTGGCGCTGTGCAACGCTTCCGTGCAACGCCTCGCACTCGATGGCCTGCGCTTCGACGAAGGCGATGTGCGCACGGTGGTGCCCGCTTCGATCGACATCATGATCGCGCTGCACGCCTGCGACACCGCGACCGACTTCGCTATTCACACCGGCGTGCGTGCCGGCGCGCAAATCATCATGTGCTCGCCCTGCTGCCACAAAGAGCTGCGCCCGCAACTGCTCAGCCCGCACCCGCTGCGGCCCATCCTCAAGCACGGCGTGCACCTCGGCCAGCAGGCCGAGATGCTGACCGACGGCCTGCGCGCGATGCTGCTCGACGCCGTCGGCTACGACACCCAGGTGTTCGAGTTCGTCGCGCTGGAGCACACGAACAAGAACAAGATGATCCTGGCGGTGAGGCGGCCCGATGCCAAGCCGGCTGACCAAGCCTGGCAGCAAATCGACGAGATCAAGGGCTTCTACGGCATCCGCGACCAGTGCCTCGAAACGCTGCTGAAGGCGGACCGCGAGGCCGCCGCTGCGCTGACCTAAGTCGACGCCGGCTCACGCCGACCGAACATGCCCCAGCCTTGCATGGCCAGCACCAGCTCGTGCCGCTGGTTTAGCACCTCCCACTTCGACAGGACCAGCCCGACCGTCGGGCGACTGTTCATCGGGCGCGCTTCGAGCACGGTCATGCGCACGCCGAGCACGTCGTCGACGAGCACGGGTCGGGTCCAGCGCAGGTTGTCGATGCCGGGCGAGCCGAGGCTGCTCGATTCGAGCAAATAGGCGTCGCACATCATGCGCATCGACATCGCGCAGGTGTGCCAGCCGCTGGCCGAGAGCTGGCCGAACAGAGAGGCCTCGGCGGCGGCGTCGTTCATGTGGAAGGGCTGCGGGTCGAACTGCGATGCGAACGCGAGGATGGCCTCGCGCGTGACGTGCGTGGCGCCGAACTCGCGCAGGTTGCCGACCGGAAAATCTTCCCAGTACCAGCGGATGTTTCTGGGCGCGGCAGGGGTTGTGTCGGTCACGGTGCGGGGTCGTCGGTTGTCGATGCTGCCGAGCATAGCGATTCACGCTGCACTGCGCCCCACACCAGCTCGGCGGCTGCCAGGTCTTCGAGCGCGGTGCCGACGGCTTTGAACAGCGTGAGTTCGGCGGCGTGCTCGCTCACGTGCCCGGTCGAGTTGGCACGGCCCGGGCGCGACCCGGCGCAGAGTTCGGCGAGCGTGCCTTGCAGTCGATCGGCGCTGAACGCGCCGGCCGCGATCGCGCCGAGCACGTCACCCGATTTGGCCAGCGCCTCGGGTGTGTCGACGAACACGCGGCTGCGCGCGAAGCACGCGGCATCGGCCTCGCGCATCTGCGGCGTGAAGCTGCCGATCAGGTCGAGGTGCGTGCCGGGCCGAAGCCACGCGCCGCACACGAGTGCGGTGGTCGAGAGCGTGGCGCAGCTGACGATGTCGGCGTGCTCGACGGCCTGTTCGAGGTCGTCGGTGGCGCTCGCGTTGACGCCCGCGGCGCGCAGCTCATCGGCGAGCGCTTGCGCCGATGGGGGCCGGTGATTCCAGATCACGACATCGTCGATCGGCCGCACCACTCGCATCGCTTCGGCGAGGAGTGCGGCCACGCGACCGGTGCCGAGGATCAGCAGCCGCCGCGCGTCGGCGCGCGCGAGGTACGACGCGGCGAGCGCCGACGCTGCGGCGGTGCGGCGCGAGGTGATCTCGTTGCCGTCGAGCTGCGCGAGCGGCACGCCGGTCTCGGCATCGAACAGCAGGTAGACCGAGTGCAAGCCGGGCAGGCCGCGCGCGCTGTTGCCGGGAAAGATGGTGACGGTCTTGATGCCGAGCCGCGCGCCGGTGCGCCATGCCGGCATCAGCAGGACCGTCCCGCCATCGCTGCCCGCACCGGCGACCGCGCCGATGCAGTGCGTGGTGCGCAACGGCACTTCGCAACCGGCGATGAACAGCACGCGCAGCGCCTCGATCAGCGCATCGAACGGCAGGTGCCGGCGTGTTGTCGCGGCATCTATTTGCAGCATGGCTTCAACCGCCTTGCATCACGTGCAGCGCGTCAGACCGCGACAGCTTCTTGTGCCGGCCGGTTCAGCGTCCAGCGTGTGCACAGGCCGTTGTCGAAAACGATGCGCACCTCGGCGCCCGATCCGTCCGACCAGGCCCAAACCTCGTGCGATGTTTCAGCGGACTCGGCCAGGCGTTTGCCAAAGCTCTTCGTCAGCCTGACGACCTGCAGCATCGGCAGGCCGACGCTCAATTTCGCGTGCAGCATCACCGCGCTCGGAACAAAGCCGACGGGTGACTCCGCCGCATCGCGCATCACGCGCACCGAGCGGCTGAATTGCATCAGCAGCCAGAACACGATCACGCTGAAAGCCAGCGCCACGCCGGGCCAGCCGTAGCCGAACCAGCCGGCGACCAGCGCGGCGAGCGCGAGCGCCCAACCGACGACAGGATTCATGCAGCGCGCGGCCCCGCGCCGATGTCGGCGCGCAGTTGCGCCGGCAGCCGGTTCAGCAAAAAGCGGATCGCCAACGGCACGAGCACGATGTCGTCGAGCAGGCCGATGACCGGGATCACGTCGGGGATCAAATCGATCGGCGAGATCACGTAGAGCACGATGCCGAGCGCGCCGAGCTTGAGCCAGCCGGGCGATTGCGGGTGGCGCAGCGCGCGCCAAAGCAGGCGCGCGTCGCCCCTGATCAGCGCCCAGAGCAGCGAGAAGCGTTTGAACATGGTGAACTCCGATCGAAGCAGCGGCGCGTGAGTGCGGCCCGCGTTCAACGTGCGGGCAGGCGGCGCGATGACAAGCCCGCTCGCGCGCTGCCGTTGTAACGTGAGGGCACAGCCGACCGATCGCATCAAAGCCCGCGCACCAGATCGATCGCCTGTTCGATGCGCTCGACCGCGTGGATCGTCAGCCCTTCAATGGGCTTCTTGGGCGCATTCGCCTTCGGCACGATCGCGACCGAGAAGCCGAGCTTGGCCGCTTCCCTCAGCCGCTCCTGGCCGCGCGGCGCGGGCCGCACCTCTCCGGCCAGCCCGACCTCGCCGAACGCGATGAAGCCGCGCGGCAGCGCCTTGCCGCGCAGGCTGCTCTGGATCGCGAGCATCACCGCCAGATCGGCCGCGGGCTCGCTGATGCGCACGCCGCCGACGGCGTTGACGAACACGTCTTGATCGGATGCGCTCACGCCCGCGTGGCGGTGCAGCACCGCCAACATCATCGCGAGCCGGTCGCGCTCGATGCCCACGCTCAAGCGCCGCGGCGACGGCCCGCCCGAATCGACCAGCGCCTGAATCTCGACCAGCAGCGGCCGCGTGCCTTCGAGAGTGACCAGCACGCACGAACCGGCGACCGGGTCGCCATGCGTCGACAAAAAGATAGCGCTCGGGTTGGCGACGCCTCGCAAGCCCTTCTCGGTCATCGCGAACACGCCGATCTCGTTGACTGCGCCGAAGCGGTTCTTGATCGCGCGCACCAGCCGAAAGCTCGAATGCGTGTCGCCCTCAAAGTACAGCACCGTGTCGACGATGTGCTCGAGCACGCGCGGCCCGGCAAGTGCGCCTTCCTTCGTCACATGGCCGACCAGGATGATCGTGATGCCGGTGCTTTTCGCGATGCGCGTGAGTTGCGCCGCGCACTCGCGCACCTGCGCGACCGAGCCGGGCGCGGAGGTCAGCTGGTCGCTGTAGACGGTCTGGATCGAATCGATCACGCACACCGCGGGCTGCTCTTGTTCCAGCGTCGCCGCGACCTTCTCGAGCTGGATCTCGGCGAGCACGCGTACCTGTGATTTGCCGAGCCCGAGCCGCCGCGAACGCAGCGCCACCTGCGCGCCGCTTTCTTCGCCGGTGACGTAGAGCGTCTTCATGTTTTTCGACAATTCGTCGAGCGCTTGCAGCAGCAGCGTCGACTTGCCGATGCCCGGGTCGCCGCCGATCAGCACCACGCCGCCCGCGACGATGCCGCCGCCGAGCACGCGGTCGAGTTCATCGATGCCGGTAGGTTGGCGGTCGACATCGCTCGCCTCGATCTCGGAGAGCGTGGCCACCGGCTGACTCGCGATCAGCCCGCGCGGGCCCGCGCCCGCGCTTGTGCCCATCCCAATCGTGTAGCGGTTCTTCGGCGCCGCCTCGGCGACCGACTCGACCAGCGTATTCCACGCCTCGCAGCTCGGGCACTTGCCCAGCCACTTGGCCGAGGTGCCACCGCATTCGGTGCAGATGTAGATCGACTTTTCTTTGGCCATGCGGGGATTGTCGGGGCATCGAGAATGACGGCTTCGCCACCGCACGGAGCCACGCCCATGCCCCGCCAACTCATCAGCTCCGGTTCGTCGTTCGAAACCGAGATCGGCTACTCGCGCGCGGCGGTCGTCGACGACTGGGTGTTTGTCTCCGGGACAACCGGGTTCGACTACGCGACGATGACGATCGCGGACGATCTCGTGGCGCAGACAGAGCAGTGCCTGCAGAACATCGTGGCGGCGTTGGCGCAGGCGGGCGCGACAACGGCCGACGTGGTTCGCGTGACCTACGTGCTGCCGCCCGGCAACGACTTCAGCGTGTGCTGGCCGACGCTGCGTAGGTACTTCGGCGAGGTTCGCCCAGCCGCGATGATGATCAGCGCGGGCCTGGCCGACCCGCGCATGCGGATCGAGATCGAGGTCACCGCGAAGCGCGGTTCCGGCGGCGCGCCAGCGCCACGCTGATCAGCATGCCGGCACCCATCAGCGCCGAGGTCGAGGGCTCAGGCACCGCGGCAGCGCTGCTCACGTCCGTCAGGTTCACATTCCGGAAGCCGCCCTTCTAATCGGGGAAGTTCGGGTCGGCGCTGGGTTGCGTCCACGCGGCGAGCGCGATCGGCATCGTGCCGTCGAAAGCGAAGCCGGATTGCGGCAGGCTGCCGTTGGCGTAGTTCGGCGCCGCGGCGATCGTCACCAGGTAGTCGCCGGCCGCCAATGAGGCGAACTGCAAGCCGGCATCGAAGGCGCCCTGGCCGGCGCCGATGGTGTCGTCGTCGTCGACTTCGGCGAGCAGGGTGTAGGCGCAACCGATCCGGGCCCACACCGCAGCGACCGGGTCGAAGTTCAGGCTGGCGAGCCATGAGTCGGTCCAGACCTTGATGTTGGTGGCAGCGGTGTCGAGCCGGAACGTGACGTGCGCGACATCGGTGTTGTAGGCGATGTTGCCCCACAGCGAAAGGTCGCCCGCGTGGGCGCCGAGCGTGGTGCAGGCGATGCCGATGGCGAGTGCGAGCATGGGATGAGTCATGGGTGATCCTTGGGTTGGCTTCGAACGCGATGGCTCACGGCGCGCTCACGGCGCCAACGCGGGCGGGTTCAGGCGAGACGGCGTCTGCACCGAGGGCGCGAGGCGGTTGCTGCCGTCGCGCACTTCGAAGGCGACGGCGAAGGTCTCGATGTTGCTGATGCTTGCGACCGTGTCGATGTACCACCACTCGCACACGCAGCGGCTGGCGTCGGCATCGATCAACATGTAGCCGCGCTGGTTCGGGTTGATGTACTTGATGTGCGGGTCGGCAACGCCGGGTGACGACACGGAAGTGCCGACGAACTCAACTTCAAGCGAACCCTCGCCGCTCGACGGGTCGTAGCCACCGGCCGCCGTGCTCGGGTTATTCGGGTCGGGCGTGAGGTCGGCGGCCCACGAGCTGTGGATGTCGCCGGTGGGCGCGACGACGTTGCCGACCGGCGCCTGGCCGGCGCCACCTTTGAGCACGTCGTAGATGCGGTTGCGGGCGGGCTGGTAGCCGTCCCACTGGTCGGAGTTCAGGAACACGCCGCCGCCGGCCGTGTTCGGCGCGTCCACGGCCTTGAGCTGCGCGAACAGCACGCCCTGGCCGAGCATCTTCCATTTCGCCGTGCTGGTGCGCAGCTTGTCGAACAGCCAGGCTTCCTCGGTGGCGCCGAGCAGCCGGCGGGTCGGGTCGGCGTAGGCGCCGGTCTGTGTGAAGTAGCCGCTGGCGCTGCCGATGTTGGTGTCGAGTTGCTCCGAGCGAGCGCCGACGCGTTCTTCCAGCATGATCAGATCGACCAGGTTGCCGAACGCGTAGCTGCGGTCGTTGCGGCGCGGCGCGGTCGGGTCGACCACGCGCACCGGCATCCACTCGCAGTTCGCCTGCAGAGCCGCGGCAACGCGCGCGACCAGGTCGCCTTCGGTGGCGGGTTGGTGGTTCTCGGCGCCGCCGACCCACGCGTTGTTGGTGGTCTCGTGGTCGTCCCAGATCGCGACCATCGGGTGCTGGCGGTGCATCGCTTGCGAGTTTTCGTGACGCTTGTATTGCGCGTGGCGAGCGCGGTAGTCGGCCGACGAGACAGTCTCGTTCGCCTGCTCGCAGGCGCGGGCCGTGCCGTACTGTCCGGTGCCGTATTCGTAGAGGTAATCGCCGAGGTGCACCACCAGGTCGAGGTCGGCGCGCTCGGCGATGCGCTGGTAGACGTTGAAGTAGCCGTAGGCGAAGTTCGAGCAGCTCACGACCGCCATGCGCAACTGCGGCGCAGCGCCGTCCGGCAACGTCTTGGTGCGGCCGATGGGCGACTGCGCACCGTCTGCGGCGAAACGGTAGTAGCAGGTCGTGTTCGGCCGCAGGCCGGGCACGTCGACCTTGACCGTGAAGTCGCGCAGCACGTTGGTCTTGGTGCTGCTGGAAGCGACCACGACGCTCAATGCCGGATCGGTAGCGACAACGTAGTTGACGACAGTCGCGCTGCGGCTGCTGACAGACGACGCGCGGGTCCAGAGGATGACCCGGTCCGACAGCGGATCGCCGCTCGCGACGCCGTGCTGGAACACCGGGTTCGACGCGGCGTCAGCGGCGCCGCCGCTCCAGCCGAGGCTCGGTACAGCGGCAAGCGCGACCGCCGCCGAGCCGGAGTGTTTGAAGAAGTCGCGCCGGCTGGCGCCGGTGCGTGCGGGCTTGACGGTGCTGGGGCGTCCCATGGCTGCAGTCCTCGCGGAATGACGCGGCGGGCGATGCCGATGCCGCCGGGCGAAATCTCGCCGCCGTCAGCCACGAAATTAACGGTGGCTCGATGACGGCCGCGTGACGCTTTTCGCGCGCGCCGCGCTGTTCGGAGGTGCAGGCGAATTCAGGCGGCCGTGAAGTTGCCGTGGAATCCGTACGGCAACCAGTACGGCAGCGTGGCCGTTGCGATCGGGCCGTCGGCGATGTGGCGCGCATCGAGCAGGTTCACGCGGGTCACGCCTTCGGCCACATCGAAGGTCGTGCCGAGCAGCCACGCATCGAGCTCGCCGCGGGCGCCGGGTTGGGGCACGACGATGTGTTCTTCGACGACCGTGTGCTTGCCGTAGTCGTACCGCTGCACACGGCCGGTTTCGAGATCGCGCCACTGCAGGCCGTGAAACCACGGTGGCCGCTGGGCACCGCCGGACCAGCTGGCGGCGGTCAGCAGGTAGCGCGTGGCCAGCCCGTTGCGCATCGGGTGCACGCGCGGGAATTCGACGGTGTCGTGCGTGTCTTCCACCCGCGCCGCGCCGGTGCGCATGTCGAGCACCGCGAGGCGCGTGCTCGAGCCACCGAAGCTCGCCGGGTGGCCGGCCATCAGAGACGAGGCGCCGCGCATCACGAACTCGGGTGTGGGTGAGGCGACGAAGCTGAGCGCGATGCTGCCGTCGGCGCGCTCGTGCGCGTTGCCGACGTGAAACACCATCTGCGACGGCAGCTCGAAGACGCGGCGCTGGGCGATGTCGTCTTTTTTCATCACGAGGATGCGCAGAGGCTCGTTCGGCTCGTAGGTGAAGGCGTTGCCGCCGGCCACGTCTTCGCCGAAGTGGAGCTTGACGGGCGGCAACGGCAGCACGATGTAGCGCTCGGTGATGGCCGCGTCGTGCGCCATGCCGCCGGGGTAGGGCGTCTCGCCGATCTGTGCGCGCACGAGCTTGCCCGCCGCGTCGACATGCCAGACGACCAGGTTGGCGCCGGCGCTGCCGATGTTCCACAGGTTGCCCGCGGCATCGAGCTTCGGGTGCGCCGAGAACGGCATCTGCGCGAGGCCTTCTTGCCAAGTCACGGGGCCGAGCGTGGCGAGGTCGTCGGGGCTGAGCGCGAAGGCCGAGCCGCCTTCCCACATCGCGAGCACGCGGCCGGCGTGTTCGATCGCGTTGGTGTTCGCGACGTTGAAGGCGTCGGGGCCCTGCGTGGGTGTGGCGCCGGGCTCGTCGCCCGCGATCTTCGTGCCGTACGCGCTGTAGAGGAACTTGCCGGCCTGCTGCTCGGCCAGCAGCTTGGGCGTGCGCACGAGGCGGCCGAGGTGGCGCACGGTGGGCGCTTTGTTGCCGACGCTGCCGCCCGTAAACGTGAACTGCTGCACCATGCCGTCGCCGGCGAACCAGTGGTGGTAGCGCTGGCCGTCGCGCTCGTGCAGCGCCGGGCCGTTGCGGTAGAAGCGGCCGCGAAAATCGGCGGGCCACTTGCCCGAGAGCGCGAGCGCGTCGCACCTCAGGTCTTGATCGACGACACCTTTGAACGGCTTGAGCCAGGGCTGACTCGTGATCGCGTTGTCGAAGGCCCGGCCTTCGGGTGAGAGCGCGAAGGCGGGCCAGCTGCCGGCGGCGCTGAGCGCGGCGAAGGCGCTGAGAAAGTGGCGGCGTTGCATGGTGGTGCTCCGGCTGGGGGGGCGGCTACTTGCTGAGCTTGACGACGATGGCCTCGGCGCCGAGAGGCACCTGTGCCGTGTCCCAGGTCGGGCCCGTCATCGGCGAGGATTTGCCCGAGGCGCCCCACGGCTCGGTCGGCATGCCGAAGGGGTTGGCGTCCAGCTTGCCGTTGCCGTTGAGGTCCTGGAACAACGTCAGCGCGACCACTTCGCCCGTCAGCCCGCAGACTTGGACCGTCATCGTTTCGCCGGTCACGTTGACCTGCAGCTGGCTCGTCGCGGCCTTGCGAAAACTGGCGGCATCGGTGTAGGCGGCCACCATCAACGGGCCCTGGCCATTGCGCAGGTTTTGCACCTCGACCTTGGCGCAGCCGCCGGGTGCTTCCGCATGGGCGATGGTCGCGAACGACGCGAGCGCGAGAGCGGCGGTGCAGGCGGTGAGCAGGGCTTTCATGGGGACTCCCGTGGGTGGCGCGAATAAGCGTACTTTAGAAAGCCGGCGCGCGTTTGCCATTCCGAATGCGACGAAACGGTGGCGCGCGGCGCGAGATGCCGACAAGCGGCGCGACATGTCGGGCCGCCTGAGCACACGTGCGCATCGGCGAGCCGCGCGCCCGGCTCGCCCTACTCGCTGATGCGCCCGCGCCCGGCCTTGGTCTGCGCACGCTGGCTCTTGCCTTCGAGGCGGCGCTGCTTGGAGCCGTAGGTCGGCTTCGTCGCGCGCCGCGGCTTCGGCGGCACCGCGACCGCGTCGACGATCGCTTGCAGCCGCCCGAGTGCATCCGCGCGGTTCATGTCCTGGCTGCGCGTGGTTTGCGCCTTGATCACGATCACGCCCTCGGTCGTGATGCGCGAATCGGCGAGCGCGAGCAGCCGCTCCTTGATGGCATCGGGCAGCGACGATGCGCGGATGTCGAAGCGCAGGTGCACCGCGCTCGACACCTTGTTGACGTTTTGCCCGCCAGCGCCTTGCGCGCGGATCGCGGTGAACTCGACTTCGTTTTCGGCGACGGTGGGCGAGCGGGCTTCGTTCACAGCGTGTTCAGACCGCCCGCGCCGGCACGCGCGGCGCGAGCGCGCACATCAGCTCGTAGCCGACCGTGCCGGCGGCCGCCGCGATCTCGTCGATCGCGAGGACCGCTCCGCCCGGGCTCGCGCCCCAAAGCGTGGCGACGCTGCCGACCTGTGCTTCGGGTGCGGGCGTCAAATCGATCGTGATCATGTCCATCGAGACGCGGCCGACCAGGCGCGTGCGCACCTCGCCGATCAGCACCGGCGTGCTGTCGTTCTCGGTGCAGGGCACGACGCGCGGGTAGCCGTCGGCGTAACCGCAGGCAACCACGCCGATGCGCATGTCGCGCTCGGCGGTGAAGTGGCTGCCGTAGCCGACCTGCTCGCCGGCCTTCACGTTCTGCACGGCGATGACCTCGGCGCGCAGGCTCATCGTCGGTCGAAGTTGCCAATCGAAAATGGTCTTCTCGGGGAAGTCGGGCGACGAGCCGTAGACCATGATGCCGGGGCGAACCCAGTCGGCGGCAACGCCGAACTCGTGGTCCTTGGCGCGCACGGACTCGGCGTTCGGTGCGCAGCGCAGCGTGGCGGCGCTGTTCGCCAGCGTGCGTTCGCCGGGCATGCCGCGCGTCGCCTCCTCGAACACCGCGAGCTGGTGCGCGATGCCGCGTGAGTTGTCGGCGTCCGACAGGTGCGTCATCAGCGCGACGCTCTCGACTTGCGTGAGGCCGCTCAACCGCCGCCAGGCGTGCTGGTAGTGTTCGGGCCGAAAGCCGAGCCGGTTCATGCCGCTGTTCATCTTCAGGAACACCTGCTGCGGCACGTGCGTTTTGTGCGCGGCGAGCCAGTCGATCTGCGCTTCGTGGTGCACCGTGTGCCACAGGTTCAGGCGCGAGCAGAGCTCCAGATCGCGCGGCTCGAAACAACCTTCGAGCAACAGCACCGGCCCGCGCCAGCCGAGCGCGCGGATGCGTTCGGCCTCGGCCAGGTCGAGCAGCGCGAAACCGTCGGCGCCTTTGAGCCCTGCGTAGGCGCGCTCGATGCCGTGGCCATAGGCGTTGGCCTTCACGATCGCCCAGACCTTCGCATCGGGCGCCGCGGCGCGCGCCCGCGTGAGGTTGTGGGCCAAGGCATCGGTGTGAACGAGGGCTTCGATGGGGCGCGGCATGCGTGGATTCTGCCAGCGCGATTGCGGTCGAACTCGCGTGCTGTGACGCCGCCGGCAAGGAGACACATGCGCACATCTGTGACGGCGGCGGGGCGCGTGCACAGTTAATGAAGCAGGGCTTTTCGACCATCATGGCGGCGCAGTTTTTCAGCGCGCTGGCCGACACCGCCCTCGGCGTGGTCGCGTTCGAGATGCTGCGGGCCGACAACATGGCTTCGCGTGTCGCGTGGCTGGCGCCGATGCCGGCGTTGTTCTATGTGTTGCTCGTGCCGTTCCTCGGCGCCTTCGCCGACGCCTTTCCCAAGGGCAAGGTCATGCTCGCGGCCAACGCGATCAAGATGGTCGGCTGCCTGCTGATGCTCGCGGGACTGAACCCGCTGCTCGCATACGCCGTGGTCGGGCTCGGCGCGGCCGCCTATTCGCCCGCGAAGTACGGCATCGTGATCGAGCTGCTGCCCGTTTCGCAATTGGTCAAAGCGAACGGCTGGATCGAGGGGCTGACGATCGTCTCGATCATTCTCGGCATCGTGTGCGGCGGCCAACTCGTCGGGCCGACGGTCTCGCGCCACCTGCTCGCGCTCAATGCGCCGTTCTTCGACTTCGACATCACCACCGCACCCGAGTCGGCGCTGGTCGTGCTGATGGGCTCGTACCTGATCGCGGCGCTGCTGAACCTGCGCATCCCGCGCACCGATGCAACGCTGCAGCCGATCGGCAACAGCGTGGGCGCGCTGGTGCGTGACTTCGTCAACTGCAACGCGCGGCTCTGGTCCGACAAGCTCGGCCAGATCTCGCTCGCAACCACCACGCTGTTCTGGGGCGCTTCGGGCAACCTGAAGAACATCGTGTTCGCGTGGGCCGCCGCGGCGCTCAGCTACACGACCTCGCAGACCTCGATGCTGGTCGGCGTGCTCGCTTTCGGCACCGCGGCCGGTGCGATCCTCGCGGCCTCGCGCGTGCGGCTCGACACCGCCACGCGCGTGATTCCGCTGGGCATCTGCATGGGTTTGATGGTGGTCGCGCTGAACCTGATCGGCAGCGCGTGGGCGGCGGTGCCATTCCTGCTCGTGCTCGGCGCGGTCGGCGGTTACCTGGTGGTGCCGATGAACGCGCTGCTGTATCACCGCGGCGCCAGCCTGATGGGCTCGGGGCGCTCGCTGGCGGTGCAAAACTTCAACGAGCAAGCCGCGATTCTCGGCTTCGCGGCGTTCTACATCGGCATGACCCGGCTCGGCTTTTCGGTCTTCACCGCGATCACGTTTTTCGGGCTGCTGGTGACGGTGACGATGGTGGGCGTGTATCGCTGGCACTGGGCCAATTGCGCCAACCACCCGGCAGAGCTCGAACACCTTCTTGCAATCGCCAGAGGCGACACGCATTGAGCGCACGCATTCGTGCCTTAACTAAGGGCTAACCCGGCGCGTGTTCCGGGGCTCTTTAGCGCGACGCGCCAGCGGCGACAATCCCGTAAATGCTTTCGTTTCCCGTCACGCCAGAACAGCAGCCGCCGCGCGCATGAAAAAAGGTTTTTACACGATCATGGCGGCGCAGTTCTTTAGCTCGCTGGCTGATAACGCGTTGCTCGTGGCGGCGATCGAGATGCTCAAGACGACGAACGCGCCGTCGTGGAACATCCCGGCCTTGGGACCGATGTTCGCGCTGTTCTACGTGATCCTGGCGCCGTTTCTCGGCGCCTTCGCCGATGCGGTGCCGAAGGGCAAGGTGATGTTCTTCGCCAACGGGATCAAGGTCGTGGGCTGCCTGATGATGTTGTTCGGCGGCCACCCGCTGATCGCCTACGCGATCGTCGGCCTCGGTGCGGCGGCGTACTCGCCCGCCAAGTACGGCATCTTGACCGAGCTGCTGCCGAACTCGCAGCTCGTCAAGGCCAACGGCTGGATCGAAGGGCTGACGATCATGTCGATCATTCTCGGCATCGCGCTCGGCGGGCAATTGATCGGCACGGTGGTTTCGCGCCACTTACTTGCGATCGACTTACCGATGATCGACACGGGCATCAACACCGCACCCGAATCGGCGATCGCGGTGATCGTGTTCCTGTATCTGATCGCGGCGATGTTCAACCTGCGCATCCCGCGCACCGAGGCGCCGCTGCAGCCGCTCGGCCACGGCATGGTCGGGCTGATGCGTGACTTCTCGAGCTGCAACGCGCGCCTCTGGAGCGACAAGCTCGGCCAGATCTCGCTGGCCACCACCACGCTGTTCTGGGGTGTCTCGGGCAACCTGCGCATCATCGTGTTCGCGTGGGCGACCGCGGCGCTCGGCTACACGACCACGCAGGCGACCTCGCTCGTCGCGGTGGTCGTGATCGGCACAGCCGCGGGTGCGATCGTCGCTTCGATGCGGATGAAGCTCGATCAGGCGACCGGCGTGATCCCGCTGGGCATCGCGCTCGGCCTGCTGGTAATCGGCCTGAACGCGATCACCAACGTGTGGGTGGCCGCGCCGTTCCTGATTTTGCTGGGTGCCATCGGCGGCTACATGGTGGTGCCGATGAATGCGCTGTTGCAGCACCGCGGTGCCAACCTGATGGGCGCAGGCCGTTCGATCGCGGTGCAGAACTTCAACGAACAGGCCTGCATCCTAGGCCTCGGCGCGTTCTACACCGGCATGACCAAGTTCGGTCTGTCGGCGTTCACGGCGATCGCGTTGTTCGGTGGCGTGGTGGCAGCCACGATGTGGCTGATCTACCGCTGGCACAAGTCGAACGGCGTGAAGTACAAGGTCGAGCTCGATCACCTGCTCGCCATCGCCCGCAGCGACAAACACTGAGCGCGCCGCGCTACTTGAACAGCGGGTCGACGTTGGCGAGCGCCACGACGAACGCGGCTTGGGCGAGCGGTTTCGTTAAAAAGGCGTCGCAGCCGGCGAGCGAACTCCGCACTCGGTCCGACGAACCGGCATGGCCTGTGACCATCACGACCGCCGGCACCAGACCGCGTGGGTGATCGATTTGCTGCTTGATCGCCTGGCACAGGCCGAGGCCGTCGATGTCGGGCTTGGGGCCGAGCAAGAGTTCAAGGAAGACGATCGCGTGGGCCTGCTGCTCGATCAGCGCGAGCGCCTCCTCGCCACTCTCGGCGCCGTGTGCGTGGTAGCCCAGCGCGTCGAGCCGGTGCATCAGGAACTTGCGTGCGATCGCGCTGCTGTCGACCACCAGCACCGGCCGGCCGCCACCGCCGCGGCGCTTTGCCACGGCCGCACGGTGCACGCTGCGCTCGGCGGCCAGGTTCGAGACCAGCGCAGTCGGCGCGGGGCCGAGGTCATCGAGCAGCACGTCGACGGTGCCGCGCAGATCAAACGGCGTGGCAAGCGCATCGAGTTCGGTCAACGCGGTGGCCGGGTCGTCGGCATGGAGGAATTGCGAGTCGGGCGGAGCAGCAAGCATCGTGTCACTCAATCGGGCGGTTCGCGCGGCGCGGTCTGCTCAGCCGGCCATGTTGGGCGCGCGGTGGTCACGTCGTCAAGCGCCCTTGCCCGCGGGTGTGCGGTCTGCGGCGGTAGCATTGCACACGCAATGCAACCCCGCCGCGCCGTTGCGGCACCCACCGAGAGACACACCCATGGCCCACTCGCCCACCAGCATCTACGACTTCGAGGCGAAAGCCATCGACGGCAAGCCGGCGCCACTGGCTGCACAGCGCGGCAAGGTGATGCTGATCGTCAATACCGCGAGCGCGTGCGGCTTCACGCCGCAGTTCGGCGGGCTCGAAGCATTGTGGAAGACGTATGCCGACAAGGGCCTGGTCGTGATGGGCTTCCCGAGCAACGAGTTCGGCGGCCAAGACCCGGGCGCCGACCCCGAGATCGCGTCGTTCTGCCAGCTCAACTACGGCGTGAGTTTCCCGATGATGGGCAAGGTCAAGGTCAACGGTGCCGAGGCGCACCCGCTGTGGCAGTGGCTCACCAACGAGGCGCCGGGGATTCTCGGCATCAAGTCGGTGAAGTGGAACTTCACGAAGTTCCTGGTCGGCCGCGACGGCCAGGTGATCAAGCGCTACGCGCCGACCGACAAGCCCGAATCGATCACGGGCGACATCGAAGCCGCTCTCGCGGCGCCAACCCCGGCGCAGTGACCACGGCGCACAGACAGCAGCACCCGAGACACGCCCATGTTCGAGCACATTCCCCCGTTCGCCGGTGACCCGATCCTGAGCCTGAACGAAGACTTTCAAAAAGACCCGCGGCCGAACAAGATCAACCTGTCGATCGGCATCTACTTCGACGACGCCGGCCGCATTCCGGTGATGGATGCGGTGCGGCGCGCCGAAGCGCTGGTGGTGGCCAAGGGCGGGCCGAAGCCCTACCTGCCGATCGAAGGCGCGGCGAATTTTCGCAGCGCGGTGCAGCTGCTGCTGTTCGGCGCCGAACACGAGGCGATCAGGGCGGGGCGCATCGCGACGATCCAGTCGGTCGGCTCCAGCGGAGGCTTGAAGGTCGGCGCGGATTTCATCGCCAGCTGGTTCGAGGGCAGCCAGGTCTGGGTGAGCGACCCGACGTGGGACAACCACCGCGCGATGTTCGAGGGCGCGGGCCTGAAGGTCAACAGCTACCCGTACTACGACCCTGCCACCGGCGGCCTGAAGTTCGAGGCGATGCTCGCGACGTTGCGCGGCCTGCCGATCAAGAGCATCGTGCTGCTGCACGCCTGCTGCCACAACCCGACCGGTGTCGACCTGACCCGCGCGCAGTGGGACGCGTTGATTCCGGTGCTGCGTGACGGCGGCCTGATCCCCTACCTCGATCTCGCGTACCAAGGCTTCGGCGACGGCATCATCGAAGACGCTTACGCGGTGCGCGCGCTCGCGAGCGCTGGTGTGAGCTTCTTCGTCGCCAACTCGTTCTCGAAGAGCATGAGCGTCTACGGCGAACGCTGCGGCGCGCTCAGCGTCGTCTGCCCGAACGCGCATCAGGCTGCGCTCGTGCTGGGCCAGATGAAGTTCACCGTGCGACGCAACTACTCGAGCCCACCGATCCACGGCGGCCAGTTGGTGGCGACCGTGCTCACCGAACCCGAGCTGCGCAAGAGTTGGGAGCGCGAACTCGGCGTCATGCGCGAACGCATCGGCGCGATGCGCAAGAAGCTGCATGCGGTGCTCGCCGCCAAGCTGCCGGGCCGTAATTTCGACTACATCCTGACCCAGCGCGGCATGTTCAGCTACACCGGCATGACGATCGCGCAAGTCGATGCGCTGCGACAGGCGCACGGCGTCTACATGCTGCGCTCGGGGCGCATCTGCGTGGCGGGCTTGAACAGCGGCAACGTCGAGGCGACGGCGGTCGCGATGGCAGCGGTGCTCCGCGCGAGTTGAGGCCGCCGCCCGGTTCGATCGCGTGACCCACTTTCTTTTATCACCCACGAGGCGGAAAACATGAACGCAATGAAGCTCGTCGCCATCACGCTGATCGTGCTCGGTGCCCTTGGCTTGGCCTACGGCGGTTTCAGCTACACGAAGGACACGACGGTGGTCAAACTCGGGCCGATCGAGCTCACCGCCAAGGAGAAGGAAACCGTCAATGTCCCGATGTGGGCGGGCATCGGTGCGATCGCGCTGGGCGGTGTGTTGCTCCTGTTGGGCGGCAAGCGCGGCTGATCACCGGGGTGCCGCGGCAGGTCTTCGTTCACCCAGCCGAGGCTGTCTGTTCGTCGCGCCCGAACCAGCGCTGCGCATGCAGCCCGAGGCCGGTCGCGACGCTCGCGAAGCGGTCGCCGCGAACCACTTGGGCAGCCGGGAACGCCGCTGCGATCCGGCTCGCGAGCAGGCGCAGGCCGGTCGAGCCGCCGGTGAAGTAGAGGGCGTCGATCTGCCTCGGCGTGAGCCCTGCCTGACGGACGGCTTCGCCGGCGGCGCCGACGATGCGCGCGATGTCGACCTCGATCGCATCGACCGCCTGCTGTTCGGTCAGCACGGCAGCTAACTCGCGCTCGGTGTGGCTCAAGTCGATGCGTGTCGCACCGCCGTCGGCTACGTCGATCTTGGCCTGTTCGGCGCGCGCCATCAGTTCGTGGCCGAGCCGCTCGCCCACGACCACCATCAGCCGCTCGTAGTGCTTCGGCTCGCCATAGAAGCCACGCATGCTGCGCAGTTCGGCGACACGGCCAGGGCTGTAGACGGTGTTGATCAGGTGCCAGGTCGCGAGGTCGAAGTACACGCTGCTCGGCACCTCGCGGGCCGGCGCACCCGCAACGGTCGGCCCGTACGCGCCGTAGCCGTACTCGGGCAGGATCGCAGCGAGCTCGACGCGCCGGTCGAAGTCGGTACCCGCCACGTGCACGCCGTGGTTCGCGAGGATGTCGGCCTTGCGATCGAGCACGTCGATGCGCTGCGGGCCGACGCGCACGACCGAGAAGTCGGAGGTGCCGCCGCCGATGTCGACCACCAGCACGACCTGCTCGCGTGTAGCGCTGCGCTCGTAGTCGAACGCGGCGGCGATCGGCTCGTACTGGAACTCGATGTCGTCGAAGCCGACCTGGCGCGCCGCGGCTTCCAACGCCGATTGCGCTTGCGCGTCGCGTGCCGGGTCGTCGTCGACGAAGAACACCGGCCGGCCGAGCACCGCGCGGCCGATGCGCGTGCCGGCCTGTGCCTCGGCACGGCCTTTGAGGTGCTTCAAATAACCGGCGACGATGTCGAGGTATCTCGCGCCGCGACCACCGCCCACGTCGGTCGTCTGGTCGATCAGGTTGCTGCCGAGGATGCTCTTCATCGAGCGCATCAGCCGGCCGTCGATGCCGTCGACGTAGGCGGCCACGGCAGCCCGGCCGAAGGCGCGCGGCGGGCCGTCCAGCTCGGGCCCTTCGACGAAATAGAAGACGGCCGTGGGCATCGTTCGGTGGCCCGGCTCGAGCTCGACCAGGCGCATGCCGGTAATCGGCCCGGGGATCGCGATCGCTGAATTGGAAGTGCCGAAGTCGATGGCGCAGAACATGAGCGGGGGCCCCTGGGAAAGTGCAGCGGTGGGTGGGCGGGGCGCGGTTCTACTCAGCGCGCACGCAGCCCGCGCGCTGCGGCTTACTCGATGCCCAATTGCGTGATCAGCTTGGTGTTGAGGTAGGCCTCGATCGCCTCGGTGCCGCCTTCGGAGCCGTAGCCGGAATCCTTCATGCCGCCGAACGGCAACTCGGGGAGCGCGAAGCCGACGTGGTTGATCGTGACCATGCCGGCCTCGATCGCGGTACCGATCGCCTGCACGGTTTTCGATGAGCGCGTGTACGCATACGAAGCCAGGCCGAACGGCAGGCGGTTCGCCTCGGCCACGACTTCGTCGAACGAGCTGAACGACACGATCGGCGCGATCGGGCCGAACGGCTCCTCGCTCATGATGCGGGCGCTCGCCGGCACGTGGCCGAGCACGGTCGGCTCGAAGAAGTTGCCGGCCGTGCCGATGCGCTTGCCGCCCGTCAGCAGTTTGGCGCCTTTGGCGACGGCGTCGTCGACGAACATTTGCATCGCCTCGATGCGGCGCGAGTTCGCGAGCGGGCCCATGCGCGAATCGGCATTCATGCCGTCGCCGACCTTCAGGCTCTTCGCCGCTTTGACGAAGCCGTCGACGAAGCGCTCGTAGACCGACTCATGCACCAAGAAACGCGTCGGCGCGATGCACACTTGCCCGGCATTGCGGAACTTCGATGCCGCCAGTTGCTTGACGGCGGTTTCGACATCGGCATCGCCGAACACGATGGCCGGTGCGTGGCCGCCGAGCTCCATCGTGATGCGCTTCATGTGCTGGCCGGCGAGCGCGGCGAGCTTCTTGCCCACCGGCGTCGAGCCGGTGAAGGTGATCTTGCGGATGACCGGGCTCGGGATCAGGTACTCGGAGATCTCCGACGGCACACCGAACACCAGGTTCAGCACGCCGACCGGCAGGCCCGCGTCGGCATAGGCCTTGACCAGCGCGGCCACGCTCGCGGGCGTTTCTTCCGGCCCTTTCAAGATGACCGAGCAGCCAGCTGCGAGCGCGGCCGAAATCTTGCGCACCGCCTGGTTGATCGGGAAGTTCCACGGCGTGAACGCGGCGACCGGGCCGACCGGCTCCTTCACCACGAGCTGCATCACGCCGTCGGCGCGCGCCGGCACGATGCGGCCGTAGGTGCGGCGCGACTCCTCGGCGAACCAATCCATGATGTCGCCGGCGAGCATGGTTTCCATCTTCGCTTCGGCCAGCGGCTTGCCTTGCTCTTGCGTCATCAGCGCGGCGATTTCGTCGGCGCGACTGCGGATGATGTCGCCGGCCTTGCGCAGCAACTTGGAGCGCTCGAAGGCCGAGACCTTGCGCCAGACCTTGAAGCCTTTGTCGGCCGCGTTCAGCGCTGCGTCGAGGTCGGCCGGGCCGGCGTGCGCGAGGCGCGCTATCACTTGGCCGGTCGCAGGGCTCACGATGGGTTCGCTCTTGCCCGAAGAGCCAGTGGTCCATTCACCGTTGATGAAAAGTTTGACGTCGGGGTACATGTCGGGTCCTTCTGGTTCAAGAGCGAAGCCCGTCGCGACCGCCGGCCGCAAGCTGGGCTGCAGCCCCCGATTAAACCCGATCCGGCATCGGCCGGCAGGTGGTGCCGGCGCGGCCACTGTCAGTGCGCAGCGGCGGTCGGCGCCATGCTCGCGCTGCCCGTGCGCGCGGCGGCGTCGGCGCGCGGAATGCTGCCGCCGCTCGCAGCCAACAGCACGGCGCTGACCACGGCCGCAGCGATCGTGGCCCACACCAGAGTCTTGCGAATTTCGACGTTCATGTGGCGCTCCCTGCCGAAAGCGCTGGCGCGATCGGCCAGCGTGTGTCTTAACGGTAGGTGGCTTGTGAGCACCGCGCCATCCGCCGAAAGCGGGACGAAGGCATCTTCATTGCAACCATCGGCAACAAACGCACGCTGCAAGTGCCGAGCTCGCCCACAAAAGCCCTCATTTCGGCGCACCGCGCGCCGATACAGGGATGACACAGGTTGTGAGCCACAAGGCCGCAAGGCCACGCGGGAGGTCGCGATGAACTGGACACATGGTTTTTCATGGCTGTCGGGGCTCAAGGCCAGACGCGCCGAAGGTCGCCCGGGCGAAACCGACCATGCCGACATGGGCACGGCCTTCGGGCTCGACGCCAGCATCGGGCCATCGGACGAGTTGCCGAGCATGGCGGCCGGGGCGCTGCCGGCGCAAAGCTTGCTGCCATGGGAACACCGGCTGACGCGTCGATCGAGCTTGTGAACTGACCGGTCGCATTGCGACCGGCCCGATCAATGCGATCGGCGTGCACCTAGAATCGCGCCATGGCGAGAGGCTTATTCCGGGAACAAGTGCTGCTGGCGCGCGAGGTGGCGATCGTGGCCGCCGTCAACCGGCTGCTGGGCGAAAAGGGATTCGACGCGATGACGGTGGACGCCGTTGCCGCCGAAGTCGGCATCGCCAAAGCGAGCCTCTACAAGCACTTCAAATCGAAAGAAGAGCTGGCCGCGGCTGCGATGATCGGCGTGCTCGATCGGGCGCTGGCGCTGATCGACACGCTGCAAAAAGACCCTGCGCTCGACGAACGCGATCGGCTCCGGGCCGTGACCCGCTGGACCATGCAGGGCCAGCTCGCAGGCGAGATGCCGTCACTGCCCGCACAAAACTCGGCGCTGCGCAGCGCGCTGATCACCAACAAGAATTACCTCGACCGGCTGATGCAGGTGAGCGACTTGCTCGGCGCCTGGATCGTCGCGGGTCAGCAGGCTGGCCGGCTCGACGCGAGCCTGCCAGCCGAGGTGCTGCTCTACACAATCTACGCACGGGCTTGCGACCCGGTGCTGGGTGTATTGAAGGCAAGCGCTAACTTCAGTGATGATCAAATCATCGAGATGCTGTTGTCGACTTGCTTCGGCGGGCTCGACGGGCCGATGCCGCAAGCCGTTGCGCGCGTGACCCGGCAAGCCGCCTGATCAGACCTCGAGCACCAGCTGCGGCTGGTGCCCTGCGGCCTCGCCCTTGCGCGCATGGCCGCGCGCATTGCACACCACGCGCGTCGTGCTGCCGGCGTGCGGCACGCTGTAGTCGAACTGGCAATGCAGGTGGCCGTGGATCCACAGGTCGGCGTGCGGCAGCAAGTCGTCGTCGGCATTGCAAAAGCTCGCGGTGCCGGGCTGCGCACCGTAGCGCGGATCGGCGCTGCGCAGGCTCGGCGCGAAGTGGGTGACGACGACGGTCTTGTCCCAACCGGCGCGCTGACCCGTGTTGGGCTGCGTGAGTTCGGCGCGCAGCCAGTCGCGACAAACGAGCGACTCCTCGCGCACGGCGGTGGCGTCGAACGGCGCGCCGTGGCGCGTCGAACGCATCACCTTGACGAAGTAGCCGCCGGCGCGCATCGCGCGTTCGCGCTGGCTTGGCCCGAACAGGTCGAAGTCGCTCCAGCGCACGGTCGCGACGAACCGGATGCGCTGGCCGGCGCGGTCGGTCACGACCAGGCTTTCGCACTCGAGCAATCGGATGCCGAGCTGCGTGCAACGCTCGCGCAGCGCGGGCCAGGCCTGCGTGATCTCGCGCGCATCGAACTCGTGGTTGCCTGCGACGAAGACCACCGGTACCGGCCAGCCGCGAAACTTTTCCAGGCCAGCCCAGGTGCTGTCGATGTCGCCGGCAAGGACCAGCAGTTCGGCGTCAGGTGCGGGCGTCGGCTCGAAGGTTTCGGTTTCGAGGTGCAGGTCGCTGAGCAGTTGAAGTCGCACCGCTCGGTCACCAAGCCTTCGGGCCAGCGCCGGGCCGCCCCAAGCGGTCCGAGCTCCCCTCGGGGGGCGACGCCGAAGGCGTCTTGGGGCCGTCATCCACCTCCATGACACTGCTTGAATTTTTTGCCGCTGCCGCATGGGCACGGGTCGTTGCGGCCGACCTTCGGCGTTTCGCGCTTCACGGTCTCGACCTTGTAGCGCTGCTCGCTCGTCAGGTCTTGCAGATCGGCGATCGTGACGACGAGTTCTTCCATCGCGTCGTCGAGCGTGGCGAGCGGGTGCTCGCGGTCGAGCAGCGCAACGAGTTCGCGTTGCTCGTCGTCCTCGACCGGCAGGTGGCGATAGAGGCGCGCGAGCGCAGCCATGACCGCGTCGTCGGGCATCTCGGCGAGGTCGGGAAAGGTCTCGGCCGCATGGTGAAAGCCGGCGACCCAAGGCATCAAGGATTGCGACACCGGACTCAACGTTGCCATGTGATCGACCTCGCCTTCAGCGACCGGTTCGCGCGGGTGTTCCTCGTCGAACTCGAGCACCAGCGGATCGAACCAGCCGTCTTCGACGATCGCGCGGTTCAGCGCGGCGTAGCGACGCGTGATCAGCGCGGTGGTGCGCGCCAGCCACTCTTGATTCACTTCATCGGGCAGCGGGCGGCCGTCGAAATCGAAGACGTGCGCGAGCCAGGTCGCGGGCTCCAGCAGCACGGGTTGCACGATCACGCCGCAGAGGTAACCGTCGAGCATCACCACGTCGAGCGGCTCCAGCGGCTCGGGGGTTTCGAGCAGCAGGTCGTCGAGCTCGGCGAACTCGGCATCGGTCAGATCGTGCGCACGGGGGGCGGCCGACGGAGGTGTTTCTTTGGGGGTCATGACGAGTGTCTCGGCGCGTAGGTGCGCCATTGTGATGCTTGCGATCAGACGGAAAAGCGGCCGATCAACCGGTAACGCGCGCCCGGGTGGTAGAGGCGCGCAACGGACGCGACCGCGCCTTGCGACACCGTGCGGCGCGACACCATCAACAGCGCGCTGCCCTTGGCCACGTCGAGCAACTCGGCCTGCTCAGCGCTCGCGAGCACCGCCTCGACGACCTGCTCGGCTTCGGTCAGCGGCGCGTGCTCGAACAGCACGAACGACGGCGTGACCTGGGTGAAGTCGCGCGCCAGCAGGTCGGGCGCGAGCGCGGGGTTCACGTGCCGGTCTTCGAGCTGGATCGATACGCCGTTCTCGAGGTGCACGAGTTGCACACGGTAGACCGGCGCGTGCCGGGGCAGCCGCATCACCGCCGAGGTACGCGCATCGGCTTTCTCGCGCACGACGCTGCACACACGCGTGGTGTGCGTGTGGCCACGCTCGCGGATCTCGTCGTGGATATCGCGCACTTGCAGCAGGTTCGAGATCGGGTGCAGCTCTGCCACATACGAGCCCGAGCCCTGGCGGCGCTCGATCAGACCTTCTTCTTCGAGCTCGCGGAGTGCCCGTTGCACGGTCATGCGTGCGCAGCCGAATTTCTGAACCAGCTCGCGCTCAGACGGCAGCCGCACACCGGGCTCCCAGCCGCCCTTGGCGATGCGCGCGCGCAGGGCGGCCTTCACAGTGGCGTAGGGGAGGGTGCGAGGCGCTTTCATCGCCTTGGAAGACCAATCCGAGCGCTGGCTGGCGCCTGAACCACGCCATGCGCAGAGCAT
>ENA-OFCD01000176-OFCD01000176.1-metagenomes-genome-assembly--contig:-NODE-176-length-42167-cov-6.971148_pt1 | contig 42167 bp, 50 predicted proteins | sample MGYA00153392_OFCD01 | MGnify analysis MGYA00153392 | reverse complement strand
GTCGGCGTCGGCGTCGGCGTCGGCGTCGGCGTCGGCGTCGGCGTCGGCGTCGGCGTCGGCGGCTATAGCGGCTACACGCTACGTCCATAAGTGCGGCGCTCCACACTTGAAGCCCGCCGGTACGCCGGGAGGGGATCCTGCTGCGGGAACGACGCGCTCGAGCAGGCGGTCGCCCGCGACACGTTGCCGTCGCGGACGCGGGGGTCCCGGAGGCAGCGGGAGGTCACGCCGGACTGAAGCCCTCCGCGTACTGGACGAGGCAGAACACGTGCCCCTCCGGGTCGGCGACGACCCGGACCACCCCCTCGCTGTAGTGGTGCTCCTCGACGAGGGCGCCGCCGAGATCTAGGACTCGAGCTGCGGCGGCGGGACCGTCGACCGTCGTCAGGTCGACGTGCACCCCGGCCCGGCTGCCCGGCGTCTGGTCGACCGGCTGGAACGTCAACAGCGGCCCGCCCGCGACCGGGCCCAGTCGTCGCCACCCCGGAAGCGGCTCACGAAGCGGCAGTCCGAGCAGCGCAGACCAGAACTGCGCCACCCGGCCGACGTCGTCGCAATCGAGAGTGACGGCTGTCAGCCGCATGCCGAGGCCGGGACGCCCGGCGTCAGCCTGCACTCCCTCTGCCGGGTGTGGATGACACCCGTGATCCCGCGCCCTGGGTCGGGTCGGCCCCGGCTGTCTTGATCCACCGGCCCCAGTCGCCCTGCCGGCGATAGCCCTCCGCCAACCAGAGCCGGGAGCCGAGCTCGTTGTCGTCCAGCACCATCGCGTCGAACCGCTGGGCACCGAGGGCGCGCAGCCTCGCCTGCGCTGCGATCAGCAAGTCCCGACCGACCCCCTCCCGTCGCCGCTCGGGGTGCACGGCGAGGCGGTAGAGGTGCCCACGCCACCCGTCCCACCGCGCGATCACCGAGCCGACGAGCTGGTCCCCGGACTCGGCGACCAGCAGCGCGGACGGGTCGCGCTCGAGCAGCGCCACGAACGCGGTCTCGGTGTCAGGCGGTCAGCCCCCGTTCTCCGCGACGGTGCGCCAAAGGACCAGCACGCGGGCGATGTCGGCGGGCGTCGCCGTGCGGGCGTCGGCACCTGTCATGACGCCAGTCTTCCGCTTCCCCTCGACCACACCCGACAGCTCAGCGGACCAGGCGGAGCTTCAGGCCCTGGTGCGAGGCGACGAACCCGAGGCGCTCGTAGAAGCGGTGCGCGTCGGTCCGCGACTTGTCCGTGGTGAGCTGCACCAGGGCGCACCCGCGACGCTCCGCCTGTTCAATCGCCCACCCGAACAGCGCCGCGCCCAGCCCGCGACCGCGGTGATCCTGGCGGACCCGTACCGCCTCGATCTGGGCGCGGAGCGCCCCGCGCCGGGCCAGGCCAGGCAGGTAGCTCACCTGCATGGTCGCGACGACCTGCCCGCTGTCGGTGGCCACCAGCAGCAGGTGCGCCGGATCGGCGTCGATCGTGGAGAACGCCCGCAGGTACGGCTGCAGGTCCGCGTCCGTACTCACGCCGTCCCGGGTGGCGCCGAGCTGGTCGGCGGCCAGCAGGTCCACGATCGCGGGGACGTCCTGCGCGGTCGCTCGGCGCAGCTCCACCGTCAGGCCGTGCAGCGGCAGCGGAACCGGCAGGGTCACCTCGCCGGGCAGTGGGTCGTCCGCGCGCACGGCTCAGCCGACCTGCGGGGTGGGGCCGCTCCAGTAGCCGGCCACGAGCTCGTGGCTCCAGGCTGGCTGTCGCACCGGGGTGCGGGGTGCGAACTCCCGCAGGTAGGGCTTGAGGTCGAGCACGGGCGTGCCATCGATCGCGTCCAGGCCCCGGGCCGTGACGGTCAGCCCCTCGACGGCCAGCAGCTCGCAGACCGACACCCCGAGCCGGTTGGGCCGGCCCTTGGCGCGCTGCGCGAAGATCCCAACCCGCGGCCAGGCCTTGTTCCCGCGCGGGTGCCGCGCCGCGGTCTGCACGCTGCCCGGGTCGACGCGGTCGAACAGGTAGACCACCTCGAGGTGCGAGAACTCCTGCAACCCCTGCAGCGCCTCGTCGGTGAACTGCTGCGCGTCCAGGGTGATCGTGCACGTGACGGCGTCCCAGTCGTCGTCGAGCGGCTCGGTGCGCGGAGAGCTGACCCAGCCGATGGGCGTCACGTCCATGGCGCAGGGTCTCAGAGCGGGCGCTCGAGCAGGACGACGGAGTACCAACGGCCCTCCGTGTCGCACCGCCCGACGGGCCGCAAGCCCTGCTGCGCGTAGTAGCGGCGCAGCGCGTCGTTGTCCTCGCCGCAGTCCAGCCGCAGCAGCGATCGCCCCTGGGCGCGGGCCTGGTCGGCGGCCCACTGCAGGAGCGCCGCGCCGGTCCCGGCGCCGCGGCGGCGTCCGGCAACCACGAGGCCGTGGACGTACCCGGCGACGGCGGGCTGCGGCCCCCACACCTGCTCGTCCTGCCACAGCAGCCGCAGCGCGTCGACCGGGCCGTCATCGTCGCGCAGCACGTGCCACTCGCCCGCCGCGACCTGCCGGCGCACTTCGTCGAGGGTGACCTTGCCCGGCTCCCACTGACGCACGCCCCGCGCGGCGAGCCAGAATCAAGGCACGGTCGCCACACACGTTCCCGTCGTGAGCGACGTGCGCCGCAGCGCGCAAGCTGAGGAGGTCGTGCCCGCCACGTGCCCGATCGGGTGATGCCCCCACGGACGTCAACGGACGCCCGCGGATAACGATCACGACGCTGACCAGCCGCAACGGATCCCGACGCACGTGCACGGACGGTCACCCACCAAGTTCCCAAGCTGAGAACGCGAGTTCGATTCTCGTCGCCCGCTCACTTGCTGTTGTCTTTCAGAGGTCGTTTCTGAGGCCTTGCTCGCACCCTGAACATCAAGTATGCCCGCGGCGTGCCCGAATGGCGGGTACGCGCGGCTCTGGCGGGATGCCTTGGGCCGACCTGGCAGCGGCCGGCCCGAGTAGGTCCCCACCGGTTTGACTGTTTGCGGATCGCCTCTCGTCCTCTAAGAGAGGTCACCCGTCGGTCCGAAAGACTGAGGTGGTCCGTGGGAGCGCCAGGTCGTCCGTCAACGGAGGGAGACGCACGACGCGCACCTGGTCGCCGTTCTGGATCCCCTCGTGTCAGGTCGGGCGTCCGCCCTGGGCTGGCGCCAGAGGACCCGGCCTTGTCAGTTGATCCATGCCAAGTCGTCCGGTGCGCGAGGCTCAGCGTTTGCTCTTGGACTCAGCTCAGGCTCCCTCGCTCGCGAAAGCTGCGGGGCGTGTCGCGACTCCGGCCAGCACGCCTGGTATCGACGAGCCAGCAATGTGCCGCAGCGCCGGTGGGTGCCGCGGCGAGGTCGACGTCGACGACGCGCTGCTGGACCCGCGTCCAGAGCGCGGGTGCCGTCAGCCCCACCGATGGGCTGTGCCGGGGTCTTGGAGAGGGTCTAGGTTTAGCCGGCGCTTCGCCAGAGCCGTGCCCCGGCGAGGCGGTGACGGACCGTCTCCTCCGCTGGACCAGGAGTCCACATGGATCATCTCCGCAAGCAACCTGCCCGACGGCTGCGCCTCGGGCAGGTGATCGTCGGCGTGCTCGCGCTGGGCAGTGCCGCCGCCCTGCCGGGCAGCACCGCCGCTGCGTCCGCGGCTCCCGGCGGCGCTGCGCCCGCCGCGTCCGCGGCCGTGCGCACCTCGGCCAGTAGCGTCGGTGTCAGCTCACCAGCAGCCCTCGGGGCCGCGTCCCCGGCGAGGACCGACCGGCAGCAGCTACCGGTGCTGCGACCCGCCCGTACCGGAGCGGCCGCCGGACCCGCCACCGCTGTGTCTTCCCCCGGCGCTGTCCCGTCCGCCACGGCAGCCGGTCACGGCGTTGGAACCCCCGCCCAGTCCTTCGACGGGGTCAGCGCCCTGGACAACAAGCGGGCGGCCGGCTTTGACCTCGAGCCGCCGGACGAGGGGCTCGGCGCCAGCAGCGATTATGTCGTCAACTTTGTCAACGTCACCGGGGAGGTCCGGAGCACCTCGGGTGCCCCGCTCGGCCACCCGTTCTACCTTAATGACTTCTTCCACGAGGCCGCCGCCGCCAACACGAGCGACCCGCGAATCTACTTCGACGCGCACACCCAGCGCTGGGTCGCGAGCATCCTGGGCTACGCCTTCAACAGCGCGGGTACGCGCGTGACCGCGTCGCACGTGGACGTCGCGGTGAGCCGCACCGCTGACCCTCGCGGCGCCTGGAACGTCGTCCGCTTCGACACCAGCAACCCCAGCCACACCGGCTGTCCCTGCCTGGCCGACTACCCGATTCTCGGGCTCGACCGCGACAACGTCTACATCTCTACCAACGAGTTCACCGGCGACCTCCAGCACTTCAACGGCGCCCAGCTCTACGCTCTGTCGCTGGCACAGCTGCGCGCCGGTGCGGCGCACCCCGCGATGGTGACGTTCGAGAACCTTTCAGTGGCAGGGGTGCAGGGCTTCCACGTCCAGCCGGCCAACACGACGGGCGACCCCGGCGTCGAATACCTCATGAGCTCGCTTGACCCGAACGGCACGTTCGACAATCGGATCGCCGTCTGGGCGGTCACGGACCCCGGCGCGGTCAGCCGCGGCGGCACACCGGCCCTCTCGGTCCGGGTCATCGACTCCCAGGCGTACGCCGTGCCACCGAACGCCCAGACCCCGCCCGGCGTCTGCAACGGCAGCTTGTGCAAGAACACCCCGACACCGACGACCGGCGTCGTGTCGGCCAACGACGACGCGATGCAGGAGGTGCAGTACGTCAACGGGCTGCTGGTGGGAGCGCTCGGCACCGCCCTCACCATCCCGGGTGACACCGGCTCCCGGGCCGGCATCGCCTGGTTCGTGGTGCGGCCGCAGGTCGCCGGCGGGACGGTGAGCGGGGCGACCCGCGTCGTCAGGCAGGGCTACCTGGCCGAGCGCGGGGAGTACCTCCTCTTCCCGCACGTCAACATGACCGAGCAGGGCGCGATGGCGATGACCTTCGGGCTCGGCGGCCCGGCCACCTTCCTGTCGGCGGGGTATGCCACGGCGCCCGCCGGCGGCGCGTTCGGGGCGGTGCAGGTCGCCGCGGCCGGTGTGGCGCCGGACCACGGCTTCACCGGCACCGAGGCTTTCGGCGGCGTCGGTCGCTGGGGCGACTACTCCGCCGGCCAGCTCGTGCCCGGCACCGGCACGATTTGGCTGGCGACGGAGTACATCCCGGGCACCGGTAACGGCAATGCCAACTGGGGCAACCGCATCATCGCTCTGCACCTGGGCTGATCGGCCAGGCACGGCGGGCTCCCGCGGGCCGGGAGCCCACCGTGCTGCCCACTGCTACCGGCCCGGCTCCCACAGCCGGCGCGCGCCCCAGCCGCGCTCCGGCCACCGCTGCGCCTGACGGAGCATCGCGGCGTAGCCCAGGCCGTGGCGTACCGGCCGCCGTCGAGCACCGACTCGTCCGGCGCCATCGCCTCGATCGTGACCGAGCGCTTGTGCGGATCCATGCCGATGACCACACGTGTCATGAATGCCTCCGTGCTGGAGCCCGATGGGATGTCGAGCAGGGAGGGCAGCGCTACTTCGAGCTGAGCAAACCCTTCTTGAGCCTCTCCCTGTTCAGCAGTGCCCGGCCCGCGCAGGCCATGAAAGAGCCACACGACGAGTCGTGGGCAGCCGATGTGAGAGCGACGGGCCGGACACCTGGACCGAGCCTTGCGCAGACACCGGTCCTGACTCCATAGAACAAGTAGCCGGTGATCGTAGCTCTTGTCGATGTGGCACCCGAAGTCCCTCCGCCGCTAGGCGGTGTCGGGGGTCGCAGGACCGTTGACGTCAATCCGTCGACGTGGATTTTCGCCACAGTGTCTCAGCGGAGGCGGGGTGGACCCCGCCAGCCACAGCCGGTCTACTGCGCGCTAGTCGCGCGTGTCTGAACCCGCTACTGGTGGGCAATGACGAAGACACGCGAGATTGGGCGCACACCCGCGCGGATCAGGTGTGCCAGTTCGGTGGGCCGATGTCAAGGTAGGTCCCGCCGCATGATCAGGCGCCGCATCCCGCTCGCCACTGCGTCAGTGGTGCCGACGACCCGGAACCCGACTCGTTCGAACATCGGCTTCGTTCCCACGAACGCCATGGTCAGGTTCATCCGACCCGGAGGGTCAACTGGATATGCCTCCACGGCGGGTGCGCCGTGAGAGTCGGCGAAAGCAACCGCACCTTCGAGCAGTGGGGCCGTCACACCTTGGCGACGATGCCCCGCGCGAACTATCACGCACACGATGCTCCACACCGGCAGGTCGTCGAAGGGCCGGATGAGTCGCGAGCCGGCCAGCCGCGTGATCTCGGTGCGAGGACCGATATTGCACCACCCCAGCGGCTCGCCGTCCCGGTAGGTCACTACCCCTGGGGGATGGTCACGCTCACACAGGCGTCGCATGGCCTGCTCACGGCTTCCGCCGCCGAGCCCCTCGATCTCACGAGCAAGCAGCCGTTGGGACAGGCACCAGCAGTGATTGGGGCTTCGGGTGTGATTGACGACGTCGGCGAAGTGCTCGAAGCGCTCAGGTGTTACTGGGTGCGTCTCCCACGTCATGAGTCCACTCCATCACGGCCCGCCGACAACTGGGAATCGCTACCGCTGCGGCTCCGCAGGGTGCGGAAGAAGCGTGGACGCACAGAGCCCGCCCTGAGCTCCGATCCGCTCGAGCTTGCAGGCCTCGCCGGATCCCCAGTACTTGCCATGGCCCCTCTGCTTTAGACCAGGCCCCTACGCCCAGCCCAACACCCTCATCTGCCGCAGAGCGCTCCGCCCGCGAGTCCCGCACCAAGCCCCGTCCAGAAGCCGCCGTGCTGCCGGCCTGGCGGCAACGCAAGTCGCCCGACAACTGGCCGGGGACCCGGCGTCGGCGGGTGCCCGCTTGTGCTTGGGAGCTGATGAAGGCGAGCCGCACCCAGCGGCCATCAGAGGTGTTGCCCATGCCCAAGGCCTTCCGCTTCAGCGCGTACGGCGGGCCTTCGTCGAGTTGCCCATGCCCTCCCCGGGCCCGAGCGAGCTCCTGGGCAAGGTCACGTCCTCGGGCGTCAATCCCGTCGACCACAAGCTGCGCTCGGGAGCACTTGCGCAGTTCATGCCCCGCGACCTGCCGGCGGAGTTCGGCAGCGAGGTGTCCGGCGTCGTTGAGGAGGTTGGCCAGGACGTGCAGGGCTTCGCCGTCGGGGACGAGGTGTTCGGCTCCCCCGCACCGACCCACGGCGGCTACTCCGAGTACACCGTGCTGACGGCCAGCGCTACGGCGAAGAAGCCGACGTACGTGAGCTTCGACGACGCTGTGACCCTCACGGTTGCCGCGGTCACCGCATACGACGCCGTCACCCAGCTCGGCCTCGCCGAGGGCCAGACGCTGCTCATCAACGGCGTCGGTGGCGGTGTTGGGGTCGCTGCCGTTCAGATCGCCCGGGACTTGGGCATCGCGGTCATCGGTACCGCGAGCGAGGGCGAGCGGCCGCTGGCGCAGATGCTCGGAGCGACGTTTGTGCCGTACGGCGACGGCGTCGAGCAGCGCGTGCGGGAGCTCATGCCGGACGGCGTCGACGGCGTACTCGACCTCGTCGGTGGGTCTGCGCTCAGCGCTGTCGCGGCGCTGGCGAAGATCGTGTCGGCGGCGGACCCGATGACGGTGTCGCAGCTCGGCGGGGCGCCTGTGCAGCGCGACGGGACGGCGGTCGTGCTCGGCAAGGTCGCCAGCATGGTCGCCAACGGCAAGCTCGACCCGCACGTCAGCGACGTCGTGGCCTCTGACGACGTGGCGCAGGCAATCGCGTCCGTCGAAGGTGGTCACCCGGTCGGCAAGGTCGTGGTCAAGGTCAGCTGACCCAGGTGCCGTCCCCCTCCGTGCCTTCCTCGCCGAAACGTCGAGCGTAGAAAAGCGCTCTGTACTGAGTCCGGCACGACAGGAAACGGCTGAGCATGGCCCTTCGCCGCTGCTCTGACCGCGAGATCTGCAGACACACTCACGTGTCCCCACGATCAACCCGCTACCGAAGCACTCCGCCGCGCGTGCCTCGTACCCACACTCCTAGCTGGGCTTGTGGGCCGTGAACTTGATGCTCGTGAGCTTGCCCTGCACGGCGTCGAGATCGGCCCGAGCGGGCTTGGGGGTGAAGTCTGGCCCCGGGCAGCAGGCCATCTCATCCGTTTCGCCGGCGGAGAAGGGATGCTCACCCACCACCGAGATGTGCTCGAATCCAGCTTGGCGCACCGTCTCGAAGTAACGCTCCGCCGGCAACGCCCCGCCCACGCACCCCGCCCAGGTGGACTGGAAGGAGGCCTCCAGGTCGGGTGCAATCTCCTCGGTCCACATCATGTCCGAGATTGCCAGGCGCCCCCCAGGGCGCAGGATGCGGAACGCCTCCTGGTACGCGGCGTCCTTGTCCGGGCACAGGTTCATCACGCAGTTAGAGATGACCACATCGGCGCAGCCGGCGGGGAGGCCGGTGTCAGCCAGGTCCGCCACCCGAAGATCGACCCGTTGGGCACCAAGGCCGGCATCGACCAGGTTTTCTCGCGCTTTCTTGATCATCTGGGGGGCGGCGTCCACGCCTACCACCCGGCCTGCCGATCCGACTGCATGGGCGGCCAGGACGACGTCGATGCCGCCGCCGCAGCCGAGGTCCACGACCGCCTCGCTCGGGTGCAGACCAGCGAAGCCGATCGGGTTCCCGCAGCCTCGGGAGAGGCGCAGTGCCCCCTTGGGCACCGTGGCCAGTTGCTCGGCGGTGTAGCGGCTGGGGTCGGTGGTGCTACCGGAGGCGGTCTGGCCTATGGCCGAGCAGCAGGCGGCCTGTGCGCCCCCGGCGTCTGCGAAGGCCCCGTAGCGGTGCCGCACCAGATCCTTGATCTCCAAGATGTCCATGAGTGTCTCCCTAACGGGGTTCGCTATACCCGAAAATGACAGTACGCCCACCAAACCCAGCGAGGTTGGGACGCAGGTCCCGCAGTACAACAAGGCGCTGACGTGGGGATGTCCAGGGCCGACCTTGTGAGGACGAAAACGCCGGCTCCACTTCGTCGGGAAAGGATGACATGTCCCGGGCCCACCCTGGGCCACCGACCAGCCGGGGGAGCGCCCTTGAGTCGCACCGAGGCCATCAGGCACCCCCGATACCCTGCGGAGTGACCTCGCGTCGACCCCCGGATCTGGCGTGGTCCATCTGCCCGACATCGATTGAGCATCTGCATAGGTCATGGTCTGGGCGCGCAGGCCGTGCCCGAACCCGAGCGGACAGCCCGTGCCACGTCTGTTCCCTGTCGCGCTGGCCGTCACGGCGCTCCCCGGTGTTGCGCTGGCGGCGGCCGTGGCGGCCGGTGCGGCGCTGCCGCACGTCACTGCGTCCAGTCCTACCGGCGTGGACGCCGAGCGCGGCTCCCTGGTCAACGGCCGCCTGGTCAACCCGCCCGGGCAGCGCTCCACCCTCGGCGACTACCCGGTCAACCTGATGCCGTCACCCGACGGCGGCACGGCCGTCGTTGTCAACAGTGGTGAAGGCGAGGGGGCGCCGCAGCAGGGCAACCAGTCGCTGCAGATCATCGATGTCGCGACCGCCCAGGTCGTCCAGACGGTCCGGGACCATGAGGTGGGCGGACCGACGTTCTACAACTACGGCCCGGCGTGGAGCCTGACAGGTGGCGGCAACGACCAGGTCTACGACGACGCGGTCCTCGGCCAGCGACTCAGCCTGTGCACCGGTGGAAGAGGTCGGCGAAGCACCCGGCTGCTCGCCAACGTGAGGGCAGTTGCGGCGAACAGCACCCGCAGCCCCACGTCAATTGAGTAGATCGGCAAGCACCGTCGCCTCGCTGATCTCCGGTTGCTTCGTCGCCGTGAGCAGCGTCAGACTCCGATGCCGTTTCAGCTCTCGCAAGTGTGCCAACGCGTCTGCCCGCTCGGTTTCGGTCAACTCCGCCTGGTAGCGCTTGCTGAACTCCTCGAACCGATCTGGATCGTGGCCATACCACTTTCGAAGCTCCGTTGACGGCGCCACCTCCTTGCACCACTCGTCGAGGTCTGCTTTGTCCTTGGTCAGACCTCGTGGCCAAATTCGATCGACCAGGACTCTGGCGCCATCTGCGGCCAGCCGCTTCTCGTAGACCCGACGGACCTGTACGTGCACCGTGCCAGTCATCGGTCAAGCACCTCCGCTGTTGACAATCATCTGGGCACCGCAGCAGGTGGCGGCGGCTGGATGCGGCGACCAGCTGGTGGGCCTGTACGTCTCCTGCAGGAGGCCTCTTCAGGTTCTGCCAGGCCCTGGCCCGTGTGAAACCTGCCCGAGAACGCACGGACCAGCCATTCCCCCAGGCCTGAAGTCATCAATAGGCGCACCCTGCACCTACCGACAACCTGGCCCTGGGAGCAGCTGGCGGCCGCAGCAAACAGCCCACCGCTGACGGTCTGGGCCCACCCGTTCCGAAAGGCCAACCGGGACCGCGGTGCAGCCGGCCCGCCGAGGATGCCTCGGAACGGCATCTGGACGTCGACCTGCTGATGAACGCCACGTCCGTGGTCCAGGCATCCACCTACTCGAACTGCACATGTCCGAGCCGGCCGATCTTGCCCGCGCGGTGCCCGGTCTGGCCCAGCCGCAGCCCCAGGGCCCGTCCGTGCCGTACGAAGACCCGCAGCGGAGAGCCGGTGTCCACCAGCGCCCGGTCGAGCAGTCGCCGTCGACCCCGAACCCGCGCCGAACGTCCAGGGGTCGGCCGCGACAGCGGCGGGTTCCCCTCGTTCCGGTACGGGACGCGACCAGCCGTGGTCAGGACGACGCGTCTACCTCGGCGCCCGGTCAGCGGCAGACCCACTCGCGCTCCAGCGCGGCGACCTGCACCGACACCCCCGGCGCAGTCAGCTTCCGGTGCCCCGCGACCGCAGGGATGGTGCCCAGCCGGTCGAGCTCAGCCTGCGTACCTAGCTTGCGCGCAGCCACTACGTCACGGCAGCACGCGAGGACGGTCACGAGACGTTCCGCCGCTGACGCGCAGGTTGACGGCCTGGCAGGTACGGCCGGGTGCGGGCGCCGGACTGCGCCTCGTCGTGCTCCGGGCCTCCGCGTTTCCGGAGATCCGGGTGGCAGCACCGCAGCTCGGCGTGGTCGGGCTGTCCTTCGTACGCCCGCCGCCGCCGGGCTGCTGCTGGTCGCCCGCGCGATGATGGCCCGCCTGCGGGCAGTCCGCGACCTGCCGCTGGTCCTCGCCTGGCGGGGACGTACGGCCGGGACCGGCACGTGATTGACATGCTGTGCTGACGCCCGTGTCGGCTGGCGTCAGCCGATGGCGGTCCCCAGCAGGTGACCGATGCTGTACGTCAACGCCAGTCCCGCCCCACCCCCGAGTACGACCCGAATCACTGCAGGGCGCATCCGGCCCCCGCCGATGCGGGCGCTCAGGATCCCGGCCAGGGCCAGCGCGACCAGGACACTTGCGACGGTCACCGGCACCCGCCAGGCCAGCGGCGGTACGAGGATCGCGACCAGTGGGAGCAGCGCACCGAGCGTGAAGGCGACCGCGGACGCGAGCGCGGCCTGGGTGGGGTTCGCCAGGTTGTGCAGATCCATCCCGAGCTCGGCGTCCAGGTGCGCGGCCAACGCGTCCCGCTCGGTGAGCTCCTCGGCGACCTTCCTGGCCGTTACCAACGACAGGCCCTTCGCGAGGTAGATCCCGGTCAGCTCCGCGAGCTCCTGGTCGGGTGTCTCGTCGAGCTCTCGACGTTCCTGATGCAGCAGGGCGACCTCGCTGTCGCGTTGGCTGCTGACCGAGACGTACTCCCCGAGCGCCATCGACACCGCCCCGGCCGAGAGTCCCGCGATCCCGGCCGTGAAGATCGGACCCTGGGCCGAGGTCGCCCCCGCGACGCCCACGACGATCCCCGCGACCGAGACGATGCCGTCGTTGGCTCCGAGGACTGCGGCGCGTAACCAGTTCAACCGGCCGGCAGCGCTGCCGTGCGGCTCGTCGGACGCGTCCGGGGCGTCGAATTCGGGTAACGCCTCGGAGGCAACGATGGTGTCGAACACGAGTGACGGGTCAGCGCTCATGGTGCAGCCAAACACAGTTTCTGGAACTCCTCCAGATAAGGCAACCTGCCCTCACCTGAGTTCGAGCGGGCCGCCGGCGGAACCGCTGCACCGCGGACCGCCCAGATCGACCGCACCGGCTGGCGCCGGGCACCCGATCGCGTGGCGCCGAGCTCTGGTGCGCGGCGATCGGTGGGATGCTGGCCTGGGGCGCCGTCGGGCTGCCAGAAGTCGCCGCCGGGGACCGGCTGGGCACCGTGGCGCCACTGTCCTGGCGATCGCCACCGGGCTGCGCCCTCGGCCGTCACGAGCGCTGCCAGGGGCCGCCATCGTCGGCCTCCCCTCGCCGCGGCTGCGGACCCTGTTCGGGCCCTCACCCACCGCACCATCTAGTCCAGGAGCGCCATGACCACGCCCGCCACGCGCCAGTTCACCCGGGGGGCTGCACCACGAGCGGCAGGGATCGCCCGGGGCGCCGTACTGCTCGCCGGCGCGGCGGCGCTGCTCCTGCTCGTCGAGGGCCGCGGTGTCCGGTTCTACTGGGTGCCGTTGCTGCTCGGCGTCACCTACCTGCTTGCCGCTGCGGCCGGCCGGTCAACCGGACCGCTCTGGGCGCCCGGCTGGGTGCTGACCATTGTCGGTCTCACCGAGGCGCTGTGGTTGCACGCCGCCCGGCCCGCCGACAGCTTCGAGCTGGCGCAGCTCACCCTGCTCGCCGCCGGCACGGGAGCTCTGCTCGCGGTCGCGATGACGCTGCTCGGCGTCCAGGTAAGCCCGATGAGCCTGGCTCTCGCGATTCTGATCACCGGCGCGTTCAACCTCGCCGAGGCCACAGCGGTGCCGTACGTCGCCGGCAACACCTGGCTGTATGCGGGCCTGCTCGCCGCCTGGGGCCTGTACGAGGTGGCCACCGCCCGGCACAGCCCGCGGGCCGCCTCGCGGCCTACGTTGACCGGGCAGCCCGGACACATCCACGGAGGTACCTGATGACGTACGGCAGCACGGTCACCACCAGGCTCGGCTTCGAGGACGCGGTTGAGCGGACCAGGTCGGCGCTGGCCGAGCAGGGGTTCGGTGTACTCACCGAGATCGACGTCCGGGCGACGCTGAAGACGAAGCTCAACCTGGACATTGAGCCCTACCTGATCCTGGGCGCCTGCAACCCCCAGCTGGCGCACCGGGCGTTGGAGGTTGACCGCAGCATCGGCCTGCTGCTGCCGTGCAACGTCGTGGTGCGTCGCGAGGGTGACCGCACCCTGGTCCAGGCGCTGGACCCGCAGGTCATGGTCAGCCTGCCCGGGCTCCCGGAGCTGCAGCCCGTCGCCGACGACGCCGGCCGCCGGCTCGCCGCGGCGCTGCAGGCCGTCGCGGCCTCCTGACCGCCGCCACGTGTGCGGCCACGAGGCCACGACCGTGATCCGGTGGCACCACTTCGCCCGACCTACACGCCGGTTCCCCATCAAGGAGTTCAACACGTGACCTCGGCCCCCTCGGCTCCCGTCCTGGTCGTCGGCGGTGGCCACAACGGCCTGGTGGCGGCTTGCTACCTGGCCCGGGCCGGCCGCCCCGTCGTCGTCCTGGAGGCCGCGGACAAGCCCGGCGGGGGGTCGCGGACCGACGAGACGATCCCCGGCCACCGCTTCAACACCCACGCCGCAGCCCACAACATCATCAACATGACCAGGATCCCGGCGGAGCTCGACCTGGCCGGTGCGGGCCTTGAGTACCTACCGATGGACCCCTTCGCCACGGGGTTCTTCCGGGACGGCCGGATCGTGCGGTTCCACCGCAGCATCGATGCCACCGTCGACTCGATCGCCGAGCACAGCCGTCCGGACGCCGAGGCCTACGCCGCGTTCATGCGCCGGGCGGTGCCGTTGGTCAAGACTGCCGTGACCGGGCTGGAGAGCGGCTCGAGCCCTGGCGGGGCTCTTAAGGCCTTGGGCGGCAAGCTCTGGCCGCTGCTGCAAGGCCTGCATAGGGCCGGCGGCCCGATCGGGCTCGCCCACGACCTTGTCACGCCGTACGGCTCGCTCCTGGAAACCGCCCTGCCCAGTGAGCTGACCCGCGCTCCCATCGCCTCATTCGCCAGCCACTCCTCGGCCGGACCGCACCAGCCCGGCGGGTCGTTCTACGTCTTCTGGCAGGCCGCCTACCACCTTTTCGGGCAGTGGCACCCGCGCGGCGGGTCGCAGGCCCTGACCAGCGCGCTCGTGCGCAGGCTCGAGGGGTGGGGCGGCGCGGTGCAGACCGGCGCCGTCGTGGAGCGCATCGAGGCGCGCGGCGGTCGCGCCACCGGGGTGGTGCTGGCGGACGGGACCCGGCTGCCGGCTGCCGCCGTCGTCACCGCCGTCGACGTGCAGACCGCCCTGCTGAAGCTGCTCGACCCACCACTGGCCGGCCGCGACGGCGCCGAGCTGGCCGCCGCCCACCGTGGCAATGCCGTGCAGCTCGTCGTACATCTGGCCACCGACCGGCTGCCGCCGTACCCGGGTGCGAAAACCGGGGACTGGAACGGCCTGCAGTCCCATGTCGGGACCGTCGAGCAGCTGCGCCGCGGGTTCCTGTCGGCCGAGGCGCACCGGCTGCCCGACCCGCCGCCGACGTACTGCTTCACGCCGAGCGTGTACGACGACAGCCTGGCCCCACCCGGCCGGCACACCGTCTACCTCGCCTGTCCGAGCGCGCCGTTCGAGGTCGACGGCGGCTGGGCGGACTCGGCGGAGGCGTTCGCCGACGCGATGGTCGATCAGGTCGAGCAGCACGCCCCGGGCTTTCGCGCCAGCATCACCGCTCGCGCCGTACGCACCCCCACGTTTGCGGCCGCCGAGCTGCGCTGGCCCGGTGCGCACCCGATGTTCCTGGACATCAGCCTGGACCAGCTCGCCTTCCTGCGCCCGACCCGCCGGCTGTCCGGACACACCGTCCCCGGTGTCGCCGGGCTGTTCACCTGCGGCGCGTCCACGGCGCCCGTCGGTGGCATCGCCGGCAGCTCGGGCAAGGCTGCGGCGCTCGAGCTCCTCAAGCGCGAACCGGCCCGGTGAGAAAACCGCCCATGACCGCTGAGCACTGGGACCAGCGTTACGCGGCGTCGCAGCAGTGGTCGGACGAGCCGAACGCGCTGGCAGCCTCGCTGCTCGGTGACCTGCCCGCCGGCCGGGCGCTGGACGTCGCCGCCGGTGAGGGCCGGATGGCGCTGTGGCTGGCCCACCTGGGCTGGCAGGTCACCGCCATCGACTTCGCCGTCGTCGGACTGGAGCGCGGGCAGACCAGGGCCCAGCAGCGCGGGCTGTCCATCACGTGGCAGCTGGCCGACGCGACCACCGCCGACCTCGGCGTCCGGGCGTACGACCTGGTGCTGGTGCTGTACCTGCACCTGACCCGCAGCCGGCTGACCGAGGTCCTGCGTCGCTGCGCTGACGCGGTCGCCCCGGGCGGCCGGCTGCTCGTGCTCGGGCACGACCGCGACAACCTCCAGCGGGGCGTGGGTGGCCCGCAGGACCCGGACCTGCTGTACGACGACGCACTGCTGCGACAAGCCAGTGAGGGGCTCGCGGTCCAGCGCCTGGAGCAGGTTGACCGGCCGGTGGGCGCGCGGACCGCGATCGACACGCTTCTCCTCGCCCAGCGGCGATAAGCCTTCAGGCGGTTGCTGGCCCCGTTGAGGGAGCGGTCCGGATATACCGGGAGAAAGCATCCGACCGGGTGCCGGACCTGCAGGTCCGGCACAACCTTGACGTCGTCGCTGCGGCCGCGCACACGCGTCGCGGAACGGCTGACCGTGTACGCCGTCCTCGCCGGGTAGCCCTCAGAGGGCGCCGGCCAGCAGGGCAGCCAGCAGGACCAGCGGGAGCATCACGGCGAGTGCGGCGGTGCCCGCCACCAGCGCTGCGGGGGGCGCGGCCGGGCGGCCGGCACGAACGGCAAGGTCCGTGCTCCGGTAGCGCGGACCTGCAGACAGCACCCCGGCCCCGCCTGCGGCCAGCGCCACGGCGCCGAGGACGCCTGGCACGGGGCTGGTCAACGCGTGGGAAACGTGCAGCAGCAATCCGCCGATCGCGGCAAACGCCAGCGCAGTCCGGAACCACGCCAGCGCGGTGCGCTCGCTCTGCAGCCCGCTGTCGGCCACCCGGCCCTGCCCGGTCACGCCGTCACCTTGAGGACCACCAGGACGAGGACGGCGACCGACGTGAGGAGCAGGCCGACCCCGAGCAGCAGCGGCAACCTCGCGGCGGGCAACGGCAGCTGCAGGCGCAGCGCCCGCTCCGTCTGCCGCCACCTGAGGTAGCTGGACCCGGCGACGACGCCGGCCAGGCACAGCAGCACGATGCTGAGTGCAGAGCGGCTGCCCCGGATGCCGAACGGCGGGATCAGCTGCTCGAGCACCACGCCACCCGCCAGCAGTGCGAGCGAGGTGCGGATGTAGGCCAGGAAGGTGCGCTCGTTGGCCAGCGAGAACCGGTAGTCCGGCTCGGTCTCCTCGTCGCCGCCGCGGCTGCCAGTCCTTGCGCTGGCGCCTCCTGCCGAGTCCTCGGTCATACCTCGCACAGTAGGAGCAGGCGCCGACCAGCCTTACCGGCTGCGGGCCGGCTCGGCGGTCCGCGGGCGCCTGGCCACCCCGGCGGCGGCGGCGAGCAGTGCGATCGCCACAGCGAGGACGGCAACAACCTTCTCCGCGTACCAGATCGGCTCGTAGATGGGCGGGAACGGCCCGATCGCAGGCACGTTGACGTACACCGACCCCACCAGCGCGACAAGTGAGCCAGCTGCCACCAGCGCAGCGGGCACCCATGGCAGCCGACCGCGCTGGACCAGCAGCGCCACCGCGGCCAGCACAGCCGCCACGGCCTGCGCGCGGAAGAGCGCTCCCTCGGAGATGTGCTCACCGATCAGTGCATAGCCCGGCGCCAGGTCCAGGTGGATGTACGCCGTGACCAGCAGTCCGGCTGCAGCCACAGCCCGCAGTCCCAGGTCGATGCCGTGCCGGGTTCCGGCGCCCGCCTGTCGGTCGGTCGTGCTCAAAGGGACCCCCCTGGTGTCTCGACAGTCACTGTGCAGCACGGGCGGTGGCCCCGGGAGGTTTGCCGGCAGTCGATCCGTCGGCTGAACCATGCGGGTCCGCCGCGCGTGACAGGGGACATGAGACGGACGTCACGCCGACTGGCCGCCGCGGTGCCCGTCTCGCTGCTGCTCGCCGCCTGCGGCAGCGCGGTCTCCGGCAGTTCGGGAGCCGCCAGCGCGGGTCCGGGCGGCGCCTCGACAGCATCGGCCGCAAGCACGTACACGGTGGCGAGTTACACGCTGCCCGCTCTCACCGTCGCGCCCGGCTCGAAAGTCCGGGTCATCGACGGCGACGACGAGCCGCACACCGTCACCGCCGACGACGGGTCCTTCGACACCGGCTCTTTCGACAAGACGCACCCGGGCGATTTCACCGCTCCCAGCAAGCCCGGCAGCTATGCCATCAGCTGCAAGGTCCACCCCTCCATGCACGGCACCATCACCGTGCGCTGAACCGAGCGCAGCACCCGGGTGGTGGTGAGGCGGCGCACCGCAGGGAGCCAGGACGACGAAGGCCGCTGAGCCGAGGCCACATCGGCCCGTCAGTCGGTCAACGCTGCCTCGGAGTTCTGCACACCGGTGCCGTACTTCTCGTCGAGGTTGCGGAGCTTCCAGTTCAGAATCGCGCCGATCCACACGATGAAGAAGACAGCGACAATCACTCGCCCGGCCAGGTTGATGTCGATCGAGCCGATGAAGTCCCACGGCTGGCCCCTGAGCCCGATCTGGTTGGACAGCAGGCCCAGCAGCTCGATCGTGCCGATGACGAACGCCACGAAGATCGACAGACTGGTGGTCGTGATGTTGTAGTAGATCTTGCGGATCGGGTTGACGAACGCCCAGCTGTAGGCCTTGGCCATGAAGACCCCGTCCAGGGTGTCCATCAGCGACATGCCCGCGGCGAAGATGATGGGCAGCGCGATGATCGCCAGCGGCGGCAGCCCGCCGGCGATCGCCGTGGTGCCGGCGATGGCGATCAGGCCGACCTGGCTGGCCGTGTCGAAGCCCAGGCCGAACAGCAGCCCAACCGGGTACATCTGCCAGGAGTTGTTGATGAAGCGGTTGTAGCGCCCTTTGAAGATGCGGTTCATGAAACCCCGCTGCGCGAGCAGGAGGTCGAACTCCTCGGGGGAGTACGCGCCGCGCTTCGCCTGTCGCCAGACCTTGATGATCCCGCTGAGGACCGCGAGGTTGAGCGCCGCGATGAGATAGAGGAAGGTCCCCGACACCAGGGTTCCGATGATCCCACCGGTGCCCTGGAAGGCTTCCTGGAAGCCCTTGGCCTGCGAGGCGACGATGGCAATCGCGGTCACGAACACGAAGACCACGGTCGAGTGCCCGAGGGAGAAGAAGAAGCCCACGGCGAGCGGCTTCTTACCCTTCTGCAGCAGATAGCGGGTGGTGTCGTCGACCGCTGAGATGTGGTCCGCATCGAAGGCATGCCGGAGACCGAACGTGTACGCCAGCGCACCCGCTCCCGCGTACACCAGCTTGTTGTCCGTGCCTCGAGTGTTGTGGATCAGCGGGATGGAGTTGTAGTGCACGAACAGACCCCAGCCGATCACGTGGAGCGCAGCGATGAAGCCGAACATCGCCAGCAGGCGCGGCACCTCCTCCCGGCTGAAGCGGATGCGCTTGTGCTCCTCGGCGAGGCTCTCCGCTGAGGGCAGGTCCTCGGCGCGGTTGGTCGTGACAGTCACGGCGCCCTCCAGGCTCGTTGCCTGTTGCGTTGTTGTCGCAACAGCGGTGGCGGTGCATGTTGACACGATTCCGGCAACGTCGCCACGTCGACCCCGCCCACATCGGCCCCGGGGATCGGGGTCCGCCCCTTGCCCGGCTCTGGGTCAGGACGAGGAACGTGCGCAGTCTGCGCACGTGCCGAACAGGGCCGCGTGCCCGATGTCCAGGACGAACCCCTGCTGTTCGGTCAGCCGGGCGGCCAGGTCGACGACCACCCCGGCCGCCAGCTCGGACACGGCGGCGCAGTCACGGCAGACCAGATGGATGTGCTCGTCCTGATCGGTGACCGAGAACGTCGACGCCCCGTGCCCGAGGTGGGTGTGCCGGACCAGCCCGAGCTCTTCGAGCAGGTACAGGGTGCGGTACACCGTCGAGATGTTGACCCCAGCCGCCTTCTGCTGGACCGCGGCCAGCACCTGCTCCGGAGTGGCATGGCCGATCTGCGCGACCGCCTCGAGCACCAGCTGGCGCTGAGCGGTCAGCCGGTAACCCTTGGAGCGCAGCTCGGCCCGCAGCAGCGGCGTGCCGTGCTGTGGCCCGGTCGGGGCGGTCACGGCGTCGCCGCACAGCCACCGATGCCAGGCGTGCACCGGATCGACATCTGTGGACCACCTCCGCCTGCGCCGGCCGCCCCACCGCGGATCGCAGGATATAGCCGCGCCCGCACACCGGCAGATCGCGCGAGCGGGCCGCATCGCACGGCTCGGACATCGGCCTGACAGCGCGCGTGCCAAGGTGCGCAGATGTCCCCAAGCGCCGGCCCGCCCGGGCCACCGGGGTGGGCGCCTGCGGCTCCGGGCGGCGAGTCGCTCTTGCGGCTGCGGGCCGCCGCGGCGCCGTACCTGCCGATTCGCCCGCTGGAACCCGATGGTTACGCCCGGGGGCACGCGGCGTTCGAGGCCCGGAGCAATCAGCGCCGGCTGCTGACGCACTGGCTGCTGGAGCGGACGTTCTGCCAGCTGGGCGACGGACCGCTGTCCGTGCTGAGCGTCGGGTGCGGTGACGGCTCGGTGGACTGCCGCCTGGCGGACGCCCTCACCGCGCGGTTGCCGGACCGCGACGTGAGCTACCTCGGGCTGGAGCCACACGCTGCGAGCCGGGTCGCCTTCCAGCGGCGGCTGGCCGGCCTGCGCAGGCCGGGGCTGACCGTCCACGCGACCGCGAGCGGCTGGGACGAGGCCGCGCTGCCCGGCCGGTACGACCTGGTGCTGTTCGTCCACTCGCTGTACTACGTCGCAGACGTCGCCGTAGCGCTCCAGCATGCCCGTGATGTGCTTGCCCCCGGCGGTCAGATCATCGTGCTGCACGCGCCGCAGGTGGGGCTCAACCTGCTGGCGACGACGCTGGCGCCCCCACTTGCAGGTCACGTCCAGTGGTGGGCCGAGAGCACCGCGGCGGCGCTGACGGGCAGCGGCCTGCAGGTCGTCCACGACCGGATCAGCGGCGCCCTGGACCTCAGCGTGTGCCTCGACCCGACCAGCGCCGAGGGCCGGGTGGTGCTGGACTTCACCGTTCAGGGCCGGCTGCCCGACGGCCTTCGTCCAGCCGTGCTGGACGTGCTCCGCGCCCTACGGCGCCCAGGCAGCGCGCTGGCGGTGGAGCATCCGGTGGACGGCTGGGTACTCCGGGAGCCATGAACCAGCTGAGACCACCCGCCGACACCGCCGCACGGAGCCTGCAGCACTGGAGCGAGCAGGGCCGTACCGGGATGGAGGCGTTCTACGCGCTCGCCGTCGAGGACTACCGCCAGCTCGCCGGCGCCGCGGACTGGGCAGCTCTGCTGCACCGCCGGGCGCACCCCGGCTGGCGGCTGCTCGACGTCGCGTGCGGCTCCGGCAAGTTCCCGGGCGCGCTGCTGCAGACCGGGACGCTGCGGGACCTGCCGGCGCTGCGGTACGACCTGTTGGATCCGTCGGCCTTCTCGGTCGCGGAGGCCAAGGCGCAGCTGGCGGCGCCGTTCCAGGTCGGCCGCGAGCTGGTCATGACACTCCAGGACCTGCCCGACGGACCGCCCTACGACGTCGTCTGGGCGACGCACGCCCTGTACGCGCTGCCGGTCGGCGAGCTGCCCGCCGCTGCGGAGCGCCTGGTGTCCGCACTCGCGCCGGGCGGACTGGGTGTCATCGCCCAGGCGACGGCCGCCTCGCACTACCTGGCGTTCTTCGACGCCTACCGGGCCGGCGTCACGCAAGCAACGCCCTACACCTGCGCCGAGCAGGTACGCGATGCCCTGCGGGGGGCCGGCGCCGTCGTCCGCGAGCAGCGGATCACGTACTCGACCGGGACCGCTGACCGGCGCGTCGCCGAGGGCTTCCTGCAACGCTGCGCCTTTGACGACACAATCAGCCTGACCGACATGGAGGCCGCGCCCGTCCTGGGCGACTATCTGGCCGGCTGCCGGCAGGGCGACGGCTCCTACCGTTTCGAGCACGAGGTGGCACTGCTGTGGATGTAGAGACCAACCCGCTGCTGCCGCCGGAGAACCGGCCCGGTGGCATCGAGGCGCCGTGGGCCGGCGACGACCAGCAGTGGTGGGACTGGTACGTGACGCTGGCCGAGCCGACCGAGATCGGTCAGCTGGGCCCCGGGCCCGGGTCGCCGAAGGTCGCCGGCGCCTCCGACGAGGACGTGCTGGCAGCGCTCGACGAGCCCTACGCGCTACCGGCCGGCGCGATCGAGGCGTTCGCGGCAGACACCTTCGTCCGGCTGCCTGCAGTCCTGCCCCCGCCGGTCGTCGTACGCCTCGAAGAACGCCTCGGCGAGCTGCTCGCGGCGGCGCACGGCGGCGACACGGCGGGGCGCTTCCTGGCGCTGGAGCAGCTGTGGCTCAACGATCCGCTGATGCGCGCCGTCGCCCTGTCCCGGCGCCTCGGCGACATCGCGGCCGCCCTGCTCGGTGCCGGCGCCGTCCGGCTCTACCACGACAACGCGCTGTCCAAGGAGCCCGGCTGCGGACGTACGCCGTGGCATCACGACGCCGAGCACTTCCCCTTCACCCCGCCGCGCGCGGTGACAGCCTGGCTGCCGGTGACCGCGATCCCCACCGAGATGGGGCCGCTGACGTTCGCCCGCGGCACGCACGTCCAGGCGCTGCTCGCCGACCTCGCGTTCGACAAGATCGGCACCAGCTACGACACCGCCGTCGCGGAGCGCCTCCAGCAGGCGCAGGTCAGCGTCCGCAGCGAGCCGTACGGCATCGGCGACGTCAGCTTCCACTCCGCGCAGTGCTTCCACACCGCCGGCCCGAACCGCACGGTGCAGCCACGGCGAGCGCTGGCCACCACGTACGTGGTGGACGGCGTCCGCATTCTCGACGCGCCGACCATGGTCAGCGGCACCTGGCGGGAGTTCGTGCCGGGGACCGAACCAGGTGGCCTGGTCGCCAGTGAGCTCAACCCGGTCGTGGGCCACAGCTCGATCAGGCGATCAGTCCCTTCCCCTTGAGGAAGTCCGTCGCCGCCGCGGCCGGCAGCTTGCGGTCGATGCTGACGGTGGCGTTCAGCGCGATCAGGTCCTCTGTGGTCATCGCAGCGCTCACGCGGTCCAGGATCGAGGTGAGGAGCTTGTCGCCAGCCACCTTGCCCGCCAGGACCGGCACGACGTTGTCGACCGACTGCAGCTTCTTGTCATCCTCCAGCACGACGAAGTCGTTGGCCTTCACGCCGCCGTCGGAGGACAGGAACTCCCCCAGCTGAACGGTGCCGTTCTTCAGCTTGGTGACCGACAGGGTCCCGCCCAGGTCGGTCTGCTCAAAGCCCGTGAACGTCAGCCCGTACGTCTTCTCCAGGCCCGGCTGGCACAGCGCATAGGTCTTGCACTCCGGGGTGCCACCCAGCACCAGCGGCCCCTTGTAGGCCGCGAGGTCCGAGATCTTGGTGACCTTGTTGGTGGTGGAGAACGCCCGCGTCACAGCGAACGCGTTCTGGTCCGCAGCGGGTGACGGCTTGAGCACGGTCAGGCCCTTCTCCAGGCCGAGTGCCTGGGCCTTGCCGTACGTAGCGGCCAGGTCGCTCTCGTCGACGCCGAGGGCGTCGCTGCCGCTCTTGTCCTTGTTCAGGTACTTGGCCATGCTGCCGACGTAGTCGGGCTCGACCTGCACGTCGCCGGACTCCAGCGCCTTGAGGATCACCGGGCGGGTGGTGAGCGGCTTGACGGTGGCGGCGAAGCCCGCCGCCGCCAGGGCCTGCCGGTAGACCTCGGCGAGGATCTGGTTCTCGGGGAAGTTGGCGGAGGCGATCGTCACGCTGCCGGTGCCACCGGTGGTCGGTAGCCGGCTGTCCGTCCCGACGCTGGGCGCGGTGGTGATGCGGGAGGCGGTGCCGCTGCTGGTGCCGCACGCGGCGACCGCGAGGGCTAGACCGGCGAGCAGGAGCAGCGGGGTAGGCGCGGGTGAGCGCATGGCGGCGGCCTTCTGTGTCCCGTCCGGATGGACGCGTGTCGGGTCGTGCGAGTTCGTCAGCGTGCCACGGCGCGACCGGGGCTACCCATCGGGGGTCATCGTCGTCCCGCCTCGGCCGCTGCCGACCGGCGGCTGGGCCGACGAAGGACCCGGCGCTGCCGCGCCACCGGATCCCCCAGGCGCTGCAGGCCGGCCAGCAGCAGCTCGACGGCGAACGCCAGCCCGGCCACCAGCACGGCCCCGGCCTGCAGCTGCGGGTAGTCCTGACTGCCGAGCCCGTCAATCAGGAACCTGCCGAAGCCGCCACCGCCGACCGCGGCGGCCAGCACCGCGGTCGCCAGCACCTGCAGGACGGCGCTGCGTACGCCGGCGGCGATCAGCGGCGATGCCAGCGGCAGCTCCACCCGGCCGATCACCTGAACCCTGCTCATCCCCATCCCGCGGGCCGCCTCCACCGCCTCGGGGTCGACCTCGCGCATCCCAACGTAGGCGTTGGTGAGAACCGGTGGGAGCGCAAACAACGCGAGCGCCAGCGCGATGCCGACCGTGCCCGCCCCGACAGGGGAGACCGCGAACAAGATCACGACCCCCAGGGTGGGCACCGCCCGTCCAATGTTGGAGATGTTGATAGCCAGGGCGCCGCCCCAGTGCAGGTGACCGAGCGTGATACCGAGCGGCAGGCCGACTGCGCAGGCCAGCAGCACCGCCAGCCCGGTGTACGTCAGGTGCTCCTGCAGGCGCTGCAGCGGGCCCCCCATCGGGTCGCCCCAGGTCAGCCAGCCCCACAATGTGGTCGGCACTCAGGCCGTCCGGGCCCGTGACCATGGGGTCAGCGCCCGCTGCAGGAGCACCAGCAGCGCGTCGGCCACCAGTGCCAGCAGCACGCAGGCAATGCACGCGGTCACGATCTTGGCGCGGTAGTCGGCCCGGAACCCCTGGTCGATCAACTGGCCGAACCCGCCGGTGCCGACGTAGGCCGCGACGGTGAGCAGGGAGATCGTCGAGACGGTGGCGACCCGTACGCCCGCCATGATCGTGGGCAACGCGATCGGCAGCTCCACCCGGAGCAGCCGGCCGGCTCGCCCGAGCCCCATCCCGTCCGCGGCTTCCAGGACCTCGGCAGGGACCTGGGAGAGCCCGGTGACGGTGTTACGTACGAGGATCACCAGCGTGTAGAGCGCCAGCGCGATCTCGGCGGTCAGGGCGGTGTACTTGGTCAGCGGCACCAGCAGCGCGAACAGCGCCAGCGAAGGGATGGTGTAGATCACGCCGGTCGCGCCGATGACGACAGTCTCCATTGCCGCGCTGCGCCGGGCGAGCAGGGCCAGCGGCAGCGACAGCACGACACCGGCCAGGACCGCGACGAGCGTGATGCTCACGTGCTGTTGCAGCGCAACGCCCAGCTCCTGCTTGCCCTGCTGCAGGTAGACGCTGCTGAACCACGGGTTGGGGACGCCTTCGGCGAGTACGCCCGAGGCCAGTGTGGGCACCCGCGGACGGTATCGCCCGCATACCGTGCTGTCAGGGGTGACTGGTGCCCAGCCAACGCTCGACCTCGTCGTGCCCCCGGCTGGCCTCCGCGCGGATCCAGTCGTCGTAGACCTGCACAACCGCCCGCTCAATGCCCGCCCACGCAGCCGAACCGCGGTGCCTGCACCGCCGGACTGCCAGGATCTCGGCCCCGACCGCCGACAGGCTGCCGGCCATCAGGAGCAGCGCCAGGGCGGTCCGGCCCTGCACGAGCAGCAGTCCGAAGACTCCCGGGGTGAGCAACGCCACGACGATGACCAGTCGCAACCGCACCCGCGGCACCCACCGCCGGGCCCACGCGCGGGTGACGCGGCGCAGCAGCCGCCGACTGGCTCGCTGTCGACCTGGCTGGGCGCCGGTGGTCATTGTTCCTCCTGTTTTGTGGGTGGGCGTCTGGCATGTGACAGCGCGATGGCTGACCGCCGTACGCCCGGTCGTTCGATACCGGCAGGGCATCCGGACGTCGTCAGCGCAGACCCCTCGTCGCCCTTACCGGCGGGTACCCCCGGGGACGACCACAACACTGGGCGTCGTCACTCGTTTGCGCACGCCGGCACCGTGGCTGAGCCGCGGTCGCCCGCAGGCTGCGCCGCATGGTGCGGACCGCGATCGCCGCCAGCAGCGGAACTTCGGACATATCGGTCGAGTTGACCGCGCTGGATCTCCTCGTTGAGTAATGATCCAGACGTGCGGGCTTACGACCGCAACTTTCGGGGATCTGCGGTGTCTAACTCGATGTCGTCCCGACCCGGCCTCGCTGCCGGGGGGAACCACTGACCCGAAAGGAAGACCTATGAGCACCCCCGGCCCCTCGTCCGTCGTGAAGAGCTCCGACACCCCGGCCACCACGAGCACGACGGCCTCACCGCAGACCAAGAGCGCACTGGCCAATAGCGACGGCAAGATCAGCGTCGCGGAGTCCGTCGTCACCAAGATTGCCGGCCTGGCCACGCGTGAGGTCGCCGGCGTGCACGCCATGGGCTCAGGAGCCAGCCGCGCCTTCGGTGCGCTCAAGGAACGCATCCCCGGCAGCTCCGGCCCCAGCTTCACCCAGGGGGTGTCCGCAGAGGTGGGTGAGACCCAGGTCGCGCTGGACCTCGACGTGGTCATTGAGTACGGCGTCTCGATTGCCGACCTGGGCCGGTCGATCCAGCGCAACGTCAAGCAGTCGGTGGAGCGGATGACCGGGCTGCAGGTCACCGAAGTCAACGTGAACGTCGGCGACGTCTACCTCGGCGACCCGTCCGAGCAGGACGCGCAGCCGCCCCGCGTGCAGTGACCGGGTCGGCGGGCACCGCGGCCCTGTACGACGTCGACCCGGACGACGTGTGCGCACGCGTGCTGGCGTGCCCGGCCGTGGCGGGTCTGTCCGGCGGCCCATTCGGCACGGTGGCGACCTACCTACCCGGTCGCAGCGTTGCGGGGATACGGGTGGGCACCGACACCGTCGAGGTGCACGTCGTCATGCGGTACGGCCCCACGGTCCTCGAGCTCGTTGGCCAGATCCGGCAGGCCCTGACAGGGCACACCCTCGACCGGCCGGTCGACATCGTTGTCGAGGACGTCGCGGATCCGGTTGTCGACCCCCCGGTCGGCCCGGACGGCGGCCTGATCGGCGACTCTGCCGTCGGTTGGCCACCGAACACGGCCCGGCGCGACGACGGGGCAGCCATGTCCGCCGTACCGCCGCCGGTGGTCTGACGCCATCGCCGAGGTGGCAGGAACGAGCGGCGCAGCACTTCGGCAGGCTCGTCGCGAGTTCGCGCGGACCCATCACCCGGACCGGGGTGGAGACGCCATGGCGTTCGCAGACGGACTCGCCGTCTTCGACCGGCTGCTGGCCGGCTCCACCGAGTCACGCATTTTCAGGGCCGGGCCGGTCGTGGTCCGGCACCGGCCACGCGGCGTGAGCGGCTGGATCCGGTTTGTGACCCGGATCGCCATCCGGCGCCGCCGGCACCCGCGCGTCCGATGAGTCGGGCGCGACCACTCGGGGCAGATCCGAAAGCGGCGAGGCCGCGCAGACACCACGCCTGACGCACGTACCACCGACTGCTCCAAGGAGATCTGATGTCCCGCAGCACGCTCGGCCTGATCGTCGGCCTGGTCCTCGGTTACGCCGCCATCTTCGGTGGCTTCGGCGACATGCTCATCGTCGCGCTGATCGGCGCGATCGGGTTCGTCGCCGGCAAAGCCCTGGACGGCGACCTGGACCTGGCGCAGATCGGTGAGCAGGTCGCCGACGCCGTCAAGCGCCGCTGATGGCAGCCGGAACGGCGGTCGCAACCAGGCTCCCCGCCGACGCCGCCCGCCGCCCACCCCGACCGCAAACTCTGCCGGTGCAGGCCGCCACCCAGCCGGACGAGCATGGCGTCGGGCAGACCGGGCTCGGCGTCGTCAGCGTCGCGGACGGCGTAGTTGCCAAGCTCGCCGCCCGGGCCGCTGTCGACGTCGATGACGTCGGTGCTGCCGCGACCCGGGTGCTCGGCAGGGAGCTGTCAGGTGGCGGGCTGGACAGACTTGGGTGGTTGAAGAGCTCCGAGATCGGGGCGCTGCCGTCCAGCTCGGCACGCGTTGACGGGCAGCTGGCGTTTGTCGACCTGACGATCAGCGTCCGCTACCCCGCCCCCGTGCGCCAGGTCGCCGCGGCCGTGCGCGAGCAGGTCATCAGCCGGGTCGGGCAGCTGACCGGCCTGCAGGTCGTGGAGGTCGACATCAAGGTCCTCGCGCTGGTCCGCGAGCTCCCCCGCCCACCGCGCGTCCTCTAGCCACCCCTCCCCGAGAGAGGCAACCGCCCGCATGCGTGTCGTCGAACGGTTCCTATCCCTGCTGCTGGCCCTCGCGGTCATTGCTGGCTCGGCGCTGCTCGCCCTGGAGGTCGGCTGGGCTGCCGTGGGCCGGTCGCCGTTGCTCATCGACTGGCGTACGGCGTACGCCAGCGGAAACCGAAACGCCTGGGATACGACGCCCATACGGAACCTGGCGATCGTGCTGGTGGCCGTCGGGCTGCTGCTGCTGATCGCCGAGCTCAAGCCCCGTCGTGCGCCGCGGCTCGAGCTGGCCAGCACCGACCCGTACACCGACGCTGCGATCACCCGGCGCAGTTTGCGGGCGACGCTGCTGAACGGCGCTCGGCAGGTGGATGGCATCAGCGATGCGAAGGCCAAGGTCAGCAAGCGCAAGATCAACGTCAGGGCCGTCAGCCGGCTCGGCACGGCCGACACCGCCAAGGGCCTGACCGGCGACCTCGAGAGCGCCCTACGAGACCGACTCGATGCTCTACAACTCGCCACGACCCCCACGCTGCGCGCGCGGGTGGCCGCCCGACGCGGAGCCAGGAGCGCCTGATGGACAGCACGGCACGTCTGGATCGCTCCTTGCTGCTGCTGCTCGGCCTGCTGCTCACGGCCGCTGGAGTCCTGGGACTGCTCGTCGGGTTCGACGTGCTCGGCGGCGGGTTACGCGGTCGACCGGTCCTCGACAACGTCGTCGGCCGATTCTTTGGAACCAACGGCGGGTGGCTGTGGCCTGTCATCGCACTGTTCTTCCTGCTGCTGGGGTATCTCGCGCTCCGTTGGCTGATCGCGCAGCTGCGCCCGACGGGTGTCCGGGACCTCGAGCTCGAGCCGCGCTCGAGCACCGGCCATACCGACCTGGTCGGCGCCGCCCTCCTCGACGCCGTCGTCGGCGAGATCCGGAGCTATCGCGGGGTCGCCGCGGCCGGCGGCCGGCTCACGGGCCACGAACTCAGCCCCGAGCTGCGGCTGCGGGTGCAGCTGGACTCCCGGGCCGATGTCGCCGCGCTGCGGCGACGCATCGAGACCGGGGCCATCTCAGATGTTCGACAGGCCCTCGACAACCCACAGCTACCTGTCCGGCTGGACCTTGTCGTCACCGCCAAGGCGGCCGCCCGGGTTGCCTAGCAGCAAGCCGTCATCTGTCGCAACTAAGCGCGGCAGGGCATTCTGGACATGTACGGCCGGATCGTCCGGCGGGCACCATCGTCACCAAGGAGAAGGCATGAGCTTCATCGACAAGGCGAAGAACAAGGTGGAGGAGCTGACCGGACAGGCCAAGGAGAAGGCCGGCGAGGCCACCGGCAACGACGACCTCAAGGCCGAGGGTCAGACCGACCAGGCGAAGGGCAACCTCAAGGATGCCGGCGAGAAGATCAAGGACGTCTTCTAGCCGAGCGACGCCACCGGAACACGCCGGCCCCGTGACCCCGACCGGGGGTCGCGGGGCCGGTGCTGTACCGCCGTCTACACCTCCCTGCCGGCCTCGGGACCGACCCACCGCAGGTGCCGAGGTGCCTGGGGCGGGCGCTGTCCGCTGCGTTCGCTGCGCTGGGTTGAGCGCGCCGATCCTGGGCGGTCAGCCGTCACGGGAGTCGACGGACCGAGCCAGCACGGCAGCGCCCTCCAGCAGCATCCAGGCCGAGAGCTGCGTCGACAGCTCGGCGGGAGCTGGGCCGGCCGGCGCCGACCAGTCGAACCCGAACCGTGGTCTGCCGTCGACGACCCTGCGGTGCCGCCAGGCCGCTTCAGCCGACGCGCGGACCAGCTCCGCTGCCGTACCCCTGGCGGCGCGCTGCTCCCTGGTCCGGACCGGCAGGCGGATCGCGGCTCCCGTCAGGTAGCGCGCGGTGATCCCCGCGAACAGCCCGCCGTCCCCTTCGGTGCAGCCGACCAGGATGCCTCCGGGCGCCAGCTGCGCGGCAATCGCCCGCACCAGCCGGCAGGCGCGGTCGATGTGCCTGCCGTCCCGGTCGGCTGTCATCAGCTCGGTCTCCGCCCCGAGGACGACGCCTTGGCAGTACGTGTAGAAGATCCGGTCACCCGGCTCGGCGGCGCCGTCGCGCACGCCGTCCCTGATCAGCCCGCTGGCCGAGTCCAGCAGGTTCGCCTCGATCCAGTCGCTGATGGCCCCGGCGCGGGCGGGGTCGCCCAGCCTGGCCAGCAGCACGGCCGCCGGGCCGTTGGCCGGCGCGTTGCGGAAGGTGTCCCCGCTCCGCCACGGGATACCGCCGGCGGGAGCAGCGTCCCACTCCTCGCGGAGAACTCGCCCGAGCACCGCGACCGCAGGCCGGTAGCTCACGCCGGAGAACTCGCCCGCCCGCAGCAACGCCAGCCCGTACCAGGCCATGTCGTCGTGGTAGGCGTTCGTGAGGGGACCCAGGTTGCGTAGGCGGTGCCCGCGAACGACCGATCGCAGACGCGAGCGACGCTGGCGACTCGGCGCCCGGCGTTGGGCGTCGACCAGGCAGTCCAGCAGGTGCGCCTGCCACCAGTAGTGCCAGCTCCTGAAACAGCGGTCAGGTAGCCCGGCGGGTGCGCAGACGAGGCCGAGCGCGGTGCCCGGCACCCCCCAGACGCGTCTGAGGTGCCCGCGGAGGACGGCTCGCTCTGCCGCCGCAGCTCGAAGCTGTGCCCGGTCCTCCACGCCAGCCCCCTACCCGTCCGACCACATCGTCGTCTGCGTGACACCACAATCACGGAAAGCGACAGTTGCAAAGATCCAGGGAGGCTCGGGTCACAGGAGGGGACTACCCGGCCCCCGGCGTGGAATGTTGTCATGGTGACCGCGCTCCCAGCACAGCTGCGCCGTGGTGGGCTGGCCACCGCGAGCTGGCCGGTCCGCCTGCCTGCGGCCCTGCACGGGTCGCGTCCGTCGCCCCTGGTGCTGGCCGGGGTGGGCGCTGCGGCCTCCTTCGCGCTGGTCATTGCCTCCGGCCGTGCCGCGGTGCCCCTCGGGGTCACCTTGGAGCCGTCGCTGCGGGGCCTGCTGCTGCCATCCACGACTGGCGGCACCGGAAGCGCGGTCGTCGTCCTGCTGGCCCTGGCAATGCTGGTGTCGTGTTGGTGGGCCCTCGTCGATGCGGCTGTCCGCGGACAGGTGTCGCTCCGCACGGTCGCCCTGGTCGGCGCCGCATGGGCCTTGCCGATCCTGCTCGGACCGCCGCTGCTCAGCCTGGATGGCTACGCCTACCTCGCGCAGGGCGAGATGGTCGCGAGGGGCTTGGACCCGTACAGCGGCGGGCCGGTGCTGCTCGGGGCGGACGTCGCCGCTGGAAGAGTCGACCCGATGTGGCGCTCTGCCCCGGTGCCGTACGGACCGGTGGCGCTGGTGCTGTTCCGGGCGGTGGCGCTGGCGACCGGTGGGCTCACGGCCGGGGTGCTGATGCTCCGGCTCCTGGCTGTGCTGGGGGTCGCCGCCGCCGTCTTCGTCGCGCTCCGACTGTCGCCGCCGGGCCGCGCGCCCCAGGTGCTCGCGCTGACGGCGCTGAACCCGGTGACCCTCGTGCACCTGATCGGTGGCGTGCACCTGGATGCCGTCCTTGCGGGCCTGACCGCCATGAGCCTGCTGGCACTGGTGCGCAAACGCTTGTGGCTCGCGTACGGCCTGGCTGCCATCGCCGTCGCGGTCAAGGTCACCGCCCTGCCGCTGCTGCCGTTCGTGCTCGTGGCGCTGTGGCGAAGCGGCGAGCCGCGGCGGCGCCTGCTCGGCCGGGCCGCCGCCCTCACCGCCCTGCCGTTCGTCATCACGCTGCCGGTACTGCACCGCCCGTGGGGGTTCCTGGCCGCCCTCGGTGTCCCTGGAGGGTCACCCCCCTGGTACGCCCCTGCGACCCTGCTCGGCCAGGGCCTGGGTGCACTGGGCCGGCTCCTGCTACTGCCCGTCCAGTCCGCCGGGCTGCCATCTGCCGGCAAGTTCGCCGCGCTGCTGCTCGGCGCCACGACGGTGCTGCTGCTCGTGGTTGCCGAGCTCCGTGACGACTCCGGTCACACCGGCCACCGCACGATGTGGCGAGCCGCCTGCGCGCTGCTCGTGGCGGCGTTGTGCCTGCCCGCGCTGTACGCCTGGTACCTCGCCGCCGGCCTGTTCGTGCTCGCGGCCACCGGCGGACGCCAGACCCGGGTCGCCCTGCTGGCCATGTCCGGCGGCCTCACGTTCTGCTCACTGCCGCCGCTGTACGGATCGGCAAGGTGGCCGTTGGCACTCGCTGCCCTCGCGGCGGTGGCGCTGCTGTCCTGGCAGGCCGTGGTCCTGCTGCGCCGCCCGGTCGACCCAGAGCCCGTCCGGGCGCGCGAGCCGGACGGGGTACGGCCGGCGCGGGTGCTGTCGGTAGCGGGCCCGCGGGCGCCGGCCCGCTCCAGGCCGCGGGCACGGCACTCCCACCGTCGCCGTACGCGCGCCGCCGGGGTGGCTCTGCTGGCCGTGTCGGTCGTCGGCCTGGTCGGCTCCAGCGCCGATGCGGACAGCGACGCGACCGTGCGGCGGCAGGCCCCGGAGCGGCAGCGGCTTGTGCTGCAGCTAAAACAGCAGTACCCGACCCTGCAGGTCGTCGGGATCGAGCTGACAGCCGATCTCGGCCAGCGCTACGTGGTGGAGATGGTGGCGCCCGGCGAGGGCACCTGCCAGATCCTGCTGGTGTCCCCGGGGCCCGCGTCCATCCCGGTCCGGGTCTCACCGGGAACTCGTGACACGCCGAGAGCCACCGATGGCCGGACGTGCCCCTCACCGCTCTGACCGACGAAGGGCCCGGCCAGCCGGCGCTGCCGGAGGAGCCGGTCGAACGTGACAACGGCCGCCAGCCAGAGCGCTGCCAGCGCCCACGAGCCCAGCACGTCGCTCAGCCAGTGGTAGCCGAGGTAGAGACGCGAGAAGGCCACCACGACCGCTATGGAGATCAGCGCGAGAGCAAGCCAGGTGCGTCGGCGCCGTGACCGGTCGCTGGTGACGACGAGGTACGCGAGGGTGCCGTACAGCGCCATGGCGCTGAGCGAATGCCCGGACGGGAACGAGAAGCCGCTTTCCGCACCGTCGATGGCGAGCGGTCGTGCCGGCCGGTCGCGGGCCACCAGGAGCTTGACGGCGGCGGTGATCGCGCCGCTGCCGAACACCGCCGCCGAGAGCAGTAGGGCAGCGCGGCGGTAGCGCCGCCACCACCAGATGGCCAACGCGACGGTGATCAGGACGACGAACGGGGTGCCACCCAGGTAGGTCACAAGGCGCAGCACGGTGGTCGCCTCGCTGTCGCGGCGGGCCGCCAGAAACCGTAGAACGGGACGGTCGAGGGCGGCGACACCGCTGCCTGACAGGACGCCGTCGAGAATGAGCATGAAGGCCCCACCGGCGATGCTGAGGACTACCAGTCCAGCCGCGTAACCGGCGACGTAGGCGGGCCGGGCTTGCCGGCCGCGGTGCCGAGCAACGACTCGCAGGGCGAGCCCGACCAGGACGACGGCCAGCGCGAGGAGCCCCACCAGCGCGTACGCAGGTATCCCGGACAGCGAAGGGCTGGTCGCGACGAGACGGCTCATCCCGGTGTCGCCGCCGGGCGGTGGCCGAGGGCGTCAGGAAGCGCCGGCGCCACCCGACGGCTGAGTTGCGCCACCCCGGCAGCCATCAGCAGGACGCCGGCGCCCTGCAGCAGGACCGCCACCGGCTCGTCCGCGGGCAGCTCCCCGAAGGCCAGCGCACCGATGGCGACAGCCACGACGGGGTCCGCGATCGTGATGGCCGGCAGGGACGCGGCCAGCGGCCCGGCGCTGTAGGCGGCCTGCACCAGCAGCAGACCGGACCCGCCCACCACCACCAGGGCGTACGGCGGCCACATGGTCAGCAGGTGCAGCGGATCGAGGCGAGCGAGTTCCACGACGTACTTGATGAGGGCGGCCGTGACTCCGAAAGCCATGCCCGCCGCGGTCCCGAGCAGCGCTGCACGGTGCCGACGGGTGAAGGCTGCCCGCACAGCGCACCCGGCGGCCAGCAGGAGAGCGACGAGCGAGGCAACGGCGAAGGCGTCGCGATCGGGCAGTGCGGCACCGCCGCCGGGTCGGGCAAAGCCGAGAAACACCCCGAGACCGACGACGACAGCGCAGGCCCAGACCCACTCGGCCGCCTGGATGCGGCGCCGCTCCACCAGCCGGCTCAAGGGGAGGGCGAACAGCAGGCCGGTCACCAGTACCGGCTGAACCACCGACAACCGGCCCCAGCTGAGCGCCACGACGTGCAGGCCGAGCGCCGTCAAGGACATCGCGATCCCGACCAGCCAGACCGGACGACGCGCCAGATGGGCGCACAACCGCAATGCGCCACGACCCTTGGGTGCCAGCGTCGCTCCCCGGTGCTCGAGGACGGTGCCGACGGCGAAAGCCAGAGCGGACGCCAGCGCCGTACAGATCGCCAGCTTGATGGCGCACCCCTCTCCTCGGTCTACTGCAGATACAGGATGACGGGCCGGACCGCGCCCGTCCTGGCAACCTTGCACACCGGACAATCCCAGACGTCACGGGCGACGCTGCCCGGCACAGGCGGCGCTCAGCCGGCCCGGCCTAGCCTGGGGCATCGTGACCGCCTCCCCGGCTCCAGCCAGTTGGTGGCGACGGCATGCCGGCGTGCGGCTGACGACGGCACTCGCGGCGGGCGCTGTCGTCGCGGCCGCGCTGGCTGTCCCGCGACGGCCTCGACGTGCTCGGCACCGGTCTACCCGTCGGCCGGGACCGCAGTGTCGTCCAGGTCGTCCGGGGTGAGCGGGTCCTGGTCAGCAGCCCGGAGATCACCGGCCTTGCCCCCCTGACGAACCTGCGACCCGCGCCCGGCAAGACCGTGCTGGCGCGGGTCGGCGCCATCTCCACCGCCCGGGACGGCGACCATCAGCTCGTGGCCCTCGGGGTGCGCTCCGCGGACGGCCAACCGCTCGTGGTCCTGGTTGCACAGAGCCTGGAACCGGTCGACAACTCCCTTCGGGCGCTGACGGCGCTGCTACTGCTCGGCGTGCCCGGTCTGACGGTCTTCGTGGCGGGGAGCACGTTCCTGCTCACCGGGCGGGCCTTACGCCCGGTGGAGGCGATCCGCGCGCGGGTCGAGGCGATCGACGCCTCCAGGCTGGGTCAGCGGGTGCCCGTGCCGGCTGCCCACGACGAGGTCGGCCGGTTGGCGATGACGATGAACGACATGCTTGACCGGCTCGACAACGCCGCGGGCGCCCAGCGCCGCTTCGTCTCCGACGCCAGCCATGAGCTGCGCAGCCCGCTCGCGAGCGTCAAGGCAACCGTCGAGGTCGCCAGGGCGCACCCGGAGCTGACCTCGTGGCCGCACGTCGCGGACGTGGTGCTGGAGGAGACCGACCGGCTGCAGACCCTGGTCACCGACCTGCTCCTGCTGGCCCGCGACGACGAGCGGGGCCTGCAGCTCAGGCATGAGGAGGTCGACCTGGACGATCTGGTCGGTCAGGAGGTCGCCCGGCTACGGCTGGCCGGCCCGCTCGTCGTCAGGGTCTCGTCCACTGCGGTACGGGTGCAGGGCGACCGGCACCGGCTCGGCCGGGTCCTGCGCATCCTCGTCGACAACGCGGCCCAGCATGCCCGGTCCGAGGTCCGTCTGGCGCCGCGCGTGGACGGCGACCGGGCGGTCATCGACGTCCACGACGACGACGGCGGCGGGGTGTCGTCCGACGACGCCGAGCGGGTCTTCGAGCGGTTCGTCCGACTGGACGAGAGCCGGAGCCGCAGCGGCGGCGGGTCAGGCCTGGGGCTGCCGATCGCCCGACAGATCGCGCGCGCTCACGGGGGCGACGTCACGTTCGTGGCCCTCGGCCAGCTCGGCGACACCGTACGGATGACCCTGCCCCTACGGTCGCCGATGGCGCCGGCCGGAGCGCCCCCGGCACTGCGTCCGGCACCGTCACGCGAGGTGACGTCGGCCTGACTCGGATCAGCGCAGGATCCCGGTGTGCCCGAGCGAGAACTTCCCAGGGAGCGGCCAGACGGCGAGCCCGTGCGGCTCACGGCCGACCGGGATGCGGGTGAGCAGGTGCCCGGCGGTCGGGTCCGCGCCGCCGGTGTCGAAGACGTACACCTCGTTGCTGCGGCGGCCGGACAGCCAGAGTCGGCTGCCGTCGGCCGAGACGTTGCCCATGTCGGGGGTGCCGCCGGGCACCGGCCAGGTCGCGACGACCTGCCGGGTGCGGACGTCGACCACCGACACCGACCCGTCGGCGCCGGTGTGTGCGAACGGCGGTGCCTTCTGCGCGAGCATGCCGCCACGGTTCGCCGCGTACAGGTACCTGCCGTCGCGGCTCGGGTAGAGCCCGTGGGTCTCGGGGCCGGTCGGCAGGAAGCCGACCTCGGCGAACGCGTCGCCGTCGATCTCGTGGAGCCCCCCGGCGTTCATGTCCGCGACGTACCACACCCGTCCGTCCGGGGCGATCTTGATGTCCTGCGGGGCGGCGGGTCCTCGTGCCCCGTTGAGGTCGAGGTAGCCGAGGACTCTGCGGCTGGCCACGTCGACCTTGACGAGCTGGCCGGAGAACTCGCAGGTGGCGATGAAGTAGGAGCCGTCAGGGGAGAAGTCGACGTGGTTGACGCCCAGGCACCGCTTGTCGAGCGGAAGCCGGGACTGCGCCACGAAGGTATGCGGGTCGTAGAAGTCGATCTCCTGCATCGCCTCGGCCATCACCAGCGCCGAGCTGCCATCGAGCGTGAAGTACAGGTTGTACGGGTCCTGCACCGGGAGAGCGGGCCCGGCCGGGCGGCCGCTGCGCGGGTCGAGCGGGGTCAGGCTGTTGCCGCGGTTGTTGTTGACCCACAACGTCTGCAGGTCCCAGGACGGGACGACGTGCTGCGGCTCGCGGCCGACCTTGAACACGTCAATGACCTTGGAGCTGGCCTGGTCGATCACCGACACGGTCCCATCGGCCAGGTTCGGCACGTAGACCAGCGCCCGGGCGCCGGCGACGGCCGGGCTGAGCATGCCTGCCCGGGTGCCGGCGTAGACGTCCATCGGTGATGGGGTCCGCCGAGCCTCGGCCGCCGACGACGGTAGGACCGGCGCTGACGACCGAGCCGCGGCCCCCGTACGCCCTGCGTCAGGGGAGCCGAACGGCAGACCGAAGACCGCGAGGGCCAGGCCCGAGAGCAGCACCCCACCGACCAGCAGCGCGGTCCGACCGCGAGAAGTCAGCACGCCCGGACCGCCGCGAGCGCTCGGTGGGTCAGGGGTGGCACGGGTAGCTCCTCGAACTCGAAGGGTGGCGGTCCCCACGATGCTGCCTCAGGGCCGGCTGGGAGCCGTGGGGAACCGTGTCGTAGCGATCCGTCACGACCGGTGCGGGCGCAGGTGTCCATCGGGGTTCATCCCGGCTTGCGCGCCCGCAGGCTGAAGATGACCGGCAGCAGCTCGCCGTCGCGTCGCCACCGCAGCAGGCCATCCGCGTCGCGCGGGAGGAGCCCGCGGCCGATGTCGGACTCGACGGCAACGTGCTCGCCGAGCTGCTCGACGACCAGCCCCGCCCCCGCCGCCGCCGTCACGATCTCGCCGAGCGAGTGCCCGAACTCGACGGTCTCGTTGTGCACGGTCACCGCGGTCGGGTCCGCGTACGACCCGCTCTGGCCCGGCAGGCGGCGCGGCCCGTCGTTGACGTACGGGAAGTCCAGGTGCAGAGGCTCGACGCGGTCCGCCATGTTGAACAGCGGGTGGGCGTCGATGAGCACCAGCCGCCCGGCTGGTCGGAGCACCGCTGCCGCTGTGCGCATCCATCCCGTGAGGTCCCCGATCCAGCAGAGCACGCCCCGGCTGGCGTAGCAGACGTCAAAGGTGTCGTGCAGCGATGCCGGGACGGCCAGGACGTCAGCCACCAGGAACCTGGCGCGGTCCGCCAAGCCCGCCGCCTCCGCCGTCCCGGTGGCCTTCGCGACTGCGACAGCGGAGAAGTCGACCCCGGTGACCCGGCGCGCCCCGGCACGCAGCAGCGACAGGGTGTCCATGCCCGTGTGGCACTGTAGGTGGATCACGTTCTATCCCGCCAGGTCCCCGAGTACGCCGCGGTCCAGGTCGTAGAGCGTCGAGCTGCCGGCCAGGAAGCTCGCGGTGTCGTAGACCTGGTCCTGGCCGTGCAGGGCCGCCCGCTCGTCCCACCAGTCACGGTTCACGTTCATGACGACATCCTGCCCGGCGTACGGCGCCGCAGGCAGCTGGTTCCGGCGGGCGTCGACGGCGACTCAGCCACCTCTCAGCGGCGCCGGTGCACGCTCTGTGCACCGCCGACCCGCCGGGCCGTCCGTTGCCAGGAGATCGCGTGAACGTGACGACCGCCGGCCTGCGGCACGGGCTCGGCCACGACCGACCCTGATCCGACGCCGACCCCGAAGGGCGGCGCCCGCCTGGTCCACCGGAGGGGGTGCTCGGCAGATTCGTGACGCTCGACCTGCGCGACGCCGGCCTCGACCGGCTGGCGCTGGGGCGGGCGGCCCGGAGGGCGGTGTCCGCCCTGCACGACGCCCAGCGGCGGCTGCGTCCGCCCGGTCGTCCCACCGCCGGCCGGACGCAGCAGTCGAACGGGCTCCCCTCCGATGTCGTACTGCGCTGCGAACAGGCCCGGCAGGAGACGCGGGGCTGGTTCGACCCGTGGTCGATCCGGGGGGGCTTCGAGCCGGCCGTGCTGGCCAGAGACTGGGCGCTGCAGCGGGCACTGGACGCGCTGACCTGCAGCGGCGTCCGGCACGCCATGGTGGAGGTCGATGGCGACGCGGTCGTCATCGGATCGGCCTCCGGCCGGCTGGACGGCGCGGGTTGGTCGCTGGCGCTGACGCGCCCGGCGACGCCGTCGCAGCTGCTCGCCGACGTCCGGCTGCACGACGAGGCCATCGCCACCTGCGCCGCGCCGCGGCGGGCTCGCCGGGCCTGGGCCCGCGGCGCGACGGCGCGGCTGACCAGCGCCACCGTCGCCGCCCCCGACCTGGCGTCGGCCGACGCCTACGCGGCAGCAGCGCTCGCACACGGCGCGGGTGCGCTGGACTGGCTGCCCCGGCTGGTCGGCGTGCGGGCGCTGCTGGTGACGTTGGACGGCCAGCACCTCACCACAGCGAACTGGACCGGCCAGGGTCGGGTGCACAGCGCGACCTGAGGACACACTCAGGGCATGACATGCCAGCCGAGCCCGTCGTGAGGGCGCTCCTCGTGGAGGATGAGGTACGCCTCGCGGAGGCGATCCAGCGCGGACTGGGCGCCGAGGGATTCCAGGTGGAGCTCGTCCACGAGGGACATCAAGGCCTGCTCCGGGCCACGAGCAGCAACTACGACGTGGTGGTGCTCGACATCATGGTGCCCGGCCTGAGCGGATACCGGATCTGCCAGGAGATGCGCAAGGCCGGCGTGTGGACACCCGTGCTGATGCTGACCGCCAAGGACGCCAAGGACGCCAAGGACGGCGAGTACGGCGAGGCGGACGCCTTCGACATCGGTGCGGACGACTATCTGACCAAGCCCTTCTCCTACGTCGTGCTCGTCGCCCGACTGCGCTCCCTGGTCCGTCGGAGCGCCCCGGAGCGCCCCGCCGTCCTGTCGGCAGGTGACCTCGTCCTAGACCCCGCCGGCCATCGGGTGGCCCGGGGCGACAGCGAGCTCACCCTGACCCCTCGGGAGTTCGCCCTCCTGCACTTCCTGATGCGGCACCGCGACCGGGTCGTCAGCAAGGCCGACATCCTGGAGGGCGTCTGGGACGCGCACTACGAGGGGGACGACAACATCGTCGAGGTCTACGTGGGCTACCTGCGCAAGAAGATCGACGCGCCGTTCGGCCTGCACAGCATCGAGACGGTGCGCGGCGTCGGCTACCGGCTGCTCGGCGAGTGTGGCAAGCGGTGACCGCCCGCCCGTCGCCGTCGACGCCGATCGTCTCGCTCCCATCCGCGGCCCCGCCCAGGTCGCTGCGGGCGCTGGTCGAGGTCCGCCAGCGGGCCCGTCGCCGACTCGCCCCCGCCCTGCTTGTCGGCGTGACCGGAGCCTTGACCCTGTTCGCCGGGCTCGCGCCGGCCAAGGCGACCGGGCTGCTGGACCTCTCGCCGACCTCGGCCACGACAGCGCTGACCAGTCGGGTCGCGCTGGTCGAGCTCGGTGTGCTGCTGGTCATCACCGCTCGGCTGCTGGCTCGCGGCTCGCGCGGCGCGTGGGCGGTGTCGGTGCTGAGCGCAGCCGGCGTCCTTGGCACCGAACTCGTGCGGGGACGGCTGAGCCTGGCCGCGCCGGTCGCGGCCGTGGCGCTGGTCGGCCTGCTGCTGACCCGCCAGGCGTTCCGGCTGCGCTTCGGGGCGGGCCGCAGTCCCGGGCGGCTGCTCGTGCCGCTGATCCTGCTGCTGGCCCTGCTCTCGTTCGCCGTGCTGACCTACGCCGAGCTCGATGTGCTGCGCTCGCAGCCCCTCGGGCATCGCCTGAGCCTGGTGGCCCGGTCTGCCGTGGCGGCGCCCGGCGGCATCAACAGCGAGCAGAGCGTGGTCGAGGCGTACGTCTTGGCGCTCCGCATCGGGCTGGCAGGGGTCCTCGGCAGCCTGGTCTGGGCGCTGCGCCGGCAATGGGGTCAGACGCTGTCCGCGGACGTGGACCAGGCGCGGCGCCTCGCCGAGGCGCACGGGGTGGCTTCTGCTGCACCCCTGCTGTCCCTGCCGGACAACACCCGGTTGCCGCTGCAGAGCGGCCGTGCGCTGGCCGGGATGGCGGTACGCAACGGCGTCGCGTTGAGCCTGGGCGCCCCCGTGGCGCCTGCCGGGCTGCGCGGGCCCGCGCTCGCCGAGTTCGTCGCCTACTGCGAGAGCAGCGGCTGGATCCCCGCACTGCTCGCGCTGGACGCCCCGCAGCTTCGGCAGGCTGAGGACCACGGCTTCGTCGGCCTGAAGATCGGCGAGGAGGCCTTCCTGGATGTCGCGACGTTCAGCACGACGGGGTCGCGGCGCGCCAACATCCGGCACTCGGTGACCCGGGCTCGCAAGGACGGCGTCGTCGTCCTGCGGTACGACGCCCGCACCCGGACGCCGGCCAGGGACCGGCAGCTCGCGGAGCTGTCTGCCGACTGGCTCGCCGGTAAGGGCGGCCCCGAGCTCGGCTTCACCCTCGGGCGCTTCGACCTGGCCCGGCTCGCCGACCAGGAGGTGTACGTCGCGCTGACCTCGGTCGGTGCGCCCGACGAGCAGGTCGCCGGCTTCGTGACCTGGCTGCCGTACCGAGACGGCGACGCCGCCGTCCTGGACCTGATGCGCCGCAGCCCGACCAGCCCTCCCGGCGTCATGGAGACGCTGGTCGTCGACAGCCTCGCCGACTTCGCCGCCCGGGGCAGGTCGCGTGCCAGCCTCGGTGGCGTGCCGCTTGCGGCAACCACGGAACGTACCGATCGCACCCAGCAGGTTCTGGGGTGGCTGTACGAGCACGGCGCCAGCGTGTACGCCGCGAAAGGCCTGTTCCGGTTCAAGGACAAGTTCGACCCGAGCTGGGAGCCGATGTACCTGGCCTACCCGCGGGCAGCAGATGCGCCCCGCATCGGTCTGGCCGCACTGCGGGCGTTCCTGCCGCCGGGCGCCGTCCGCGAGTTGCTGACGAGCCCGACGAGAAGGGGCACCTGAGAGCTGGGTCAGCGCCGCCCGAGCCGCAGCGCCTGACGCACACGCGCACCGAGCGGCTGGTGCTCCGGCTCACCCACCGGAGTTACCACGTCGTCCGGCAGCGGCTCCAGGTGCCGGCCGAGGGCCCACGACAGCACCAGGTCCGCCAGTGCCGGGTTACGGGCCAGGACCGGGCCGTGCAGGTACGTCGCGACGATGCGGCCCTGCACCGCGCCCTCGTCATGCGGAGTCGCGCTGCCGGTGCCCGGCCCGCCGTTGCTGATGACGAAGATGGTGTCGAAGGCCTTGAGCGCATCGATGCCGCGTATGACGGCCGCGGCCAGGATGAACGGCCACACGAGCGGCAGGGTGACGTGCCGGAACACCTGCCAGGCGCTGGCGCCGTCGAGGTCCGCGGCCTCATACGGGTCGGTGGGCAGGCTGGCGAGGCCGCCCAGGACGATCAGCATCACCAGGGGCGTCCATTGCCAGGTCTCGACCAGGACCAGGGTGGGGATGACGGTGCTGGCGGCATAGACCCACTCGCTGGGGGGCAGGCCCAGGGTGCTGAGCAGGTAGTTCAGCACGCCGAGCTGCGGGTGGAACATCATGGTCCACACCAGCGCCACGGCGACGGGGGTGGCCATCATGGGCAGGATGAAGATGGTGCGCGCGAGGCCGCGGCCCGGGAACTCCCGGTGGAAGCACACGGCGGCGGCGATGCCGAGCAGCATGGGGAACAGGACGGACAGGGCGGTGAAGTAGAGGGTGCGCAGGAGGGCGAGGCCGAAGCGCTCGTCGGTGAGCATGCGCAGGTAGTTGGCCGGGCCGGTGAAGCCGATGCCGCCGCCGATGTGCCAGTCGTGCACGGACATGAACAGGGTGAACAGCCAGGGGAACAGGATGACGGCGAACACGGCGGCCCCGGCGGGCACGATGAACGGCCAGTAGCGGCGGGCGTAGTTGCGTTTTCGCTGCGCGTGGACGGCTTCCGTCTCGTGCTTGGCCGC
>ENA-OFCD01000175-OFCD01000175.1-metagenomes-genome-assembly--contig:-NODE-175-length-42337-cov-5.451705_pt1 | contig 42337 bp, 35 predicted proteins | sample MGYA00153392_OFCD01 | MGnify analysis MGYA00153392 | reverse complement strand
CCTCCTGGCGGTGGGGTGATGTTCGCCGTCATTTTCTAGGAATCCGTGGGATAAGAAGTTGGGGGTGGACCCACAGCACACAAGTGAATCAGGTTGTATCGCAGCTCCACATCCCGCCAGACCTCTATAAGCCGCCAACGCGCGTCGGAATCCAAGCCTATTTCTTAAGAAATAAAAATGTCGTAGAATTCACTGCAGAATTAGACAATCCTGACTCATCGACGCTCGATACTCTTGCAACTCATCCTTGCGCAGATCTCGCGTTGAAAGTTTTTGTATCGAAAACCGGGTATCCGTCTGCCGATGGCGTCGTCCCACTTGTGTCGACGTCTTCCGGCAAACCATGCGTGACCCGCGAAAGAGATACGCAACATGGGATATAAGAAACGTGCGAACAGTGTATAAAACCCAGCAAATTTCTCCAAACATCAAGGATCAGGCACCATAACCATGGTCATCAACTGGAAGATACATCGTCGGCGTAGGTTAATCTTCGCTTTTGTAGGTCTCCTTTTCGGTATTTGGTTTGTTCAGACCGCTATCGTGAAGTACGATGTGGGATTGTTAGTACATGATAATCCGCCTGGAACGCCAGTTTCGAAAACCAAAGCCTACGTGAGATCTCACGGATGGTTCCAAGGCTCCGCAAATAGTGATTATTATGATAATACTCCTCAACTCCATGTGTTTCTTTATGGCTCGAGGCTACCATGGCTAGTTATCCAAGATACTTTTCATATCACGTTCAAAATAGATAGTAGTCAACATGTGGTGAGCGTCACGGTATTCGCCGGTCAGGAAGGATTGTAACGCCGCTTTTTTTCTTTCAAAAGATGTTTGTGAAGATTAGAAGATTACAAGCATACGGAGATTGGTTCGACGTATTTAGCAAAGACAAAATTCGCTTATTATGTCGGAAAAACCTAACCGAAGTTTCCGTTCTTGAGAAATTCCTTATTTGCTCAGTTCTGCCCACTTCTTAAAAACAATAGGTCAAGATTAAATTGCGCTGATTATTTGATCATTTAGGTCAAATGAGTCCCTTGCGTCGGCCCGAACGGCAGCGTTTTGACGAACCACAACGACGAAATGACACGCAAGCTTAGGCTCTCCAAAGTTCTATACGCGGAAGCAGAACTTCGGCTCGATGTCACAACCGAGATTCGCGAACTGCGCCAGATCCACGAAGAGAACCTCAAACTCAAGCGGCTTGTTGCACTCCGCTAATATAGAAAATCTCTTTTGGGATACCGATCTCCCTTGGGATGTAGCTCCAAATGTATGCTCTCTCCCAATGAAGATATAAAAATCTCGCTTGGGAGACGCCTGGAGAAGGTCCGCCGACACGGCGAGCCTTCTTTTTTGTTTTAGCTACCAACTCCGAAAGAATGCACTTCACGGTAGGCTGTAATAATGTCTCTTTGCCAAGTCGCAGCTAAACTCAGGGCTACACGTCAGATCGCGAGCCTTGACGTTGCGCGCTTCTGGGTAAGTGAATGGTCATGACGGTGCCCGACGGCTACGTGCGCGTCCGGGGCGCGCGCGAGCACAATCTCAAAAACGTCGATCTCGAGATCCCGCGTGGAGCGCTCGTCGTGTTCACGGGTGTATCGGGGTCGGGCAAATCTTCGCTAGCATTTAGCACGCTCTACGCCGAGGCACAGCGCCGCTATCTCGAATCGGTGTCGCCATACGCGCGGCGCCTCTTCCATCAGATGCCCGTGCCGGAAGTCGACGCGATCGACGGTCTGCCGCCCGCGGTCGCCCTCCAGCAACAGCGCGGTTCGCCCACGACCCGCTCGTCAGTCGGTAGCGTCACGACGCTCTCGAATCTCGCGCGTATGCTGTACTCCCGTGCTGGAACATATCCGCCGGGCCAACCGCATCTCGCCGCAGAGGCGTTCTCGCCCAATACGCCCGAGGGGGCATGCCCGCAATGTCATGGTTTGGGGCGCACGATCGAAGCGACCGAAGCGTCGATGGTGCCCGACCCGTCCTTGACGATTCGCGAACGTGCGATTGCGGCATGGCCGCCGGCGTGGCATGGCCAGAATTTACGCGACATCTCGGTAACGCTCGGCTATGACGTCGACGTGCCATGGCGCGATCTTCCAAAAAAGGACCGCGACTGGTTACTCTTTACTGAAGAAACGCCGACCGTGCCCGTTTACGCCGGGTACACACCCGCGCAGACGCAACGGGCGCTCAAACGCCGAGAAGAGCCGAGCTATCAAGGGACGTTCTCGGGCGCGCGTCGATACGTGTTGCAAACGTATGCGCGCACGGAAAGCGATCTGATGAAGAAACGCGTCGCGCGGTATTTGGTGGTGCGCGATTGTCCGCTCTGCGGCGGAAAGCGCCTCCGGCGCGAATCGCTTTCGGTGCATTTTGCAGGACGCGACTTCGCTACGTTGACCCGCTTGCCGCTCGGCAAGCTCGCGACATTGATGGCAACGTATGCGCGTGGCAACGCGCACGATGGCGACGCAGCGGAGGCTCGCGCACATCCGGAGACCGCGATCGTCACGCAACGCATCGCAAACGATCTCGCTCGGCGACTCGCCGTGTTGATCGATCTCGGACTCGGGTATCTCACCCTGGAACGCAGCACACCAACGCTGTCGCCTGGCGAATTGCAACGCCTGCGGTTGGCGACGCAGGTACGGTCGAATCTTTTCGGCGTCGTGTACGTGCTCGACGAGCCGTCGGCTGGCTTGCACCCCGCCGATACCGAGGCCTTACTACGGGCGTTAGACGGACTCAAGGCCGCGGGGAATTCGCTCTTCGTCGTCGAGCACGAACCGAGCGTTATCCGTCACGCGGATTGGATCGTCGACGTCGGACCGGGCGCAGGCGAAGCGGGCGGTCGCATTCTCTATAGCGGAGCACTGCCCGGACTCGCGCATATCGCACATTCGCCAACGGCGCGGCATCTATTCGAAACGCGCGCGCCGGTGCGGACCGAACGCCGTATACCAGCGCAATGGCTGCGCCTTCGCGGCGTGACGCGCAACAACGTGCGTGCGCTCGACATCGACGTGCCGCTCGGCGCGCTCGTCACGGTCACCGGCATCTCGGGTTCCGGCAAATCGAGTTTGATCGGCCAAGCGCTCGTCGATCTCGTCTCGGCGCACCTTGGCGCCCCGGTCGCGCGCGACGTCGAGAATCCGACCGAATCGCTGGAAGCCGAACCGACGACCGAGACCGATGGACGTATCGAAGGCGGTACGGGATCGATCAAGCGGCTCGTACGCGTCGATCAAAAACCCATCGGTCGAACGCCGCGTTCGAATCTCGCCACGTATACGGGTTTTTTCGACGCGGTGCGCAAGCTCTTCGCTGCTACGCCGCAAGCGCGCAAACGTCATTACGATGCGGGTCGCTTTTCGTTCAACGTCGCCAAAGGCCGCTGCCCGACATGCAGCGGCGAAGGTTTCGTGATGGTCGAATTGCTTTTTCTGCCGAGCGTTTATGCCCCGTGTCCGACGTGCGGCGGGTCGCGCTACAATGCCGAAACGTTGGAGATCACCTATCGCGATAAATCGATCGCGGACGTCCTCGCGCTGACGGTCGATGCGGCGTGGGCATTTTTCAACGACGAGCCATCGGTATGTCGATCGCTTGAGGTTCTGCGTCAGGTCGGTCTCGGTTATCTGCGGCTGGGACAACCCGCGACTGAGTTTTCCGGTGGCGAAGCGCAGCGCATCAAGCTCGCGACAGAATTACAACGAACGCATCGCGGCGATACGCTTTACGTGCTCGACGAACCGACGACGGGCTTGCATCCCGCCGACGTCGACGTCTTGCTCGCACAGCTCGACGTGCTCGTGCGCGCGGGTAATTCCGTGCTCGTGGTAGAGCACGACATGCGCCTCGTCGCCGAGAGTGATTGGGTGATCGACGTCGGTCCGGGCGCGGGAGACGAAGGCGGCCGAATCGTCGCCTCCGGTACGCCGAACGAAGTCGCATGCAACGCTCAAAGTCGTACGGCACCGTACCTTGCGCCGTATGTTCGAGAGGTCGGTTCGTAAGCGGGTTTTGGTTTCGGGCGCCAGCACATGCGGCACGGATTACGGCGCAATGCTTCCGGTTCGCATAGGCACGATCGATCGCAAAACGATTCTGAGCATCGTTGTCGACCTCGTCGCCGGTTGCGGCGGCGGTGAGAATCGCGACGCGAGCTTTCGAATTCCCAACGTACCTCCAATCACTCGCAACGTCGGAAATAGCGCGACGGACTCCAACGACAACACGACGCACGTCGAAACATTCGTGATAAAGTTCGAGGGCGTGGTTCGCGGCCACGAACTCTGTTACGCTCTTTGGGACGCTCGACTCGTACGGATCCAACAAACGCTCTTGCGATTATTTTTTAATGAAGTATCGTCCGTATGGCCTCACTTTCCGAAACGCTCCGAAACGACGCCCAAGTTTTTTTAATCGCTAACCCTCGGTTCGATAATGCCTAATAGGCACGGGCAATCACGCGGTTTGTCTCCCTCGCGATTCGCGCGTCGTGGAACCAACAGGTGCCGCGCCGCATTATGCGCCGCAACTGTTCGTTTATGGGAGAATCTAGTGAAAACCGAGAGTTCGATAGCGTCGCGGCGCAACGTTTTGATGGGAGTTGGTGGGCTCGCGGCCGTTCTTGGAATGGCGGAGACGGCGGGAGCGACAGAGCCCGCCGCGCGCGTCGTAGCCGCATCGGATGCTACCGTCGGAAAGACGATCGCGACCGCCGACGGAACGCGTATTTTCTATAAAGATTGGGGATCGGGGAAACCGATCGTCTTCTCCCACGGTTGGCCGCTCACGGCGGACGCATGGGATAGTCAGATGTTGTTTCTCGGTCTCAAAGGCTTTCGCGTGATCGCTCATGACCGTCGTGGTCACGGTCGCTCGGAGCAGACGTGGACCGGGAACGATATGGACACGTATGCCGACGATCTTGCGGCGCTCATGGAAGCCCTCGATCTCAAAGACGTGATGCTCGTCGGGCACTCAACTGGTGGCGGCGAAGTGGCGCGATATATCGGTCGCCACGGGACGAAGCGCGTTTCGAAGGCCGTTTTGATCGGGTCCGTCACGCCCATCATGCTCAAAACCGCGGCAAATCCCGGCGGTTTGGCAATTGGCGTTTTCGACGATATTCGTAAGAATGTCGTTGCCGATCGTGCGGAGTTTTACAAACAACTCGCGGTCCCGTTTTACAACTATAATAAACCCGGAGCGAAGATGTCCCAGGGCGTGATCGACTCGTTTTTCCGACAGGGAATGCTCGGTGGCATCAAGGGCCAGTACGATTGCATCAAGCAATTCTCCGAGACCGATTTCACGGGCGATCTCAAGAAGATGACGATACCGACCCTGATCCTTCACGGCGACGGCGACCAGATCGTTCCGATTGCAGATTCGGCGTTGCTCGCTGCGAAAATAGCGCCCCGCGCGACGCTGAAAATCTATCCGGGTGCTCCGCACGGCATGTGCACGGTCGAACCCGAAAAAGTAAATGCCGATTTATTAGCCTTCCGTAACGCTTAGACCGACTGGCGCGCATGAGAGAAGCCGTGGTGTAACCCACGGCTTCCAAGTGTTGTGCGGGATGCGCGCTAACGGAAAACGTCCGTCGGCGTTAGGCTCACCGTGTGGTGGCTAGAGTTGTGGCGCTTCCCGAATCTCGATTGGGTGGATCTGCTACGGTCAATCCGTCCCTCCTTAAACTTTTTGGGGCCCAGTCTGTCTGCAGACACCCGAAGTCTACGCCCAATTTTCAAACAAGTAAAGTCCATATTGTCAATAAGCTCACGAAGATATGTTTTATCGCGATTTGCGAGCCCTCATTGCACGGGTGTGGGCGCGACCGCACATGCGACCTTTGGAAACCACGGCGAATACCATCGTGTCCCGACCAATGTCCATACTGCTCTCGCGGCCTTTCCGGCGCGCGTAATCCACGGAGAATGCTTTCACGATGGCCCAAGACCAAACTAGCGCGGCTCCCTTGTTCGAACCGCTGCATCTCGGCGCGATTGCCGCGAAGAATCGCATTTTTATGGCGCCGCTCACGCGCAGCCGTGCCGACCACGATGGCGACGTTCCGAACGCGATGAACGCCCGCTACTACGCCGAGCGTGCGAGCGCGGGCCTCATTATTGCCGAAGCGACGCAGATCTCTCAGCAAGGCAAAGGCTACGCCTATACGCCTGGCATTTATTCCGATGCGCAGATTGCGGGCTGGAAACTCGTCACCGATGCAGTGCACGCGGCGGGCGGCAAGATCGTTTTGCAGCTCTGGCACGTTGGCCGCATCTCGCATTCATCGCTCCAGCCCGGCGGCGAGCTTCCCGTGGCACCCTCGGCGGTTGCATTTAGCTCGAAGACGTACAACGACACCGGCTTCGTCGACTGTCCAACGCCGCGTGCGCTTCGCGCGGACGAGCTTCCGGGGATCGTCGACGATTTCCGCAAGGGTGCAAAAAACGCGATTGCCGCGGGCTTCGATGGCGTCGAGGTACATTCGGCAAATGGTTATCTACTCGATCAATTTCTCAAAAATAAGTCGAACACGCGTACCGACGACTATGGTGGCTCGATCGAGAATCGCGTCCGCTTTCCGCTCGAAGTCGTGGCCGGCGTATGTGAGGCGATTGGAAACGATCGCGTTGGAATTCGCATCGCACCGGAAACGCATTTTGGCGACGTCGGCGATAGCAATCCGGCCGCGCTCTTCGATTATTACGTCGACCGTCTCAACGAGCTAAAGCTCGCATACGTCCACGTGATCGAAGGAGAAACGGGCGGTTCACGCGATCTCGGCGGCGTCGATTACGTCGCACTTCGTAAACGTATCGCCACCACCTATATCGGAAACAACGGCTACACGCGCGAGATGGCGATCGATGCGATCGCGGCAGGCCGCGTCGATGCCGTTGCCTTCGGTGTTTTGTTTCTCGCGAATCCCGACCTCGTCGAACGATTCCGCACCGGTGCCGAGCTCAACAAACCCGATCCGGAGACGTTCTACGGCGGCGACGAGCATGGGTACACCGATTACCCGACGCTCGAAGTCGCGGCGAGAAGTTCGCGCTAGGTCGTCTCGATCGCGGCGAGCGGTGAAAATGCGGCACGGAGCGCGCGCAATTTTGCGACGTACCGTGCCGTCATCCCGTTCTCATGCGCGAGCACGATCCCACGATCCATATCGGCGAGACCCTTCGATTTCCCAGCGCCGTGCATCTCGACGAGGCCGAGGTTGAACTCGGCAACGCCGAGGGTCGGGCGGCCTTTGAGGGCCGCGCGGTAATCACGCGTCGCCGTCACGAGATCGCCGTGAAGGAAGGCGCGATTGCCGGCGAGCACGAGGGCGGCACTCGGATCGCCAGCCATGCCGACGGGTTCGGGTAATCCCGTATCCTCGGCGCGTGCGCCGGTATACGACGAGAGCGTTGCGAGCGCGATTGCGGCTACAACGACCGCACCGGAGCGACGTACGTGGTGGCGAAGCTGGCGATAAGCGTCCATATCCGTATTCGAGACCGACCGAACGCTTGCGGTTCCGCAAATCGCACACCGACGCAACGGGAGACCATCATCGAACAAACCAGCATCGCCCTCATCGGGCGCTATTACGCTGCCTTCAACGCGGGCGACATGACGGCGTTCGTCTCACTCGTTGCCGACGGCGTCGTCCACGATATCAACGAAGGTAAGCGTGAAGTCGGGCGCACGGCGTTTGCCGCCTTTATGACACGTATGAATGCAAGCTACGCCGAACGACTCACCGACATCGTCGTCATGGCGACTGCCGACGGGACGCGGGCTGCTGCGGAATTCGTCGTCCACGGCGCCTATCTCAAGAGCGATCTCGGCCTCCCCGAGGCGCGTGGACAGAGCTACGTTTTGCCTGCCGGCGCCTTCTTCGAAATTCGCGATGGTGCGATCGCTCGCATCACCAATTACTACAGTCTCGCGCAGTGGGTCGCGCAGGTCGGGGGCGCGTGAGCGCGGATGCGATCGACGTCCGACGCTTCGTCGGCGTAGAAATTGCCGCACATCTCGATGCGCTCGCGACGCTACGCATCGAGATATTCCGCGCCTTCCCCTATCTCTACGACGGCGACCGCTCTTACGAAGAGCGGTACCTTCGTACCTACGTCCGAGCCCGGGGAAGCATCGCGCTGATCGCCTTCGCACCCGACGGGTGCGTGGTTGGCGCATCGACGGGCGCGCCACTCGTTGCCGAGCCTCATGAAACGAGCGCGCCGTTCGAAGCTACGGGTGAAGCGATCGAGCGCATTTTTTATTGCGGCGAATCGCTCGTGCGCCCGGCGTATCGCGGACGCGGTATCTACCGACGTTTTCTCGAGCAGCGCGAAACGTTCGCACGCGAAACGGGCTTTGCCGTTTGCGCGTTTTGTGCGGTCGACCGGCCGGCCGATCATCCAGCGCGACCGCACGATTACGAACCCCTCGATACGATCTGGGAAGCCTTTGGGTATCGCAAACGATCCGATCTCGTCGCGCGCTACGCTTGGAAAGATTGCGGTGACGTGCACGAAAGCGAAAAGCCGATGATTTTTTGGACGAAAGAACTCGCGCGCGCTTGAAAACATTGCCGCAACCATTTCGTCTCGCTGCCGCGCAGTACGATATCGCGTTTCTCGACGATTATGCCGCGTACGAGATAAAAATCGACGCCTGGTTTGCCGAAGCCGCCGCAAATAACGCGCGCTTTCTCGTCTTTCCCGAATATTTCAGCATGGAATTGGCCTCGCTCTTCGGTCCTGAAATTTATGGCTCGCTCGAGCGACAACTCGAAGCCATGCAAGAACTCGTTCCGCAGTTCGTTGCGACGTTCGCCGAGCGTGCGAAGCGCCACGCGTGTTACGTGGTCGCCGGCACCATTCCCGTACGACATGCGAACGGATTCCGCAATCGATCGTATTTCTTCCGACCCGACGGTACGCACGATCATCAAGATAAGTTGCAGATGACGCGATTCGAGAACGAGCGTTGGGGCATCTCCGGCGGCGACATCGCGCGGGTCTTCGAAACCGAATTTGGGGCTGTCGGCATCGCGATCTGTTACGACGGCGAATTTCCGGCGATCGCGCGGGCCCAAGTCGAGGCGGGGGCGACGCTCATCGTCGTTCCGAGTTGCACCGATACGCTCGCGGGCTATCACCGCGTACGCATCGGCGCGCGCGCGCGGGCGCTAGAAAATCAATGCTACGTGGTGCAGGCATCGACCGTCGGGCTCGCGCCGTGGTCGGAGGCCGTCGACATGAACGTCGGTGCGGCCGGAATCTTCACGCCGGTGGATTACGGCTATCCCGACGATGGGATTCTCGCGACGGGCGACCTCGATCGCCCTGGGTGGGTTTACGGCGATCTCGATTGTTCGACGATCGCGCGCGTCCGGCAAGAAGGTCAAGTCTTTAACTATCGTGATTGGCCGCGACAGTTTACCTTTGGATTGTAGGTTTGTCGGCTCCGGACGCCCGCTCCGGGGGAGACTTCTTCCGGTCCGAATCCGATGCCATACGTCGCATGTGTGACGTCTTGGCGAAGTGGCTACCGCTTATGAGGAGGAACGATCGCCGTTTCCGCGCGGGAACGGTCGCTTGCCAAAGCGCAATGTGGGTCGATGCTTCCGCTCGATTTTCTGCGCCCAAGCGACGATACCGACCCCGCCGAAACGCGCGAGTGGCTCGACGCACTACGCGGCGTGATCGCTACCGCGGGCCCGGAGCGAGCGCGGTTCTTGCTCCGTTCGCTCGATCTCGATGCCGAACGCCTCGGGCTCGATCCCTCGAATGTACCCTCAGCGTATCGCAATACGATTCCGCTCGAACGACAGGGACCGTATCCCGGCGACGTGGCGATGGAGAAACGCATCGCGTCCCTCGTACGCTGGAATGCACTCGCGATGGTCGTGCGGGCGAACGCCGCCTATGGGGATCTCGGTGGCCATATCGCGAGCTACGCGTCGGCAGCTGAAATCTTCGAAACGGGCTTCAATCATTTCTTCCGCGCATCGTATGGCGAACGGCCGGGAGATCTCGTCTTTTTTCAACCGCATTCGGCGCCGGGTGTGTACGCGCGTGCCTTTCTCGAAGGCCGCTTCGACGAAGCGAAGCTCGCGAATTTTCGACGTGAGCTTGGCGGCGAAGGCCTCTCCTCGTATCCGCATCCGTGGCTCATGCCGGATTTCTGGCAATTTCCGACGGGCTCGATGGGCATCGGCCCGATCAACGCGATCTATCACGCGCGCTTCATGCGCTACCTCGGCCATCGCGGGCTCGCCGATACGTCGGAGCGCCATGTGTGGGGCGTTTTCGGCGATGGCGAGATGGACGAGCCCGAATCGATCGGCGGGCTCACGCTCGCCGCACGCGAGCGGCTCGATAATCTCACGTTCGTGATCAACTGCAATTTACAACGCCTCGACGGCCCCGTGCGTGGAAACGGCCGCATTATCGAGGAGCTCGAATCGCTCTTCGCAGGCGCGGGTTGGAACGTCATCAAGGTGCTCTGGGGCTCGCAGTGGGACGCGCTCTTCGCGCGCGATACGGAAAACGTCTTGCTCCGCAGATTTGCCGAGACGGTCGACGGCGCGTATCAAACGCTCGGCGCGAACGACGGCTCGTACAATCGCGAACACTTCTTCGACCGAGATCCCGAACTCGCGGCGTTGACGCGGAGCATGAGCGCGGCGGATATCGAAGCGCTCGATCGCGGCGGTCACGACGTGCGGAAATTGCATGCGGCATTCGCTGCGGCACGCGCGCATCGCGAGCGTCCGACCGTCGTTCTCGTGAAAACGAAGAAGGGCTACGGCATCGCACGCGCCGAGTCGTCGATGACGGCGCACCAACACAAGAAGCTCGATCTCGAAGGTTTGCGCGATATGCGCGATCGCTTCGCATTACCGCTCTCCGACGACGATCTCGCCGAGATGCGTTTCTTTCGGCCCGCGCCCGAAAGCGCCGAATCGCGCTATCTGCACGCGCGACGCGAGGAACTCGGCGGCTATCTCCCCACGAGACGATCGACGGCCGCGCCACTTGCGATTCCGCCGATCGCATCGTATGCCGCATTCGCACTTGCCGGGAGCACGAGCCCGATGTCGACGACGATGGCATTCGTGCGCATGCTGACGGGGCTCATTCGCGATCCGGCGCTCGGGAAATTCGTCGTGCCGATCGTCGCGGATGAAGCGCGCACATTCGGGATGGATAATCTCTTCCGACAAGTCGGTATCTACGCGCCCTTCGGTCAACTCTACGAACCGCAAGATGCCGAGTCGATGCTCTACTATCGCGAAGCGACTGACGGCCAACTGCTCGAGGAAGGCATCACGGAAGCCGGAGCACTCTCGTCGTGGGTTGCTGCTGCGACGTCGTATAGCGTGCACGGCGTTGCGACGTTGCCGTTCTACATCTACTACTCGATGTTCGGGTTCCAGCGCGTCGGCGATCTCATTTGGGCCGCCGCCGACCAGCGTTCGCGCGGATTCCTGATCGGGGCGACCGCGGGGCGAACGACCCTCGGTGGCGAGGGATTGCAGCACCAAGATGGATCGAGCCACGTCGTCGCGGCGACGGTGCCGAATTGCCGCGCGTACGATCCCGCGTACGCCTACGAGCTGGCGGTCATCGTCGACTGCGGCGCGCGCGCGATGGGCGAGCGAGGCGAAGACGTTTTTTACTACATTACCGTAGCGAATGAGAATTTCGTCCAGCCCGCGATGCCGACGGGCATCGAAGACGATATCGTGTGCGGCCTCTATCGCGTGGCAGGCATCGGTGAGGGGGACGTGCGGGTGCGACTCGTTGGTTCGGGTCCGATCCTGCGCGAAGCGCTGGCGGCGGGCGAACTCCTCGCGCGCGAGTTCGGTATCGCGAGCGACGTCTTTAGCGCGACGAGTTATACCGAACTCGATCGCGACGCACGCGCCTGCGATCGCTGGAACGCCCGCCATCCGCTCGCCGAGCCGCGCGTCCCGCACGTGCGTGCGCTCTTGGGTGGCGAAGCGCCTGTGATCGCTGCAAGCGACTACGTGCGCGCCTACGTCGCGCCGCTCGCACTCCATCTCGATGCGCCGTTCGTGGCACTGGGAACCGATGGTTTCGGGAGAAGCGACACGCGAGCGGACTTGCGCGCGTTCTTCGAAGTCGATGGGAATGCCATCGCATACGCGGCGCTCGCCGCGCTCGCGCGCGGTGGGACGGTCACACGCGAAGCACTTGCCGATGCCGCGACGCGCCTCGGTATCGACGTTGCGGCCGAGCCGTCGTGGACGCGCTGACGCTCCGCGTTTTTAGGGCCGCAAGATTTCGCGATCGGTGTTGGCTTCGCGAGCGTGTAGACGCGCGACATCGGTATGGCGACGCGCGAGGGCGACGTTTCGGTTGAGGGTACCTTTGGCGGTGAGCTCGCCCGCTGCAACCGACGGAGCTTCGCGCGCGATGAGCGCGCGAGCGATGCGCGAATTGCGACCTTTCGCCCGCGATGCGATCGTTGCGAGCCCGCGAACGATTGCGGCACGCGTCTCCGCGTTACTCAGAACACCGGATGCGAGGAAGAGGATCGCACCGACGTCATCGGCATCGTCGCCCGTGAGTAAGACGTCGGCGAGAAGCGGCGATGCGGCATCGAGCATGGCATCGCGTAGCGCTGCAGCACGTACCCACACACCGCTCGAAAGTTTAAAATTGTCGGCAATACGACCCGCAAACGTAAAGCCGCGATCGACCTCGTTCTCGTCGACGAACGTGGCGCTATCCCCCGAGCGAAAGTAGCCCTCTTCATCGAATGCCGCGCGGGTTGCGGCGGAATCGCACGCGTAGCCCGGTGTGACGTTTGGGCCGCGTACGCGAAGCTCGTCACGGCCGTCGACGCGTGCGAGTTTGATCTCGACGCCCGGAAGCGGAACGCCGATCGCGCGAGCAACTAAGCCGCGTTCGTGAACGCACGTGGCACCAGGCGCGGTCTCGGTGAGGCCCCACCCGCCGGTAAGCGGAACGCGCCGTGAGCTTTCGCGCGTGCATTGCTGCGCGAATCGCGATAAGACCGATTCCGGCAGGGCCGCTGCCGCACTGAACGCGAGTTGCAAGCGTGAGAAGAAATGTGCGCGGAGCGTGGCGTCGCTTTCGAGGGCACCGACGAGCATTGCATACCCGCGCGGGACATTAAAGTACATGGTCGGCGCGATGGCACGTAAATTCGCAAGCGTGCGGGAAAGCTGCGTCTCGGTCGGTGCGCCGTCGTCGATATAGAGCGTTCCGCCGCGATGGACAACGAAATTCACGACCTTATTGCCACCAAACGAATGCGTCCATGGCAGCCAGTCGCAGAGCACCGGCGGCTCCGAATCGAAATACGGCCACACCTGCGCGAAACCGACTTGATTCGAGACGATCATGCCGTGCGTCGTGATCACGCCTTTGGGCGCGTTCGTCGTTCCGCTCGTAAAGAGAATTTTCGCAACCGTCATGGCATCGACTGCGCGTGCGGCCTCCTCGACGATCGAGGTCGGCGTCGTTTCGAGAGCAGTAACGTCGCGGATGATATCGAGATTCGGAAATCGCGTTGCGAGGTGCGCGGCGACACGATCGTCTTCGGCAAACGCGCAAGCCGGTTGCAGACGTGCGATGATCTCGGCGATCGCGTCGACGTGTGGATCGCCGAGATCGCGCAGGCGTGCGGGCGCAAGCGGAATCGTCGGCACACCGATCTCTTGTGCGGCGAAACTCAGAAGAGCGTGCACGATCGAGTTGCGGGCAACGATGAGTAGCGGTCGATCGCGCGCGACTCCACGATCGTGCAGTCCTTGAGCGATTCGGCGCGCCCGCGTCAGCGCTTCGGCATACGAGAGTTCGCTCCACGCGACCGCACGAACATCGTCGCGACGTTCGGCGAGCAACGTTCGCGCCGGATACTCGCGCGCGCCGTTCCAGAGCGCGGCGTTCGCCGACGGTGCGAACGCGCGCAATGGCTCGCGCGAACGAATGATGCGCGTCCCGTCGGCGCGTACCTCGAGGTCGACGCATTGCGGCGCGAAGAGCGGGTTCGGGTTCACGTGCGGCGGCACGTTTCACTTTGGAAGGTCTTCCAAACGTCGCCGTCCGGTCGTTGATATTCGCGGCGAAACGCGTTTGCGCCGAGTGTCGCATCGGCCATGCGCACGGGCGCGCGCCGATCGCCGCTTGGAAGGGTGGCATCGAAGATCCACGTGTTCGCGAGCCACGGGGTCGCGACACCGCGATACGCGTTGCCCTGCGTCAGCGTCGTCCAGCGTGCGGTTGCCGGATCGAACGAAGAGGTTTCGTCGATATTGAGGGGTTTCTTCGCGATGACGAGCTCGGTCCGCAACTTCACGATGTCGCCCGACGGCTTGCGAACGAGGGCCGCGGTGTCGTCCTGCCAGCCCGAACCCGCTTCGCGTTGGTGCGTCCGCGCATCGCGTGGCCCCGGATCGACTGCGTTCCGGTGAACGTCCACGTCCGGCCCGTCGGCGGATGTGAAGTCGAGGCCATACCTTCGAGGTGTCGAGTGACCCCGTCGAGGTCTGCACGTCGTTTTCGAGCACGACCGGCCGCGAGGGTCGTGGCGATTGCGGCAACGCACGCGCCGACCTGATCCAACCTTACCAGTGCTGCCATGCTGTGCGGTCTCTTAGGCGTCGGGATTGAAGAAACCGACTACAGGTCGACGCCATGATCGCGAGCGTAGGCGCGCAGCGGTCCCGCAATCGTCTCGCCCGCGGGCAACTGCCAGCCTGGAAGCGGCAACGCGAGCGGTTTCTCCCCTTTTGCCGTGCCCGCGAACGGATCGTCGCCTGGCGGGAAACGTACGGGCCATGGGACCGACTCGCGCTCGTAGGTGCCATCGGAGAAGCGAACGTTGCAGATCACGTAATAATAATCAAAGGCATCGGCGGTCCACGATTTCACGGGATCGCAGAGGCCGCGATGCGACCGATCGCCCGTCCCGAAATCGCTCGCGCTAAAGCCGTGATGGACGGGTGCTGCAAGCGGCGCCGCCGCGACGACGAGCGGGTCGCTTCCACGGCGATCGGAAGCGATCGCGTCGCCGAGCGAACGTTCGATCTTCGCGATCTGCGCTTCGTCGAAACGCGGCTCTTTCGGCACATCCGGTGGTTCGTGTGGCACGGTTTTGGCAAGTTCGTGCGGTACCGTACGAACGTGCGGGATCGGACGTTGCGGCGCGAGGTGCTGCGGTGCGAACGCGACGCGCGGCCGCGCGATCGTCGGCACCACGATGCGTGGAACGATGAGTTTCGGGGCGGGACGTTCGAGCGGTTGCGGCGTTGGCGTCGGACGCGGGCGCGGTCGTTCGATGCGTAAATGCGCGACGGTCACGATTTCGCGCGGCGTCGCGATCGGGCGCGGCACGATGCTCCGCGGGTCGAACCGCACAAAGAGGACGAACGCGATGATGTGAACGAGGATCGAGAGCGCGATGGCGACGCGGCGACGGATACGCAAACCGGGAATTGTGGCGCTCACCCGAAGGGTCCGGCGTGCCACACGACATCGCTCTCATCACGCACCTCGGCGACGGCATCGTTCAGATTCGTTTGCCGATGGCCGACAATCCGCTGCGTTACGTCAACGGCTACCTGCTCGAAGACGACGATGGCTACACGCTCGTCGATTGCGGCTGGAAAGCAGATGACGTGCTCGCGGCTCTTCACGAAGCGCTCGGGCTCTGCGGCATCGCGTTCGGCGATATCGCGCGCGTTGCGATCACGCACGCACATTTCGATCATTACGGTCTCGCCGGTACGTTGCAACGCGCGGGCTTGCCGCAGCTGCTCATGCATCGTCTCGACTGGCATTTCGCCCAACTCTTGCTGAGCGATCACGTGCTGGTGGATCGTGCGGCCGATGATTGGATCGCGCGCAACGGGCTCGTGCTCGACGATTCGCTCGATGAAGACGTGCATTATCGGCGGACCGAACTCGCAACGCCGACGCGCGAGCTCGAAGACGGCGATCGCATCGGTCGTCTGCACGCCGTTTGGACGCCGGGCCACACGCCGGGTCATCTCTGCTTCCTGGATAGGCGGAGCGGCAAGTTGCTCGTGGGCGATCATATCCTCGATCCGATCACGCCGCACGTCGGCGTGTGGGGCGATCGCGGCGACGATCCCCTGGGTGCCTACGTCGAGAGTTTGAAAAAGGTTGCGATGCTGGCAACTTCGGGTGCGTTGCCCGCACATGGCGAACCATTCGAGCACCTCGCGCGACGGACCGACGAACTGCTCGCACACGAAGCCGAGCGCGAGGCGCACGTGATCGCCGCACTCGCATGCGGCGCGACGAACGCGACGGCAGTCGCGCGAGCCTTGCCCTGGACGCGACGCAATCGCCATTTCGACGAACTCGAGCCCGCTCACCAGCAGTTCGCCGTCGCCGAAACGCTCGCCCATCTCGAACATCTGCGCGCGCGAGCGCGCGCCGTTCGCGATCATGCGACGGAGCCGTATGTCTACGCGCTCCTGTAGGCGCGCGCGAGTCGGCGCGTCGATCATGGCGGCGTTTGCGTTCGCCGCAGTGATCGCGAGTCCGGGTCGCGCTGCAGCGCAGTCGATCCCCACGCCGAGCGCGTCGGCCTCGGGGTCGCCGCCGACGCCCGCGCCCACATCGCCAGGTGTGCTCGAAGCGAGCCCGTCTCCGCAAGCGAGCGCAGCTGCGACGCCACCACCTCCTCCGCCACCGCCACCGCCGCCGACGCTCGTTCCTCGGCCGATTCGGCTCGATCGTGCGCGGGTCGGGATCGTGCCCGGTGGCTCGCTCGCGATCAACGTTACCGGCGGCACGGGCTCGCTCGTCGCGCGCAGTTCGAGTCCGAGTGTCGATGCGTCCTACGACGCGAACGCGCATCGGTTGCTCTTGCGTGCGCTCACTCCGGGTACGGCGACCGTCTCAGTCGTCGATGGCGTCGGCGATGCTACGAGCGTCGATGTGCTCGTCGCGCCACCTGCGGGCTTCGTGCCCACGAATGTGACGGTGAATCTCGGCGGCGATGTGTCGCCCGCCTACGCGATCGCGCGGGCGAACGACGAGATCGCGCGTCAGGCGCAATTACAACCGAAAACGACGATCGACGTCCACGGCATCGCGATTCCGGCAACGATCCATCCGGGCGATCGCGTCGACGTTGTAGCGCGTGTGCGCATCGATGGTGGCGGCGTTTTCGTCGATGCGCTCGGAACGACGACCGTGCATCTGCGCGTCGACGCGTATCCGCGCATCGATCCGTCGCTCCTTCTGTACAGCGACGATCCCGAACGGCTCGATGCGGCAGCGGATGGCGTCGTCTATCGCGCCACGATCGATGCCGCCCATCCCGCGCGCGCGTACGTGTACCACGTCTCCGATACGCCCGCGCGTCGCCTGTATCTCGTGCTGCAGAGCTCGACCTCACCCGCGCGCGTGCAACTCCTCGGCTATGCGGCAGGGCCGGAGAACGCGTTTAGCTTCGTCGGCCATCGCTCGACGGTGCAATATTTGCTCGAACGTGGCGCGCAAGAGAGCGTCGTCCTCGACGTGGCTCCCGAAGCGCCGCTCGTCATCCCACTCGGCGTTCGGGCTATGCGCGCGGGTGATCTCGTCGCCGCGATCTTCGACGTGCGCCTCGCGCAGGGCGATGTGATGATCGCGAGCGTCGTCGCGGTCAGCGGCGACCGCAGTCCGCTCGAAATGCTCGATACGCCCGAGCTTGCCGGTGACGGTCACGGGCGGCGGGGCGAGTTCTCGCTCGCCGATGTTCCGCCGCTAGCGCTGACGTACGGCGTGGGCTCGCCCGATACGCTACCCTTTACGGTCGGTGAGCCGACGATTGCAAACGTGCGTCCCAACGGCCGCGCGCTCGGCGGCGATTACGGCGTTCTACGTGGGGTTGCTCTGCAGCTGAACAATCCGACGACGGCACCCGCGACGGTCTATTTTTACGAGACGCCAGCAGGGGGAAATGCCACGACCACCATGTGGTTCACGGGCGACCCCGCGCCGACGGAAATCCCGTGCATTCACGGCGGCCCGAATCGCTACGCGATCAAATCGTTCGTACTGGCCCCAAGCGAGACGCGCGTGGTGACGGGTGAATTTATGACCGACGGGACGTCGTATTTCCCGTTGCTTTTTGGGTTGACCGCCACGCCCCCGTCGCCGCCACCAGGACCGTATAGCCCCGATGCGTGCACGCCGAAAGCGCCGCCGCTCGCACCGGCAACGCCCACGTAATGTTCGCTTTTCCGCGCATCAACAACGTGATTTTTAATGGAAACGAGCCGGTCAATTACGCGATCGCGCTCGGCACGCTCGCGGCGCTGATCATCGTCATCGTGCTCGCATCCCGTTACGGGCCGATCGTTTCGGGCTTGCGACGTAAGCGCGACGAGTCGCTCGCGAGCGAGGTCGATCTCTACCTCTTGCGTCAGATCGAGCGCACGTTCGTTCCACTCGCGTACGTCGGGGCACTCTTCATCGCGCTTTCGACGCTCCATCTCGATGGTGCGGAACGCAATGTGCTGCGCGCCATCTCGGTCGTGGTCGGCGCGTGGGCGTTCGTACGGATCGGGCTCGGCGTCTTCCGCCTCGGGCTCGTGGGATACATCGCGCGCAATGGCTCGTCGGCCGTAAACGTGCGCTCTTTCGCTCCATTCGTCAGCGTGCTGGCCTGGGGTTTTGCGATCGTCTTCGTCCTCGACGACCTCGGGTTTCACGTCTCGGCAATCGTCGCGGGTCTCGGCATCGGCGGCGCGGCGGTCGCCCTCGCCGCGCAATCGTTGCTCAAGGATTGGTTCGGTTATATCGCGATCGTCTCGGACCGCCCATTCGAGATCGGCCAATTCATCCAAGTCGGAACGGATTACATCGGTACGGTCGACGCGATCGGCGTGCGCTCGATTCGCATCCGAAGCCTGTCGGGAGAAGAAGTCACGATCCCGAACAACGACGTCGCAACCGCGCGTTTGCGCAACTACACGCGCATGAAAGAACGCCGGATCCTTTTTACCTTCATGGTTTCGCATGCCACACCGCAGGCGCAACTCGAAGCGATTCCGGCGCTCGTCGAGGCCGCGATCGAAGCGCGAGACCGCGTGCGTTTCGATCGCGCGCATTTGCTCTCGATCGCGGACGCGGGCTTCATGTACGAGAGTGTGTACTACGTGTTATCGGCGGAATACAACGTGTATATGGATGTCCAGAACGCGATCAATCTCGCAATCGTCGCCGCCCTACGTGCGGAGCGCATCGAACTCGCGGGTCCCCCGCTCACCGTCAACGTCACGTCCGCACCCGCCGCCAACCCGAGCTGAGGTCGGGCGACCGTTTTGCCGGAACGTCGCCGCTTCGTGAAGACCGCGTCGTAGAAGTCGCGCGAACGTGCGAGCGAGCTGACCTCAATCGAGATATGATCGATCATCGGTCGGTTCGCAATGTACGTCGCTTAATCCGCAACTTTGAGGACGAGTTTACCGAAGTTTTCGCCGCGAAAGAGCTTGAGCAACGTCTCGGGGAACGTCTCGAGACCGTCGACGACGTCTTCCTTGCTCTTGAGTTTGCCCTCGGCCATCCAGCCCGCAATCTCTTTGACCGCGATGCCATAGCGCGCGGCGTAATCGAAGACGATCATGCCCGTCATCGTGCCGCGATTGACCAGCAACGAGAGATAATTGCTCGGGCCTTTGACGGGCGTCGTGTTGTTGTATTGTGAGATCGCACCGCAGATGACGATACGGCCGTGCATCGCGAGACGCGCGAGCGCTGCGTCGAGCGTTTCGCCGCCGACATTATCGAAGTAGACATCGATGCCTTTGGGACACGCTTTACCGAGCGCCGCGTTCAAGTCTTCGCTTTTGTAATCGATCGCGGCATCGAAGCCGAGTTCGTCGATGAGGTATTTGCATTTCTCGGCACCGCCCGCGATGCCGACGACACGCGCGCCTTTAATCTTCGCGATCTGGCCGACGGTCGTGCCGACGGCGCCCGCCGCGCCTGAAACGACGACCGTCTCACCCGGCTGTGGTTTCCCGATATCGAGCAGCCCGAAATACGCCGTCATCCCCGTCATCCCGAGCGCGCCGAGATAGCGCGGCAGCGGCGCGAGACGCGCGTCGACTTTCGTGAGATCTTTACCGGACAGCTTCGCGAATTGCTGGACGTTGAGCATCCCGACGACGTTGTCGCCGATTGCGAAGTTCTCGTCCTTGCTCGCAACCACGCGACCCACGCCGCCCGCGCGCATGACGTCGCCGAGTTTGACGGGCGGAAGGTACGATTTGCCGTCGTTCATCCAACCGCGCATCGCGGGATCGAGCGAGAGGTACTGGATGGCGACGAGGACGTCGCCCGGGCCGATGTCGCCGAGATCCGCGTCGACGGTCTCGAAGTCGCTGCGTTTGGGCATGCCGATCGGGCGTGCCACGAGTTTGATTTGGCGGTTCGCCGTTGCATTCATCATCCGTGTGGGCTTCGTCTGGCAAGGGTGGTGGCCTCCGACGCGAACGTGCGCTCCGATGACGACGCTCGATTCGTATGCCGTAGCCGTACGCCCGCACTTCCCCGCACTCCGTCGGACGATCGCCGGCCACTCGGTCGCGTACTTCGATGGCCCCGGTGGGACGCAAATTCCGCAGAGCGTCGCCGATGCCGTCTCGGACTACCTGCTGGGGCACAATGCAAACGACGGCTGGGCGTATCCAACGAGTGTCGAGACGGACGAGATCTTGTCACGCTCGCGCGCGACGGTCGCGGAATTTCTCGGTGCCACGACCGATGAGGTCGTTTTCGGCGCGAATATGACGACGTTGACGTTCCATCTCGCGCGTGCCCTCGGGCGGTCGCTCGCGCCGGGCGACGAAGTCATCGTGTCCGATCTCGATCATCACGCGAACGTCGATCCGTGGGTCGCCCTCGCGCGCGATTACGGTGCGGTCATCCGGCGCATTCCGCTACGCGATCGCACGCCCGAACTCGATCTCGATGCCTACCGCGCGATGCTCTCACCGAAGACGAAGATCGTTGCGGTCGGTCTCTCATCGAACGCCTTCGGGACGATCAATCCCGTGGCGGCGATGGTGGCAGACGCTCACCGCGTCGGTGCCGTTGCCTTCGTCGATGCGGTTCACGCAGCCGCGCATGGCGTGCTCGACGTGCGCGCGCTCGATGCGGATCTTCTCGTATTCTCCGCCTATAAAGTCTACGGTCCGCACGTGGGTATCGCATTCGTGCGCGATGCGTTGCTCGAACGTCTCGATGTGCCCAAACTCGCGCCGCAATCGTCGCTCGGTTCGAAGCGCGCCGAGAGTGGCACGATCAATTTTGAGGGCATCGCGGGCGCGGCCGCCGCGCTCGATTTCATTGCGGGACTCGATGCCGAGACGGCGTCGCCTCTGCGCGAACGCTTGACGCGCGTGATGCGTGGTCTCGCGCGCGAGGAGCAAACGACGTTCAGAGCGCTCCTTACCGGCCTGCGCGCGATCGCCGGCGTGACGCTCTACGAGCCGCCGACAGGCGTGCCGCGTCACCCGACGGTCGCCTTCACGGTCGAGGGCGTCGATGCGGAAACCGTTTCGCGCACGCTCGGGGCGAATCACGGCGTCTTCGTCTCTCACGGTAATTTCTATGCGAGCACGGCCGTCGCTCAGGTCGCACCGCGCGTCGCGGACGACGGTGGCGTGGTCCGTGCGGGCATCGCGATGTATACCTCGCACGACGACGTCGCACGGCTCGTTGCGGGCGTCGCCGAGCTCATCTAGGGCGCAACGATGTTTCCCGTCTCTTCGCGCGGCGGCCGAAACATGGCGGGCGCCGAGCGCGTGAGACCCGCGATCCAATCTCGGGCGGTCTCGGGTCGACCGGGTCCCCACACCAGCAGCATCGCCATGATGCCGTAGATCGGTAAGTGTCCGATGAGCTCGGTCGCATTGAAGACGCTTAAGGTAAGATTGAACGGCAACCACGCGACGAGAATGATCTCGCGTGGAAAGATACCGAGCGCGATCCAGAGTCCGATCATGAGTTCGACGGTCGCCGCGAAAAGCACGAAGATCTCGTCGGGTAGCGCGATGCCGAATGCGTGCGTGAAATTGAGGGGATACCTTTTGAGAAAATCGAGTGCGAGCGGTAGATTTGCGAATTTTTCCGTGAACGCGACGATCGTGAGGCTCAGACCGAGCCCGACACGCAACGGCACGATCGCGTAGCGTGCGAGTGCCTCGGAGGGTTCGAGTTTGGGAAAAAGCACGCGATCGATCGCGATCGGTCCTCGGCCCGCCAGGAAAAAGAAGCCCGCGATTCCGAGAAACGTCGCGTTTTCGAGCGTGACTTCCGGGCCGACCAAGAAGAACCCGGAGGCCCATACCAGCGCGAGCACGACCGCGCTAAAACGCGTCAAAGCGCCATAAAAAAAGGCGAGCGCGACGAACGTTTCGAGGATGCCGACCACGTAGGCGGCAAAGCCGTGCAGTGGTGCGTTCGGCGAGAGATAGAGCGTGTGGGTCCCGTCGACGAGCAGCGGCACCGCGGCGTGCACGCCGACGATGAATGGCATGATGCCGTAGAAAACGCGCAAGCGATCGGAGGTCGCGCCGAAGGCCTCCGGGCCCGGCATGAAATCGCGCCCTTTTCTGGCGCGCCACAGCAGCCAGCCGCCGATCGTCATGGCAATCGCGAGCCCCGCAAACGCGAGCGGGAGCGGTGTGAAGAAAAGGTCCCAGCGCAACGGGTGGCCGCCGGCATCGAAAAACCATTTCTCGTGCGCGTCGGCGCCGCGAGTCGCGAGCGCCATGGCAATTGCGCCGAAGACGATTGCGGCATGCGCGCGACCGATCACGAAGCCGGGTTTCCCCGTTTGAGAATGAGTGTGGCGAGTGGCGGAATGGTCAGCATGATGCTGTACGGTTTATCGTGCGCGCCAAACGGTTCCGCTTCGAGTCGACCGTTCGTGACGCCGCTGCCGCCGTAGATCACGGCGTCGGTGTTTATCGCCTCCGTATACGAGCCGCCCGCCGGCACGCCGAGACGAAAGCGGTGGCGCACGACGGGCGTAAAATTCGTGATCGCGACGACGAAGTCGTTCGCATCGCGCCCGCGACGCGCGAAAGCGACGATCGCCGTCGCTTTGTCGGCGGTAATCCATTCGATGCCCGCGCGTTCGGTATCGCACTCGTGTAGCGCGCGCAAGCCGCGATAGGTCGCATTGAGGTCGCCGACGAGTCGTTGTACGCCCGCGTGATCGGGTCGATCCAGGAGATGCCAATCGAGGCTACGGTCGTGATTCCATTCGCGCTCTTGCGCGAATTCGCAACCCATGAAGAGCAGTTTCTTGCCTGGATGCGCGTACATGTAGCCGTAGTAGGCGCGTAGGTTCGCGAATCGCTGCCAGGCATCGCCCGGCATCTTGGCGAGCAGCGACCCCTTGCCGTAAACGACTTCGTCGTGCGAGAGCGGCAAGACGAAGTTTTCGCTAAAGGCGTAAACGAAACTGAACGTGAGCGAATCGAGCTCGTGCGTCCGGTAGAGCGGATCGGTCTTCATGAATTCCAGCGTGTCGTGCATCCAGCCCATGTTCCATTTGTAGCCGAAACCGAGGCCTCCGGCATACACGGGCTGGGAGACTTGCGGCCACGACGTCGATTCTTCGGCAATCGTCAGCGCACCGGGATACTCGCCGTATACCGCCTCGTTCGTCGCTCGAAGGAATGCGACCGCACCGAGATTTTCGCGCCCGCCATAGATGTTGGGAATCCACTCCCCGGCTTTCCGACTGTAATCGAGATAGAGCATCGATGCGACGGCATCGACTCGCAAGCCGTCGACGTGATAACACGAGATCCAGAAGAGCGCGTTCGCGACGAGAAAATTGACGACTTCGTTGCGGTCGAAATTATAGATGAACGTATTCCACTCGGGATGGAAGCCCTGGCGTGGATCGGCATGTTCGTACAGGTGCGTACCATCGAAATTCGCAAGCCCGTTGGCATCGGTCGGAAAATGGCCGGGTACCCAATCGAGCAAGACGCCGATGCCGCGCGCGTGTGCGCGATCGACGAGGTACGCGAAGTCCTCGGGCGTCCCGAAACGGCTCGTCGGCGCGAACATCCCGACGACCTGATAGCCCCACGAACCATCGAAGGGATGTTCGGCGATCGGCATCAGTTCGATGTGTGTGAAACCGAGATGTTCGACATATGGAATGAGGTCGTCTGCAATCTCGCGATAGGTCAGATACCGATTGCCTTCGGCGCGTTTCCACGACCCCAGATGGACTTCGTAAATCGCCATGGCTTCGTCGCGTGAGCCATCGCGCGCGCGCGTGCGTTCGCGGTATTCCGCGTCGGTCCACTTCGTGCCGCCGGGTAGCGCGACGATCGAGGCTTTTCCGGGAAGGCGTTCCGCAGCGAAGCCATACGGATCGGCATGGAGGGGTAAGAGCGTGCCGTCGTGCGCGAGCAGTTCGTATTGGTAGATCGAGCCGATCTCGATCCCGGGAACGAAGATTTCCCACACGCCGACGCCGGGATGGAACCGCATCGGATGGCGGCGCCCATCCCACCGGTTGAAGTCACCGACGACGCTCGCGCGCTTGGCATTGGGCGCCCAGACTACGAACGCGACACCCGATACACCCTCGTGTTCGAGCGGATGCGCGCCGAATTTTTCCCAGAGTCGCAAGTGTCGGCCTTCGCCGATGAGGTAGAGGTCGAGTTCGCCGAGCGTTGGGCCGAAGGCGTACGGATCGCCGTACGTTACGACGTCGTCGCCGAAGCGCGCGCGTAAGCGATATGGGAAGGGCGCGCGGTCGCTGAGATCTGCAACGAAAAAGCCCGCGTCGTGCGTTCGTGTTAGCGAAGCGGCGGTGTTACCCGTGCCCGCATCGAGCACGTCGACGTGAGACGCGCCGGGTGCGAAGGTTCGTAGCGTCAACCCCGCGCCATCGGCGTGCATGCCAAGAACGGCAAAAGGATCGCCGTGCTTTCCGGCAACGATCGCCTCGACGTCGGCGCGACTCGGGCTATCGAGCACGCGCGCTCTCCGTCGCAACGTGGCCCGCGAGTAACGTGCGAATACCCTCGAGCGGAATACGCACCCACGTGGGGCGATTCGCAAGTTCGTACGACATTTCGTAAAACGCCTTTTCGAGGATGAAGTGTTCGAGAAGACGATCCGCGATCGCGGCGTCGCGCGGATACGACGACGTACCGACGATCGTCTCGCGATAGCCGGAGAGAAACGCCTCGGCGGTGCGATGTTCCCAGTCGTTCGCGAGCGGTTCGAGCGAGGTCGTATCCTCGACACGGCCCGTCGTCGATCCGCGCATCCCCGCGACCGCCGCGTAATTGATCGAGCGCAACATCCCGGCGACGTCGCGCAGCGGCGACGATTTCGCACGCCGTTCGGCGAGCGGCCGCGCGGGCTCGCCTTCGAAGTCGATGATGGTAAAATCGTCAGCGAGCACGAGGACCTGACCGAGATGATAATCGCCGTGATAGCGCGTCTTGTGCAATTCGCCGTCGGCGAGGTGCGGTAACGTTAACCGATCGTCGATTTCGCGGCGGCGCGCGAGTAACTCGCCCGCGAAATCGCGCAGATCGGTCGGCACGTTTGCGATCTCGCGCGCGAGCGTATCGAGCGCGCGTGCGGCGCTCGCGCGCGCCTGTCCCGACCACGCGTCGATATCGTTTTGCGTGACGGGCTCGGGTTCGAATGCCGAATCACCCGTCGACGTTGCGAATGCGCGATGCAGCTCGCCCGTGCGTACGCCCAAGCGGCGGGCGCGTTGCACGAAGATCTCGTGATAATCTTGCGGCGAAACGCCCTGCACATCCGCGCCCCACAGTGCGCCATTCGCGCGCATCGTTTCGCGCTTGCGATCGAAAAAGCGTTCGAGATAGGCGATCGTCGTCGCCCACCCGTCGCCCTGGCTCTCGAGAAACTGTTGGAGAATCGCGACGGCCGTCGATTCGCCTGCGGAGTCGCGATATTCGAGAAAGCCGTAGAGCGTCGGCGTGTTCGTAAAGCCGACGTCATCGAGGAAGCGCGCGACTTCGAGTTCGGGCTGCGGACCCGCGTGGACGCGGCGATAGCCCTTGAGCACGATCCGCTCGTCGACGACGACTGACGTGTTGCTCTGTTCGACATCCATGCGCCGGACGTGCGGCCGCTCGATGCGATCGAATGCGGCAAACGCAGGCGTTGCGGTGGCGACGAAGCTCCCCCCGCCGACCGTCGTCCACGACCGGCCGAGACGGATATCTTCTACCAGCGCCGCGTCGAATGCATCGATGCCGAGCCCGTCGTAGAGAAAACCGCTCTGCTTACCACGGCGCGTGCGTGCGAGCGTCGCCCGCGCGAGCGCACGCGTCCGCTCGTCGTCGGCCTCCTCGCCGATCACGAGCGGAAGAAAATAGCGGCTCGGTTGCGCTTCGACGACCGCGAGATACGCGACGACATCGGCGCGCTCCATGCGAGCGATGTCGACGACCTTCCCGTGATCGAGTACGGCGTCTTTTTCGGCGAACCAGCGTTGGCCCGGCAGATACGCGGGTAACACGTCGCGTTCGAAGACGGCGAGCGCGGTCGCGCCGAGCGGACTCGTCTCGTGATCGCGCGGTAAGACGAGCGTATGGAGTTCGGGGAGCACGCCGCCGAGTTCGGCACCGATTGCCGGTGCTTGCGCGGATGCCGAGAGCAGAAACCAAAAGAAGCCGTGACCGGGGAGCGTGAGGAGATACCGATCGTGCCCGATTTCAGCGAACGGGCTCCAGCCGACCATCTCGATCGGTACCATCCCCGCGTACGCGGTGAGGTCGAGCGCGACTTGTTGTGCGGTGTGCGAGAGATTTGCGACGCAGAGCACGCGTTCGTCGTCGTGCTCGCGTACGTAGGCGATCACTTTGCGATTGGCGGGTGCGAGAAAGTGCAACGTGCCGCGGCCGAAAACTTTATAGCCGCGACGCACGGCAATGAGCTTGCGCAACCAATTGATCAGCGACGATGGGCTTCGACCTTGCGACTCTACGTTAACAGCGGCAAAGCCATAAACGGAGTCCATCACGGGCGGCAAAAAGAGTCGCGCGGGATCTGCGCGTGAGAAGCCCCCGTTGCGATCGATCGACCATTGCATCGGCGTTCGCACGCCGTCGCGATCGTTGAGGAAGATGTTGTCGCCCATGCCGAGCTCGTCGCCATAGTAGACGATCGGCGTGCCCGGCATCGAGAGCAAGAGTCCGAGTAAGAGTTCGATACGGCGCCGATCGTTCTCCATCAGCGGTGCGAGGCGGCGACGGATACCGACGTTGATGCGCGCGCGTGGTTCGCTCGCGTAGATCGCGTACATCTTGTCGCGCTCGCGATCGGTCACCATCTCGAGCGTCATCTCGTCGTGATTGCGTAGGAAAATCGCCCATTGACAATCCGGCGGGATCTCCGGCGTTTGGCGCATGATATCGATGATCGGATAGCGATCCTCTTCGGCGATCGCCATAAACATGCGCGGCATCAGCGGGAAGTGAAACGCCATGTGACATTCGTCGCCGTCGCCAAAATATTGCCGCACGTCTTCGGGCCATTGATTGGCTTCGGCGAGAAAAATCTTATCCGCGTATTCGGCATCGAGCGCCGCGCGAAAAATTTTGATGACGCCGTGCGTCTCGGGCAAATTCTCGTTGTTCGTGCCCTCGCGTTCGCACAAATACGGCACCGCATCGAGACGCATGCCGTCGACGCCCGTATCGAGCCAGAAGCGCATCACGTTGAGCAGCGCTTCGATCACGCGATGGTTCGCGAAATTGAGATCGGGTTGATGGGAGAAGAAGCGGTGCCAATAGTATTCGCCCGCGACCGGATCCCACGTCCAATTTGAGGTTTCGGTGTCGGTGAAGATGATGCGCGTATCCGCATACTTCTTATCCGTCTCGCTCCACACGTAGAAGTCGCGCCAGACGCTGCCTTTTTTCGCGCGTCGCGCACGCTGGAACCAGGCGTGCTGATCGCTCGTGTGGTTGACCACGAGTTCGATGAGGACGCGGATACCGCGCTCGTGCGCGGCTCTGACGAACGCACGGAAATCGTGCATCGTCCCGAAAGCCGGATTGACGTTGCGGTAATCGGCGATATCGTAGCCATCATCGCGCATCGGCGATGGGAAGAACGGCAGGAGCCAGATGCACGTGGCTCCGAGATCTTTGATGTAGTCGAGTTTCTCGGTGAGTCCCGGAAAATCGCCGACGCCGTCGTTGTTGGAATCGAAGAACGCTTTGACGTGGACCTGATAGATGACGGCGTCTTTGTACCAGAGGGGATCGTTGTCGATCATGCGGTCACCGTGAGCTGGAAGATCGCGGCCGGATTGATCTGCGGGTCGAGACGCCAGCGATGGGGCGAGCCCTGCCAGAGATGCGTCGTCTCGCCGAGGAGTTCGTCGATGCGGTAGATGTCGTCGTCGCGCAAGTTGAGATCTCCCGTCGGCAGCCAAAGGAGCGCGTCGCGCGCGGTTAACGGATCGAGGTTTATCGCAACGAGCACGATATCGTCGCCGTGCCGCTTTCCGAAAAAGAGCACCGCGTCGTCGTCCGCGCGATAGAACGTGACGTTGCGCCAATCGTGAAACGCCGGATGCGCGCGACGGATTGCGTTGATGCGCGCGATCTCGGGCGCGAGCGAGCCCGCGACATCGTAGGCGCGTGGCCGCAGTTCGTATTTCTCGGAATCCGCATACTCTTCGCGGCCGGGAAGTGCTGCATTCTCGGAGAGTTCGTAGCCGCTATAGATCCCATAAAGGCTCGCGAGTGTGGCAGCGAGGACGAGCCGGATACGAAACGCGGCAACGCCACCCGTCTGTAAGAACGGGGACAGTATGTCGGGCGTGTTCGGCCAGAAACTCGGCCGATAATATTCCGCGAGTTCGGTCTGCGCGAGTTCCATCACGTACGTCGTCAATTCGTCCTTCGTGGTCCGCCACGTAAAGTACGTGTACGACATCGTAAAGCCGATTTTGGCAAGCCGTGCCATGACCTTCGGCCGGGTAAAGGCTTCGGCGAGAAAGAGTGTCTCGGGAGATCCGGCGCGGATCTCGGCGATCAGCCATTCCCAAAACGCGAACGGCTTCGTATGCGGATTGTCGACGCGAAAGATCCGTACGCCGCGCGCGATCCAAAACCGCACGATCTCCCGAAGCTCGCTCCAGAGTGCGGGCGCGGCGGGGCTCGTCCAATCGAAGTTGACGATATCCTGATATTTTTTGGGCGGGTTTTCCGCGTATTTGATCGAGCCGTCGGCGCGGAAGGCGAACCACTCGGGATGATCGCTCACGTAGGGATGATCGGGCGAACATTGGAGCGCGAAATCGAGAGCGATCTCGAGCCCGCAATCGCGCGCGGTCGCGACGAACGCCTCGAAATCGGCAACCGTGCCGAGCGCGGGTTCGATCGCCATGTGACCGCCCTCGGCGTTGCCGATCGCCCACGGGCTGCCGGGATCGCTCGGAACGGGTTCGAGTGAATTATTGGGTCCTTTACGAAATGCGTGACCGATGGGATGGATCGGGGGCAGGTAGACGACATCGAAGCCCATCGCCGCAATCGCAGGCAGGCGCGCCGCCGCCGTAACGAACGTGCCGTGGATTCCCGGCGCACCCGTGGAGCGCGGAAAGAACTCGTACCAGGCCGAAAAGCGCGCCGCGACCCGATCGACGTCGACGGCGAACGCGACGTCGTATCGCGTCGCGTTGGAGCGATCTGCCGCGCGAGCGACGAGCGACGCCAGCGCCGGATCGAGCAACGCGACCGCACGGGCGCCGTCGTCTCGTTGCGTGTCGTAGGCGTGAAGAATGCAAGCGATCGCGTCGTGCATCGACGCATTGGCGCGCCCGGCAGCCGCTGCGACGAGTGCGCGCCCCTCGTGCAGTTCGTTTGCCACGTCGTTGCCTGCCGCAATCGAGCGCGCGAGATCGCGCCGCCACGAACCGAAGAGATCGGGCCAGGCCTCGATTGCGAGCCCATAGTGCCCCATTCGGTCGAGCACGATGCTCCCGCGAAACCGGTCGTTATCGAAATGAGCGAATGCGGTTTCGTGCCATGGTTCGTCATCGCGCCCCCTACGCCAAAGGAGACTCGCCATAACGAGATCGTGACCCGCACCGAAGACGTCGGCCTCGACGACGAGCGTCTCGCCGACGATGCGTTTGATCGGGTAGCGCCCACCATCGAGAAGCGGCGACACGGCCTCGATCACGACGAAGCGAACGTCGTTGTGCCGAGCTCCGGGCATGGCTGCATCAGGTCGTCCCACACGGGACCGTTACCCGATAGTGTGCCGTCGAACCGCCCGGAGGTCGAACTATGCCAATTCCTGGGAAGGTGATCGCGAGTGTGGGCGGTGGCCTTGCGGCGTCGCTCGCAATGGAACTCGTCCAGGATACTTGGGCGGCAGCCTTCGAACGGAAGCGCGCCTCAACTGATCTCGATGAGGAGGTCGAAGCGATTGCGGCGGTGGTTCGCCTACTCGCGACGTGGGTGCCCGCGCTCGAGAGCGAATCGCGGGCACGAGGTGCGGCCCGAGCGCTGCACTACCTCTTCGGCGTGGGTTTCGCGTCTGCGTACGTCGCGGCTGTCCCCCGCGCTCGCTGGCTCGCGAGTGCGGGTGGTATCGCGTTTGGAACGGGGCTTTTCGTGCTCGCCGACCGCATCCTCATACCCGTGTCGCGACTCGGTCGATCGTGGAATGGCTATTCGCGCTCGGAGCGTGCCAACGCGCTCGTCTCGCACGTCGCGTATGGGATGGTACTCGAGATCGCGCGCAGTCGCGCGATCTCTTTAAGGGAGCCCGGCTCGTGATCGACGTGCACACGCATCTCCATCCGCCCAAACTCTTCGCCGCAATTCGGCGCTGGTTCGCCGAGCGCAGCGATTGGGATATCGCATCGCAGCCGAGCGAACCGCACGATGTTGCAGCCGTCCTGCGCGCGCACGGCGTCGAGCGTTTCGTGTTTTGCAGTTACGCGCACAAGCCCGGCATGGCACGCGACCTCAATGCATGGCTCGCGCAAACCTCGCGCGACCTCGGTGGGTACGGCTTACCGCTCGCCACCGTCCATCTCGACGATCCAGAGTACGTGCGCGAGGCATTCGATGCGTTCGACGACGGGTGCATCGGCCTCAAACTTCACGAAGACGTGCAGCGCCTCGCCGTCGACGATCCGCGTTTCGCGCCGGTCTTCGAAGAAATGGCACGACGCAACGGCTTCCTGCTCGTGCACGCGGGCCCGATTCCATGGCGCTTCGATGCGGGCGCGGGGATCGCGCGTATCGCGCGCGTTCTCGAAGCGCATCCGAACCTCCACGTCGTCGTCGCGCATTTCGGCGCGCCGGATTCGCTCGGATATTTCGAATTGATGAAGCATCATCGGCATCTCTATCTCGACACGACGATGGTCTTTGCGCCCGGGTCGCCGATGGGCGAAGGTGCGGATTATCCCGCCTTTGCCGCGGCGATCGCGATGCATCCCGATCGCGTGGTGTACGGCACGGATTTTCCCAACATTCCGTACGCCTACGATAGCGAAGCGCGCGGCGTTGCGGCACTCGGGCTCGAGCCCGCGATCCTACACGCCGTTTTACGGGAGAACGGCGCGCGCTTGCTCGAAGCGGCGCTCCATGGCCTTCACTGATCTTGCGGCCGAAGCCGCATCCTACGGCGTATCGACGATGTTCGAGGCGGCAGGTCGCGTCGGGCTGGTCGATCTCGATCTCATCGCGCAGTTGCCGGATGCATGCGTCGCCGGCCGCGCGCGCACGGTTTTCTGCGGGCAAGACGATAACCTCATGGTGCCCGCGGCGATCGCGCGCGCCGAATATGGTGACGTGCTCGTCATTCGCATGCCCGAGAGTCGGCCCGTCTCGATGCTCGGCGAGCTACTCGCGACGCAGTGTCTCGCGCACGGTGTGGTCGCGGTCGTCGCCGATGCGGCGATTCGTGATGCAGCTACTATTCGCGCGCTCGGACTCCCCGTTTGGTCGCGTTATATTCGAGCGCGTAGCGGATCGAAGACGCACGTCGGCGTGCTCGACGAAGGCTTCGAACTCGGTGGTGCGCGCATTGAAACGGGCGACCTCATCGTTTGCGACGGCGACGGGGTACTCGTCGTCGCAGCAGGCCGGGTCGCTGAGGTCGTCGCGATCGCGGCAAAGCGCGAGGCCGCCGAAGTCGGCAAACGCGAACGCTATCGCAAGGGCGAGCTTTCGTACGATCTCGACGGTTTGCGTGCGATCGTCGAGGGCGCGTAGCCCGTCGTTCGGCTCGAACGTTTCGGTCGCGCACATTTCGAGAAGAGCAAAGACGATGGCAAAATCGATCGTGCCCGTGATATTTCGCTCCCGTGACGTCCTGCTCAGCGTGTGCGCGAAATGCGACGGCGACGGCAAAGCGCTGCGGCGTGCGATAAAGCGCGAGCTTAAAGCCCGCGGACGCGGCAAATCGGTGCGCGTGGTCGCGTCGACGTGTTTGGACATCTGCCCGAAACGCGCCGTCGGGATCGCGATCGTCGATCGCCGCGCCGACGCGGGTGCGCGTTACTTCGCAATCGACGATCGCGACGTCGACATCGCACAGGTCATCGACCTTATCACTTGACGGGCGTTTCGCTCGTGGGCGGCGCCGCGATCGCTTCACGATGCATCGCGATCACATCGGCGACGCGCGCTAAACGTTCGCCCTGCCACCGAGCTGCTGCAAGAACCGCCGCCGGAATCTCGCCACCGCGCGGATCGCTAACCGAGGTGCCGTACGGATTGCCGTTCGCGGGATCGAATTGGATCGCATCGGTATAGCCGGGCGGCACGAGAATGCAGCCCCAATGCGTGAAGACCTTGTGGAGGTCTTGCACGGTGCCTTCCACGCCGCCATGGGTGGACGAGGCGCCCGTAAAACCGGTGGCGACCTTGTTTGCAAGTTTGCCCGCGAACCAAAGTCCGCCCGTTCCATCGATAAATTGCTTGAGTTGCGCCGAGATCGTACCGTAACGGGTCGGCGTACCGAACGCGTAGGCATCGGCCCATTCGAGATCCGCATTCGTCGCTTCGGGGATGTGCTGCGTAGCCGCAATATGTTTGCCCCAGCGTTCGTTCGTCGCGATGGCTTCATCGGGTGCGAGTTCGCGCACTTTGAGCAGACGCGTCGTCGCGCCGGCGGCTTGCGCGCCGCTTTCGATCGCCTTCGCGAGCTCGTACGTGCTGCCGGTCGAACTGTAAAAAATCACGGCGACGTTCGCCATACATGGTTCCTTCCAGGTGAATGCGCGCGATGTTCACGCTCAAGGACGCCGAGGGCGCAAGGCAAGTTTCGCCCGCTCCCCATTTTTTTTCCGTGTTGTGGGCAAGGATCTAGGAGCACCGCGCGGACGACGGTGCATCCCTACGCATCAATTCGGAGAATTGCATGAACGACGTCGACATCCACACGCACATCGAGGACCTCGTGGCTGAAGAGCATCGTTTGCTCGACGCGGCGTCGCAAGGGACGGCCTCGGAAGCCGATCACACCCGTCTCGCTGCCGTCAACGTCGAACTCGACCGCTATTACGATCTCTTGCGGCAACGACGCGCCCGCGCCGAGTTCGATCAAGATCCCGCCGCCGCGCACCTACGATCGGAAGATACCGTCGAGACGTATTTGCAGTAGGATTTTCGCCGGTCGACGAACAGGCGCTCCTAATGAAGGTGCTACGCGCTCTTGCGATCGTCGCGCTGCTTGGCATTGCGGCGTACGCCGGCTTCCGAGCGTTCGTTCCGACCGCCCCGTCCGGAGCGACGAAAATGCTCACGGCGTACTTCGTGAAGCCCGAGACGGAGGCGCTTGCGAAGTACAGCGTCTCGCTCAATCCAAAAACGACCGATATCGATGGTGTGGCATTTTATGCGACCGCGCAAGTGATCGCAGGGCCGCCCGCAGAGATCTCGGCAATTCGTTTTCCGACGGGAACGGTCGCACGTTCGGTTCACGTTAAGGCAGAGACGGCTACGGTCGATCTCGGCGGGAACATTGCGGCCTCGCCCGACGGAAGTTTTGCCGAGAGCGGTCAGTTTAAATCACTCGTGTGGACGCTCACGGGTATCTCCGGCATCTCCGCCGTGCAAGTGACGATCGACGGCGCAAAAGTCCCAACGCTTCCTGGAGGCCACTTTGAAATCGACGAACCGCTTTCACGGAAAAGCTTCTAACGTGTTGGGCCGCAAATGCGCGGTGTTCATGGTGCTCGCCGCGCTCGTGACGCCGAGTAGCGGCGATGCAGCGACGCTCGCCTCCACCGCAACGGCGAGCTTTTGGTACGCGGGCACGCGACTCGCCTTCGAGCGACCGCAGCTTCGCGACGGCGCACTCGCCGTGGCAAGCGACGATCTCGGGCTCGGCCGTTTTCTCACCAAACTCGGTGCGACGCTGGCCTATCGACCTGGCCGCAGCGACGTTCTCGTCACGGGCGGCGATAAACGGACGGTCTTGTTCCGCATCGGCGACGTTCACTACAGCGTCGATGGCGTCACGCAGGTCGCACCGTTCGCGCCCTACGTCTCGGGCGGAATCGCTTACGTCCCCTTCCTCGAACTCTCGCGCGCACTCTCCGTCAACCCGATCGACGACGACACGACGACCGTCCTGCAACCACAGATCTCTGCACTCGAGATCCGGGCCGACTCTCGCGTGACGGTTGTAACGTTTCGAGGCGCTTCGCAGCTACATTTCAAGCGGCTCTCGGAAGCCGCCGATGAGAAAGTCTCACTCGCGTTTCTCGGGATCGCATCGACCCTCGATCACGATCGCGCCGTCACGGCGCCCGGCCTCAAAAACGTATCGGTGATCGCAGGCGGAACGCCGAAAAATCCGACGACGGTCGTCAATTTCGAAGCGCCCCCGGGTGGCACGCACGTTCTGGTGCCGACCGATTCGCCGAATACGATTGCGATCGCGTTCGCCCCGCCGGGCGTCGGGCTCGGAGGCACGCCGATTCCGGCCGACGGCGGGCCGGCGATCGCAACGGCGCCGCTCGTCGTGCGCGAAGCGCGCGCGGCCTCGCTCGCGCCGATCTCGGGTCCCGTTCGCGGCGGCATGACGCTGCCGACCGCGCTCACGCTCGCCGTTGCGAACGTCACGAATTTCGAGACGGCGGAAGCGAGTGACGGCCTCGGTATCCGGCTCGCGATCGCGGGCGACGTTACGTACGAATGGCATCGTCTCTCCGATAACCGCTGGTACGTCGATCTCAAGCCCGCGACGCTCGCGATCGAGCCGCAAGAACAATCGCTGCAGAACAGCGCCGTTATGTCGCTACGCATCAAATCGTTCGTGGGGCCGCTCGATAAACTGCCGACGGTCCGCGTTGCCGTGACGCTCACGTCGCCGCGCGCCGTCACGATCGTGCCGGAGCCCGGCGGCATGACGCTCGCCGTCGACCGTCTCGAGGATCTGAGCGCGACGCGCACGGGTACGGGCGAACTCAGCGGCGGCCGTTTGATTGCATCGATCGTTCCCCTAGCGGCTCCGCCGCCCGCGCCCGATGAAACGCCGGCACCCGACCCGTCGTGGAAATTCGCGCCGACACCGCAAGCCGCGAGCAACGGCAAGCTCATCGTAATCGATCCGGGCCATGGCGGGAGCGATATCGGGGCCGCGCATAACGGCCTGGCTGAAGCGATGCTCAATCTCGATATTTCCAAGCGCCTCCGTTCGTTACTCGTCGCGCGCGGTTGGCAAGTTAAGCTCACGCGAGATGGTGATAGCGACGTCTACGGCGTCAACGCATCCGCCCACGACGAACTGCAAGCACGCGACGACGTCGCGAATGAAGCGAACGCGCGCATGTTTATAAGCCTCCACACGAACTCGTTTACGTCGAGTTCGCTCAACGGCACGACGACGTACTATTTCAATCCCGATTCGTACGCACTCGCCTCGGCCGTGCACGCGCGCCTCGCAGCAGCCTTGCCGACCAAAGACGATGGGATTCGCAAGGAAAACTTCTACGTGATCCATCACGCAAAGATGCCCTCGATCCTCATCGAGACGGCGTTTCTCTCCAATCTCGCCGATGCCGCATTGCTGAAGTCCGAAAGTTTTTTGCAGAGCGTCGCGGTCTCGATCGCCGACGGTGTGCGCGATTTCGCGACCTCACAATCGACGGTCTCCTCGCACGGCGCTCGGGTGGACGGTCAGTAATTCTCGGCATCTTCGATTCGGGTCTCGGCGGCCTCACGGTATTGCGCAACATTCGTTCGCTCGTGCCCGATGAAGACGTCGTGTATCTTGCGGATCAAGCGAACGTGCCGTACGGCGGACGTGACGACGCCGATCTCGCGCGGCTCGCCGTGGCGAACGTTGCGGTGCTCGAGGCGGCGCACGTCGATGCGATCGTCATGGGTTGCAATACGTCGTGCGCGGTCGCAGCGAAACGTGGCTGGCCGGTCGCTCGCGTTCCGATTCTCGATCTCATCGCCGCTGCCGCCGATGACGTCGTCGCGCGCGGGCCATGTCGCATCGGCATCGTCGCGACGATTGTGACGGCCGCCTCGGGCGCGTACGGTGATGCGATTCGAGCGCGCCGTCCGGGCGCCGTCGTGCAAGAGATCGGCGCGCCCGCGCTCGTCCCGCTCGTGGAAGCGGGGCTGATTTACGGCGCCATCGCTCGGGCCGCCGTCGCAGAGGCGGTCGCACCGCTGCGCGGACCGCTCGATGCGCTCGTGCTCGCGTGCACGCATTATCCGCTTCTTGCCGAGCACTTCGCGGCGGCTCTACCGGGTGTGACGCTCGTCGATCCCGCCGTCGCGCAAGCCGCGCGTGCGGCGGCGTTCGTCGCGGAGCGCGGCGGCCCGCGCGGTCGCGGTCACACGCGGTTCCTGACGACCGGGCCGCTCGAACCGTACCGTCACTCGCTGGCGGAGGTCTTCAACGTGCTCCGTCCCGGCGACGAAGTCGCCCGAATCGAACACGCCTTCGCACGCTGATGCTCCGGCGCTAAACCAGTCGGAAGACGCGCAAGAAGAACAACACCGAGACGGCGCCGAGGCCCGTCCCCGCAATCACCTGCCACACGGTATGCGCGCGCAGCCACACGCGCGACCAGCCGACGAGCGGCACGATCAAGAGAAACGGCAACGGTTGCAGGCCATACATGTAGAGCAACACGATGAGCGGTGCCGTGACGCCGAGGGCGTGCGTCGAGATCTTCCAAAATTTCGTGATGATTTGTACCACGAACGAGGCCGCGGTGAAGCCCGCCATCGCTGCGATCATCAGCGTCGGCGCATGCATGAGGTAGAGCACGAACGTACCGACACCGTAGCAGATGACGAAGGCGCCGAAGACTTTCTCCCGTTCCGCGCGGACCGACATATCGAGATCGGTGATGCGTTGCGTCGCGTAGAGCCAGAGCACGTAGAGCATCGGTGCGATCGACGTGAAAAACGTGCTCGCGAAGAAAAGAAACCAAAACGCGCCGCCCACGGCCTTCTCGTGCGCGATGATCGTAAAGAGCGCGAGGGCCGTGAGAAACGGGTTGAAGATGGTCGAGAAGATGCGCGCGAGATCGGTGAGCACGCGTTGCGTGTGGCTCGCGCGTCGCAGTTGCGGGCGTGCGACTTTTGGCGCCGGAATCATCGTCGTCGAAGTGCACCGGGGTACGAACGTGCCCCTTTTGGTGAGCGATCGTGCGTGGGGTTTCCCCGTACCGTCGTCTAAGATTCACAAATGGTACTGGACCGCATCGTTTCACCACGCGATCTCAAGGCGCTCTCGCGGCCCGAGATCGACATTCTCGCCCGAGAGATTCGCGAAAAACTCGTCGAGACGTGTTCGAAGAACGGTGGTCATCTCGGCCCCAACCTCGGCGTGGTCGAACTCACGATGGCGCTGCACACGGTCCTGGACGCGCCCAAAGATAAGATCGTGTGGGACGTCAGCCATCAAATTTACGTCCACAAAATGCTGACCGGCCGCGCCGACCGCATCATGACGATTCGTTCGGGAGGCGGCCTCTCGGGTTTCGCGATGCGTACCGAATCCGAATACGACTGTTTCGGCGCCGGACACGCATCCACGTCCATTTCGGCGGCGCTCGGCATGGCGGCGGCGCGCGATCTGCGTGGCGGCGACGAGACGGTCATTGCGATCATCGGTGACGGGGCGCTCACGGGTGGTCTTTCGTTTGAAGCGATCAATAATGCGGGGCCGCTCAAAACCAACTTCATCGTCATCCTCAACGATAACGAGATGTCGATCGCGCCCAACGTCGGGGCGCTCGATAAATATCTGGGAACCCTGCGGGCAAAACCGTTTTTCAATAACGCGCGCGAGAAAGTCAAAGAGATTCTCGGCAAAGTCCCCTTCGGTGATAAGGCGCGAAAAGCGCTCTCGACGGCGGAAGAAGCCGGCATGCGCTTCGTTTCGAGCGAGCCCAAGGCGGCGGTGATTTTCGAAGAGATGGGCTTCCGCTACCTCGGCCCGATCGATGGCCACGATTACGATACGCTCGTCGACGTGATCTCGAACGCCCGTAAGATCCAGGGGCCGGTCTTACTCCACGTCCGTACCGTCAAGGGCAAGGGCTTCGAGCCGGCCGAACTCGACAAGCGTACGTTTCATGGCGTCGGCCCGTTCGCCATCGAAGATGGAAAAGTCGAATTCAAATCGAGCGACCGCCCGACGTTCTCCGAAGCCTTTGCCGACGGCCTCGTCACGCTCGCCGAACGCGACCCGAGCATCATCGCGATCACGGCAGCGATGCCCGATGGTACGCAGCTGAAGCGATTCGCCAAGCGCCATCCCAACCGCTATTACGACGTCGGTATCGCCGAAGCGCACGGCGTTTGTTTTGCCGCGGGTGCCGCGGCATCGGGGCTCAAGCCCGTCGTCGCGATCTACTCGACGTTCATGCAGCGCGCGTACGACCAGGTCGTGCACGATATCGTCATTCAGGAATTGCCCGTCGTGCTCTGTATGGATCGCGCGGGCGTTGCGGGCGACGACGGACCCACGCACATGGGTCTTTACGACATCGCGTTCTTGCGGACGTTGCCGCACATGACGATCATGGCGCCGCGTATCGAAGCCGAAGTCGCGCCGATGCTCGAGCACGCGCTCTCCCTCGGCGCGCCCGTCGCGATTCGCTATCCGCGCGGCAACTCGTCAGGTAAACATCTCGATCCCGTCGCGCCGATCGTACATGGCCGCGCGGAGGTCTTGCGTCGCGGCGAGGGCGTCGCGTTGCTCGCGTTCGGCAACACGTGCGATCACGCGCTCGATGCCTACGATCTCATCGATGCGGGTGGACCAAAGCCGACCGTCGTCAACATGCGTTTTGCGAAGCCGCTCGACGAAGCGCTCCTGATCGAACTCGCGCAGAGTCATACGAAGTTCATTACGCTCGAGGAGCACGCGCTTGCGGGCGGTTTCGGCTCGGCCGTGCTCGAGTTCGTTGGCGACCGTGCGCTCGAGGTCATCGTGGAGCGCATCGGCGTTCCGGATGCGCTCATCCAACACGACAAACAGGTGGTTCAACGCGCGAGCTTCGGGCTCTCGGGCGAGAGTATCGCGGCACGGATTTGCGCACGAGAAAAAGCCGCGGCTCGGTAAGGCTCGCGCCCTCCGACGCTAGCGGGAGCCGGAAAGGGGAAGCCGAACCCCGCTCCGGTTGGGGCGCTCGTATCCGGGGCTCCGTTTCGAGTTCCGTCAGGGAGTGAGTTCGACCATCGTGATGCCCCTAATCGCCTATCTCGCCGCCGCAACGACGGCTGCCGGCCCGCTCGCGGCGCCCGTCACCGCCGGGTCGACTTCAAAGATCGTTCCGAATGCAAGCGCAACGCTCAACCCCGACGTTCTGCGCCAACTCCAACAATTCCAATTCGCGCACAAATCGGGTCTCGCCGCGTCGGCGCCGTGGCTCACGCACACGTTTGCGGGACTCTTTCTCGTCCTCGCGGTCGGTCTCGTATTCTTGCTCGCGGTGCAGACGACGAAACAAGAGGGGCTCTCCGGAACGATCGGTGGCCGGGTGGAATCGGCGTACCGTCCGCGACTGGGCTTCGATCAACAACTCGCGCGGTTGACGAGTTACGTCGCGCTCGCGATGGTCTTTTTTGCCGTCGTGTTGAGCATTACCGGAATCTAGCGTTGGCGCTTCTCGAGGTCAACAACCTCCGCGTCGGGTTTAAGACCGATGACGGCTTCGTCGGTGCGGTCAACGGTCTATCGTATTCAGTCGAGAGCGGGTCGACGCTCGGAATCGTCGGCGAATCGGGCTCCGGAAAATCCGTCAACGCGCTCTCGATCATGCGCCTCATTCCGATGCCGCCCGGTCGGATCGACGGCGGCACGGTCATGCTACGCGGTGAGAATCTGCTCGCGAAATCCGAACCCGAAATGCGCAAGATCCGCGGCAAAGATATCGCGATGATCTTTCAAGATCCGATGACATCGCTCAATCCGGTCCTATCGGTCGGCGATCAAATCTCTGAAGCTGTGTCGCTGCATCTCAAGCTCAATAAAAAAGACTCGCTCGCGAAGACGATCGACATGCTCCGGCTCGTGCACATTCCACTCCCGGAAAAGCGCGTACGCGAATATCCGCATCAACTCTCGGGCGGGATGCGCCAACGTGTGATGATCGCGATGGCGCTCTCGTGCGATCCCGACGTCTTGATCGCCGACGAACCCACGACGGCCCTCGACGTCACGATCCAAGCGCAGATTATCGATCTGATGAACGAGATGCAGCGGCGCTTGGGCTCGGCGATCGTTTTGATCACGCACGATCTCGGCGTCGTGGCCGAAACGTGTAAGAACGTGCTCGTGATGTACGCGGGCAATATGGTCGAATACGGCTCGGCGACGCAGATCTTCGAAACGCCGCGCCATCCCTACACGATGGGCTTACTCGCGTCGGTTCCGCGGCTCGACGATCGCAAACACGGCCGCCTCATCCCGATCGAAGGTCAACCACCGAATCTCTTGCGGTTGCCTGCGGGATGCTCGTTCGCGCCGCGCTGCAAATATAAGATGCCGATCTGTAGCGATCCCGTGCCGCTCTACGATTTCGGCGATGGTCACGTCGCGCGTTGCTTCCTCTACGATGCGCGCACGGAAGGCGAGCGGACGCTCGCGGTCGAGACACGGCCACAGGTTCCCGGCTCGATGCCCGATGCGCCCGCCGCGGTGGTGGCTGCGAAATGAACGGCACCGCGACTGGGGGCGGGCAGGATCTCGTCGAGGTCCGCGACCTCTACAAGTATTTTCCGATTCACGCGGGCGTCTTCTCGCGACACGTCGGCGACGTAAAAGCCGTCGATGGAATCGACTTCACGATCCGCCGGGGCGAGACGCTCGGCCTCGTGGGCGAATCGGGTTCGGGCAAGACGACCGCCGGGCGCGTCGTGCTCAATCTGCTACCTGCGACCAAAGGTGAAGTGCGCTTCGACGGGCGTGCGATCGGCAATCTGGGCCGCGAAGAGACGCGCAAGCTCCGTAAGGAGATGCAGATCATCTTCCAAGATCCCTACGCATCACTCAATCCGCGGATGACCGTCGGCGATATCATCTCCGAGCCGCTACACATCCACCATCTCGCCAAGGGCAAAGATGCCGACGCGCGCGTGCAAGAACTTTTGCGGCTCGTCGGGCTCCAGCCGTATCACGCCAATCGCTATCCGCACGAATTTTCGGGTGGCCAGCGTCAACGCATCGGCATCGCACGTGCGCTCGCGGTCAACCCGAAGTTCATCGTCGCCGACGAACCCGTCTCTGCACTCGACGTCTCGATCCAAGCCCAAGTCATCAATCTGCTCGAAGATCTGCAAGCGCAACTGGGACTCACCTTTCTCTTTATCGCCCACGATCTCTCGGTCGTCCGCCACATCTCGACGCGCGTTGCGGTGATGTACGTCGGCAAGATCATCGAGGTCGCCGACCGCGACGACCTTTACGAAAATCCGATGCATCCGTACACGCAGTCACTGCTCTCGGCAATTCCGATTCCCGACCCGTCGGTCGAACGGCGGCGCAAGCGCATCATCCTGACGGGCGATATCCCCTCGCCCGTAAACCCACCCGCAGGTTGCCGTTTTCATACGCGGTGCCCGATCGCATTCGACCGGTGCAAGGTCGAAGTGCCACCGCTCAAAGCGTATGCGACCGGTCACACCACGGCATGCCACTGGGTCGAAGAACACGGTGGTAACGCACCCGATCTCACGGCCGGGCCCGCCTTCATTACCTGATCGCGAGCGAAGGGAGCGTCGAAAAAAGAAGAGCGACCGCCG